>Ga0209396_1005719_pt1 | contig 11665 bp, 10 predicted proteins | sample GOMGulsemesocosm_6_FD_184638 | JGI IMG/M metagenome (GOLD analysis project Ga0209396, IMG submission 184638) | Methane-oxidizing microbial communities from mesocosms in the Gulf of Mexico - GOM8C Gulf of Mexico (SPAdes) (version 2) | ecosystem: Environmental > Aquatic > Marine > Cold seeps... | reverse complement strand
AAATGAAAGTTATTAACACTGCACTATTGTCTTTAACGCTTCTGTTCTCTACTCATGTTTTGGCACAAGGCACTGAGGAAGTATTACTTGGTCTTGATATACAAGCTAACTCTTTGCAATTGCATGTTGCTTCTGGCGGCTGCACGGTTGCGAGTGACTTCCATGTTGAAGTGAATAAAGGTATTACGCGGCAGCCTCCTTATATGGTGACTGTCTATCGCATAAAACCAGATAATTGCAAGGCGATGTTGCTAGACGGTGTAAAGGTTGCATTTGACCGAAAAGCGCTTGGGCTTGAAGGTACAATCGAATTCACGATCACCAATAGATTCGGTAATACTTCTAGTCATCGATAGTAAGACGTACCTATTACGAGAGGTGTCGCCAATACATCTATCTCCAAGCAGACGATTAATGCTCGTTTGGTTGACGTTTACACACTGGAGAGCATTGTGACAATTTATTATCCTAGAGCCATTTTTATAATTGTAATGACAACTTTTATTTGGGGTTGTGCAAGTACGATGACCGAAGAAGTTGCCTGTAATTTCGCTTCCGGCGCAACATATAATACGTATGAGGCAGACAGCTCTGGCGAAGAAAATTTTACCAATAGTATTTTTACAGGGCTACTCAATATTGTTTATCAAGGCTCGCATCGCGCTATTTCTCCCGACACCTATAACTCATGCGTGCAACACAAGGCGAATAATTGCATGGACTCAAGCGGTCGTGTCATTAAAAATTGTGGGATCACGAATTAGTTAATCACCGGGTCGGCTACGCATTGGTGTCATTTTCGTCGCCATCAATGCCAAGTTTCTTCGCTTTTGACTTCCATAGACGCTTAGCGCGTTTTTGCATGTCGATGTCTTTATCGCCCTCATCAATGATCTCTTGGCCAATTAATGTCTCTAGAATATCTTCTAAGGTCAATATTCCACGTACCGTGCCGTATTCATTAACGATTAGCGCCATGTGATGTTTCCCTGCTAAAAGCTCTTTCATCGCGTGTGCCAGTGTCATTGAATCTAAGAGTGTTGGCATGGTGCGTAGGTAAGTGCCGATTAGTACTTGGGAATTACCGCGCGCTTGCGCGAGTAGCAGATCAGCGCGTAAAACAAAGCCGACGATATCTTGAGATGATTTATCAACGACAGGAATGCGAGAGAATCGGACTTTTTGCGATTGATGAAAAAATACTTCAACGCGAGTGTGGATCGAACCGGTAAAAATGACGGTGCTAGGTGTTAATGCCGCTGTTACTTTTATTTGTTGTAGCATTAATAAATTTTCAAGAATTCTTGCTTCGATAGAGTCGATCACCCCGTGTCTAAGTCCAAGCTGTGCCATGACGGATATTTCGTCACGGCTATAGTCTGGTGCTTTGCTCGGGACTATGCGTCTCGTGACAAATTCACATACTGCAATGATCGGGGCCAACACAATTATCATGTATTTGAGTGTGTAGGCGGTCGCTGGTGCAAGCTCTTTTGCATAGGCTGCACCGAGTGTTTTAGGGATTATTTCGGAGATAAATAAAATAAGCAGCGTCAGTACCGCAGAAACTATGGCAATAGACGATTCGCCAAACACAATGCTTGCTTGTGCACCGACTCCGGCAGCACCTACCGTATGGGCAACGGTATTGAGTGTCAGAATAGCGGCTAACGGCTTATCCAATTGATGTTTTAATGCGATGAGAATTTTTGCAGCACCATGCCCCTGTTTTTCTAATAATGCGAGTTGTGTTGGGCTTAAGCTCAGTAATACTGATTCTGCAATTGAACACATGAACGAGAAGAACAATGCAATAAACAAATAAATAGACATTAAAAACATATCGATTGATCCTCTGTCGCGGGCTATAACTTATATCTAAGCATAGGACTATTCTAACCGCGATTCCACTAAGCCCTCAGTAAAACCGTCGCTAGTGAGCCGCAGGCGAGTGATTCATGGAAGGCGGTCGATTGATGTTTTATGGTTGCCAACCCCTGATTTATCCCTTAGATTATGCTCAATCTATATACATTATAAGGCACAGTCTTGAACTTAGAGCTTATCTCCTATCCCATTTTACTCGTCTTGTTTACGGCATTGTTTACGATTGAAGTGATAGCCCCTGTATCCAAAAATAGCTGTGATAGGCGGTGGCTGTTGATTGCGAGCGTTATTGGTTTAGCTCAGATGGTGGTGTCTTTAGTTATCGGTTATGTCTTTCGGGATTGGTTTAATCAGCATGCATTGTTTAATGTCAGTGGTAAGATGCCGAGTGTCATGGTTGGCTTAAGTGCTTTTTTTATCACTGGATTCTTTTTTTATTGGTGGCATCGGCTCACACATGTTAGCGACCTGTTATGGCGCCTGATCCATCAACTGCATCACAGTTCGCAGCGGATAGAGTCAATTACTGCGTTTTATGCGCATCCATTAGAGAGCGGGTTTGCCAGTTTGTTGAGTTGTTTTAGCGCCTATTTGATTTTAGGTGCTTCGGCACAAGATGCGGCGTGGGCGATATTTTTCACTGGGCTGTTTAACTTCTACGTCCATTCAGACACCAAATCACCTCGCTGGCTTGGCTATATTATTCAGCGTCCTGAGATGCATCGCCTACATCACAAGCGAAACCACCATGCGCAAAACTACGGTTTGCCAATATTTGATATGTTGTTTGGCACTTTCTGTAATCCGAAAGAGGATCCTACTGAATTTGGCTTCAGCGATGAAAGATCAGCGAGAGTAACCGATATGCTCAAAGGGATTGATGTCCATAAGCGGTAAGAAAAGTGAGTTAAACGGTCGAATGGCTGTGATTGCTAAATGTTACAAATAATTTGCCGATGATGTTGTTAATTACGTTAAACTCAATTACTTAAAAAAATCGATATAACGTAAAAGGACATATGGTGACTAAAAACTTACCGTTAAGGCACTTATCGTGTAAAAGTGCGGCATTAGCACTCCTGGTTGGGCTCGCGCCAGCGATGTCAGCAACTGCAACTGACGCAAACAATACGCTGGAGTTAACGCCTTGTTTTGTAAAAGGCCTTAAAACACAAGTTCAATGTGGCAAGCTAACCGTTCCTGAGAATTGGCAAACGCCAACGGCTAAGACCATTGATATCCATGTCACCTTAGTGAATGCGGTTGCCTCGACTCCCAAAAAAGATCCGTTAGTGTTATTAATGGGTGGACCCGGTCAAGCCGGTTCTGAATTAGTCGCGGGCTTAAGTCAAATATTTAGAGAAGCCAATGAGTCACGCGATCTCGTATTAATCGATCAACGTGGTACCGGTTTATCCAATCCACTGCTTTGTGAAAATGAAAATGCAGATCCTTATCGTGATGTCCAAGCTGACTTTAAGCTAACGGATATTGATCGTTGTGTCGCCGATTACGATGCTGATTTATCACAATATGGCACCACAAGTGCTATTAAAGACTTTGAAGCAGTACGTCAAGCACTTGGCTACCAGCAGATTAATCTCTACGGGATTTCTTATGGTTCTCGTGCCGCCATGGTATATATGCGCGAAGCCCCACACGCATTACGCAGTGTCATTCTTGATGGTGTTGTTCCTCCACAAATTGCCGTTGGGCCGATGGGCGCTGAAGCCGCTCGTGCATTTGATATTTTAATAGAGCAGTGTCGTGACGACAAGCAGTGTCAGGATAAATACCCGACACTTAATGAAGATTATCACAAGGTTAGGGCGCAGTTAGAGCAGCAAACAATCACGACAACGATCGATCACCCCGTAACTGACAAGCCAATTACACTTAACATCGATACCGCTAAGTTTATCGGCACTCTCCACAGTCTAATGTATGGTGTTGGCTCGCGTGAATTGATCCCATTTGTGATAGGCCAGGTCGCAGCAGGTAACTATAAGCCGATGGCTGGTATTATCGCGATGAGCCAGGATAAGCATGACAAGATTTATACCGGCATGCAGCTCAACATCTTATGTAATGAGGATGTTTCAAGAGCAAGCCAAAGTGTGATTGAAAAGTCGCGTAATAATACATTTTCTGGTCGTCATTCTGTTGATGATTTACTGAAAGTTTGCCAACGCTGGCCAAGCTTTAAGGCACCGGCTAACTTTGCCGATCAGGTCAATTCAGACTTACCAACACTTTTATTATCCGGTGAACTCGATCCAGTCACGCCGCCGGCATGGGCAGAAATAGCACTGAAAGGGTTAACCAATCACCAGCATTATATCGCCAAGAAAGCAGGGCATGGATTAGTCACACAAACGTGCGCCGCGAAAATGGTGGCACAATTTATTGATAACGCACAATTTGAAGATATTGATGCCAGTTGTCTCGACAAACAGCCATTACCTGGCTTTTTATTAAATAATAACGGCAGCTGGTAGGGAATTAAGATGTTAAAAGTAGATAATTTATCAAAAAAGTTTGGCGATTTCACCGCTGTAGAGTCCGTTTCCTTTGAAGCCAAAGATGGTGAGATTACGGGGATATTGGGGCCAAATGGCGCCGGTAAAACCACCTGTTTACGGATTTTGTATGGTTTATTAAAAGCGAACACTGGCACGGCATTCATTAATGATATTAACGTTGAAGAGTCGCCGATTGAAGCGAGACGTTCGTTAGGTATCTTTCCCGATCAATTTGGTTTAAGTGAGCGTTTAACGGCGCGCGAGCAAATTGAATACTTTGCGCAGATGCATGGATTAACCGGTCAGCGATTAAAAGATGCCTTAGATCGCGTGATAAGTGATTTGGACATGGCTGAAATCGCGGATCGTAAAACCGAAGGCTTCTCGCAAGGTCAGCGAATGAAAGTGACGTTGGCGCAGGCGTTGGTCCATCGCCCACAAAATCTGGTACTCGATGAGCCAACACGTGGGCTCGATGTGATGAGTACCCGACTGCTACGTCAACAGCTATTGGCCTTGAAAGAACAAGGACATTGTATTTTATTCTCTAGCCATGTGATGCAAGAAGTTGCCGCTTTATGTGACAAAGTCATTGTAGTTGCTCAAGGGAAAGTCATCGCCCAAGGCTCGCCACAAGAGCTATGTGAATTGGCCGGTAAAGAGCATTTTGAAGATGCGTTTGTTGCCATTATTGGTAGTGATGAAGGAGTGGCGGCATAATGAGCATTTTTAAAGGGTTAGTGGTTAAAGAATTTAGAGAAGCATTTCGCGACAAGCGTGCCTTAATGGCCGCGGGTTTTGCAATTGTAATGGGGCCATTAATTATGGCTGCTGTGATGATGTTTCAAATTAAAGAAGTGACCGAAGTTAAGAACAGTTACGTTACTTTTGTGGGAGCAGAGTATGCGCCACAGTTAATTGCGCAACTTGAGAATCAAAAGATTTTATCCATTGCTGAAGTGCCAAGTGATGAAGCCGAAAAATGGACCAAACAGTCGATTGAGTTAACGATACCTGAAAATTTTGCCGCTAATATGGCACAAGCAAAGCAAGCTCAAGTGGTATTGCTGGCAGATTATAGTCATAAGAGTTTGGGGCCGGTGCTGAAGCGTATCGAGAGAACAATAGCAGCCTATAGTGGGCAAGTCGGTTCTACTCGATTATTAATGCGTGGTATTGACCCGCGTATTGCCCAGCCAATTACATTACAAGTACAAAACAGTGCGACGCCAGAGGCGAAAAGCGGCATGATCATGGGCATGGTCGCGATGTTTATCATGACATCTCTGTTCACCGCCTCAATGACCGCCGCCATTGACACGAGTGCTGGCGAACGAGAACGTCATTCATTGGAATTGCTGTTATGTCAGCCGGTATCTACCGCTAAAGTGGTGTTATCAAAAGTGGCGTGTGTTAGCACGTATGGCGCGATCGCCTCAATTTTGACGATGATTGCCATGACATTTACAATGTCGATGCTACCACTCGAAAAGTTGGGTATATCTATTATGGTCGACCCATTAACGATGGTCATTATTGCGTTGATGGTGCTGCCACTAGCGTATTTAGCGGCAATCGTGCAATTGTTTTTTGCTTACCAAGCCAAGACATTTAAAGAAGCACAGTCATACCTATCAATGATTTTGATTCTGCCAATGTTAGTGCCAATGGCGATAATGATTATGCCGCACAAGCCGGAGTGGCTTAATAACATTCCGTTGGCGGGACACAGTATTATCATGGAAGAGCTGTTTAAAGGTAAGGCGTTAGACCTGATGGCCTTTGGCATTACTAATCTGCTGACATTAGGTGTGGCCATTGCAATGACATTGCTATTAGCCAAATCATTAAAATCTGAAAAAGTCGTATTAGCGTTAAGCTAATCGATGGAAACCGTGCCGCTAACCACTAGCGGCATTACATCATATTGCTGGTGAGTAACATTGCTCCATATCGATGATCAATTAGGCTCGATTGAAGTGGGAAACTAGCAGACATCGTTGCGGTCGATGGCGATCCATTAATCAATATCAAATTCATGGATTCGGTTAGTTTTGTGATGAAAGATGGCGTGATCGTTAAGCCGTAAAATGAATGTTCTAGCAAAAAAACAGCTGGGATTAGCTACTTTTTCACTGGTGTTTTTCCGATGAAATCACTAAAAAACCTTCCTGTTATTATAATTGACACTCGTATCAGTTTTATCGTATTAACTAAAAATATTCATTCGTTTACGTTTTTTGCTTTGACAGCAATCAATTGCTTGTTTAACTTAGGAGGACTATTAATGTGACCTCGGTCACGTTGAGGTGTTGTTTTATTTCTAAAAGTGAGACTAAAATCGTAGAATGGCGCCTTTCGAGAATAACTCGAATTTCAAGGATAGACTTTTGTTGAGATATTGGCGACGTATTCACTCAACCTCCATGGATCTGATCATCAAATAACTAAGAGATACTTAACTATGTTAAACCATAACCCATTAGCTTGGTGTGTTAAAGTTGCTTTGCTAGCAAGTGCTGCTACCAGTGTACATTCATTTGCTGCTGAAGAAGAAGCAAGCACCTCTAAACTTGAAGTGATTCAAGTTACTGCACGTAAGCGTGTTGAAACTGTCAAAGATGTACCAGCTACAATCAGCGCAATCTCTGCTGAAAATCTAGAAGATCTATTGGGTGCGGGTGAAAATATTCGTGCACTAGCTGGTCGTGTACCAAGCTTACAAATTGAATCATCAAATGGTCGTCAATCTCCACGTTTCTACATTCGTGGTTTAGGTAACACTGACTTCGATGTTAATGCTAACCAACCTGTATCGATGATTCTTGATGAAGTTGTATTGGAAAATCCAATCCTTAAAGGTGTTCCATTATTTGATATCTCTCGTGTTGAAGTACTAAACGGTCCTCAAGGTACTATGTTTGGTCGTAACACAACCGCTGGTATCGTTAAAATTGATACTGCTGCTCCAACGTTTGGTAACGAAGGTTATGCAAAAGCTGGTTACGGTAGCCGTGGTACATGGTTTGTTGAAGGCGCTGCAAACGCAGAACTTTCAGACACTGTTGCTGCTCGTCTGTCGATTAAAAACCAAGAGCGTGATGCTTGGGTTGATAATCCAGTACGTAACGAAGAAGTTGGTGGTTACGAAGAATTCGCTTACCGTCTACAATTCCTTTACGAAGGCGAAGAAACTCGCGCTTTATTAAAACTTCACGGTTTTGATCAAGAAGGCGACATGCCACAAATCTTCTACGGAAACGCATTAGAATTAGGTAAAGAAGGCGTTCGTGAAGGCTTCGATGAGTCAGTGATCTATCATGACAGTCCATCAGGCTTCTCAATGAACCATTCAGGCGGTAGCTTGAAAGTTGATCATGATTTTGGCAGCTTTGATTTCACATCTGTAACTGGTTACGACACAGTTGAAAGCTGGAGCTTCGCTGATATCGATGGCGGCGAAACAGACTTCTCTGGTGTTAACAACCAACTTGGTAAGCAATTATGGTTTAACGTTGCTTCTGGCGATGGTCTGTCAGATCACAGCCAATTCACCCAAGAATTCAGAATCTCTGCAACAGCAGATGATTTCTTCTACCAAGTAGGTGTTTTCTACTTTAAAGAAGATTACACCGTTGATAATAAAGATTTAGACGTTACTGGCGCCACTACTAACTTCTATCAAATTGATCAGTTGACTACGTCACACGCTATTTTCGGTCAAGTTGAATACAAGCCAACTGATGATTGGGCGTTTAACTTAGGTTTACGTTACACGGCTGATGATAAAGAGCTCGCTATCCGTAGCATCGATTTAGCAACTGGCGCAAGCACAGTAACTAGCGAGATCGATAAAGATGACAGCTACATCAACTGGGATATCTCAGCACGTTACACATTCAATAGCGATTGGACTGGTTTCGCACGTATTGGTAATGCATCACGTGGCCCTGTAACTATCGGTCGTTTTGGTTTCCCAAGTGAAGCAGAAACAGAGACTCTAACGTCATTTGAAGTTGGCTTTAAAGCTGACTTATTTGATGGTGATGCACGTTGGAGCGCTACAGCTTACACGTACAACATTAAAGATCATCAGTTAACTGCAACCGGTGGTGAAGCAAACACTAACTCACTTATCAATGCCGATAACACGTTTGGTGCTGGTCTTGAGACGTCTTTCGAGATGGTGCTTACCGATAACTTAATGTTGTCTACTAACTTCAGCTACAACAAAACTGAAATTCAAGATGAGAACTTAAGAACTGAACGTTGTTCTTCAAACCCTTACTGTAATTCATCTGATACCGTAGCGAATGTAGTACCAGGACCATTTGGTGATGTAACGACTGTTTATATCGATGGTAACCCGTTACCACGTGCGCCTAAATGGTTAGTAAACGTAAACCTTGCTTACGAATACCCAATTGACGCTGGCTACTTATACGCTTCAACAGATTGGAACTACCGTAGTGCATCAAATATCTTTCTATACGAATCAACTGAGTTCGTTGCTGAGCAACGCTGGATTGGTGGTCTTCGTGCAGGATTTAAAACTGATGATGGTTTAGATATTGCGCTAGTTGGCCGTAACATCACAAACGAAATCGTTGTTGATGGCGCACTAGACTTCTTAAACTTGACCGCTTTTGTTAATGAGCCAGTTTTCTGGGGCTTAGAAGCAAAAATGGAATTCTAATCGTAAGATTATAATTTTCAATAAAAAGGCAAGCTTCGGCTTGCCTTTTTTTATGCCCCGTGTTCTATTTGATACCAATTACACTAAATATTTTACCTTCACACAACAAGAGCACTTACTTAATGTAATTGGTATAACTATCAAACTGTTTAGGAAAATCACATGTTTAAAACAATATTAGCGACCGCAATTATAAGTACCATTTCTTTTAGCAGCTTCGCTGACTGGGGCGTTATCAAAGAGGAATCTTCGATTAGCTTTACCAGCGTTAAAAAACAGCATATTAGTGAAGCCCATCACTTTGATGAGTTCTCTGGCACACTTACCGAGCAAGGTAAGTTTACTGTCGCTGTTAGCTTAGCGAGTGTTGAAACGGGAATTACCAAGCGTAATGAGCGGATGAAGCAACATTTATTTAATGTGTCTGAGTTTGCAAACGCCACTATTAGCGCTGATGTCAGTAGGTTTGGTCTCGAAAAAATGGCCGTTGGCGAGACGAAAAAGGCCACTGTTCCTGCTAAGTTAACCATTAGTGGTTCTGAAAAGAAGCATCGTGTGAATGTTATTATCACGAGAAGCTCTGATCAGTCGTATTTCATTGCCAGCGCTAAACCGATTGTCATTAGAGCGAGTGATCATTCGCTTATCTCTGGTATCGATAAATTAAAGGCATTAGCTAAATTGCCAAGTATTGGCTACAGCGTTCCTGTTTCATTTGCGTTAACACTGCGTCATATTCCTTAACGCAACGTTATTGTTAAATTTTAGGGAGGCATTGATATGTATCCCTTATTTTATAAGACACTCAATAAGAAGTATAACTATGTCATTGACTAAAAAATTACGCCAAGCTGTAGCTGTATCAGCACTCTTAGGCACCTCTATCACGGCTCAGGCAACGATTGTAACCTTTGAAACATCACAAGGTGATATAACCGTTAATCTGTTTGATACACAGACACCAAAGACGGTAGCTAATTTTCTTAGCTACGTTAATGCTGGTACATATAATCAGTCTGTTATTCATCGTTCTGTACCAAGCTTTATCACTCAAGGTGGTGGTTTCACTTATGATAATGGTGCGCTAGTCGAATTAGCGTCTAATGCAGCCGTTGTTAATGAGCCTGAATATTCTAATGTCCGTGGCACCATAGCGATGGCTAAATTGGGGAGTTCTGTCGACAGTGCGACTAATCAATGGTTCTTTAATCTTGTTGATAACTCGGCTAATCTTGATGAACAAAATGGCGGTTTTACCGTATTTGGGCAAGTGACAAGTGGCATGGATGTGGTTGATAAAATTGCCGCGCTAAGCCGATGTAATGTTGCGCTAGGTAGCAGTGTAACGCCGGCGCCAGTGACGGTCGATACTGATTGTGCTGGCATTGGTTTTGAGAACCTTGTTAGTATCGCTAATGTTGATATTATTGATGCGAGTACATCGACCAGTGATAGTTTAAACCCTGCTAAGAATGCAGGCGGTTCGGATGAATCTAGTGGTTCTGGTGGCTCGTTCGGTTGGGTGTCTTTATTTGCACTTGGCTTAGTTTGGCTACGCCGTCAAAGATTTTAAATTTAATCGTTCTTAATTAGCGCTTTTTTCTGGTATTCGTGTAAAATTGCCCGCAAATTTTGTGGCCATCTTGGCCTATTAAGCACAGGAATAAACATGGCTACTAGTAAAAAATTTAGTATTAATCTTGTTGAAGAAAATTCAACTTGGACCGCGCAAATTATACGCCGCGTAACAGCACGTAAATCTATCGTGTCAAAAGCACAAGATGGTTTTGCAACGCAAGCACAAGCTCAAACTTGGGCTGACGAAGAGTTCAAAGCATTCGTTAAAGTTTCACAAGAAAGAAACAAGCGTCGTTAAGCTATATTATCGGGCAGTTATGTTTCTAAAAGGCTAAGTTTACTTAGCCTTTTTTATTGGGCGCGTTACCTTGTGCGAAGGTCGCGAATTTTATGAATGACTGAGAATATAACGAACACTTGTTAAAACGGTTCAGGATTGGTTAAGTCGAAACGCGCTTTGATAGAGACATAATCATTTAGTCTTGGAGCACGTGATGAAAAACATCTTATCTATTATTCTTTCTCTTTCATTGTTGTTAACCAGTAGCCTCGCTACCGCTGCAAATAAAGCAACGCTCTCGCCAGCCGCTAGCCCTTCATTAAAAGGCGCTGAGCTTAAACCTAAAGCACGTAGCGCTAGCGATATTGGAGTGTGGCTATATTCGTTAGACCTTTCGCTCTATCAAGATTTAGATCAAGATGGTTTCCATCAGAATATGCGAATTAATCTCGATTTAGACACCAATGTTGCATATCGCGATGTTATCATCCAAGTTTGGTTAAATGCACCAGAAGGTGGCAGTGAACTCGTGTTTGAGACATTAGCCGTGACACTTATCGGTGACTCCTATAGTGATGCTCAGCAGATTGACATTCAGTTTATCGAAGACTACAACGAAGATTATTATGATGTCGAGGTCGTGATTATTGATGTTGAAACCGGACAAGAGATTTTTTATGTCGATGGTTTTGATGATGAGCG
>Ga0209396_1005712_pt1 | contig 11673 bp, 10 predicted proteins | sample GOMGulsemesocosm_6_FD_184638 | JGI IMG/M metagenome (GOLD analysis project Ga0209396, IMG submission 184638) | Methane-oxidizing microbial communities from mesocosms in the Gulf of Mexico - GOM8C Gulf of Mexico (SPAdes) (version 2) | ecosystem: Environmental > Aquatic > Marine > Cold seeps... | reverse complement strand
ATCACCAATAATGTGCATTACTTGAGAAACATTCGCTTTTGGGCGGCGTTTATCAATAATAGCAAGATCGGCATCATCTAACAATTTGGCAACTGCACGCGCACGTACAACACCACCGATATCAGGTGATACAACAACAACATCATCAAATGACTTTTGTTTCATGTTTTCTAAAAGTACAGGAGTACCAAAAACATTATCAACAGGTACATCAAAGAAACCTTGGATTTGCTCTGCGTGTAAATCAACCGTTAATACACGGTCAACACCCACACTTGATAAAAAGTCAGCAACAACTTTTGCAGTGATAGGTACACGGGCAGAACGTACACGTCTGTCCTGACGAGAATAACCAAAATATGGAATAACAGCTGTAATACGACCAGCAGATGCACGACGAAGTGCATCTACCATGACGATTAATTCCATCAGGTTATCATTAGTAGGGGTACAAGTAGATTGGATGATAAATACATCCGAACCACGTACATTTTCATTGATTTGAACTGCGATTTCACCGTCACTAAAACGACCTACTTCCGCTTGTCCCATTTCAATATATAAACGTTTGGCAACTTTTTGAGCTAACTCAGGTGTTGCATTACCGGCGAAGAGCTTCATGTCTGGCACAGTAGATTTCCTCAGGCACTGACTATTGGGTTTACCGAATATAATTTATATTAAAGTTTAAACTTTGATATAAAGCTACAAAACGGTCGGGTATGTTACATTTTTTTTGTGCTGATCTGCTTATGTAAAGGCGAAATCATTGCACTTTTGGCTATAAATCCTTGCCAGTAATTAGGCAAAGCTTCCAGAACGCATAATGCTTGAGCTTGTGTTTCAAAGCTTGCAAAACAACATGCGCCTGTGCCTGTCATTTTCGACGGAGCGTATTTTAACAACCACTGGAGGGTTTGATCAACCTCAGGATAGTATTTTTTAACCAATTCTTCGCAATCATTGCTAATTTTAGACATTTGCCAATCACCTTTGAGCTTTTTAGTATCACGAGGGAGGTCTGGATGGTTAAATATTTTAGCTGTGCTTATATGTACGTTTGGATGAACAACAACATACCATTGCTCTTGTAAAGTCACAGGTTTTAGTTTTTCACCTATGCCTTGAGCTATAGCAGCTTCACCTTTGATAAACACAGGTACATCAGCACCAAGCTTAATACCTATTTCACATAGTTGCTGATTTGATAAATTTATTTTCCATAATTTATTTAAAACTAATAGCGTTGTTGCAGCATCAGAAGAGCCTCCACCGACGCCACCGCCCATTGGCAGTACTTTATTTAACGTAATATTTGCACCAAAAGTACAATTGGTTGCTTTTTGTAAGGCTAATGCAGCTTTTATAATTAAATTATCTTCGGGAGCAACGTCACATAATTCATCAATTAATGTGATTTTGTTATTGTGTGTTACTTCAAAATCAAGATTATCGCCATAATCTAAAAAAACAAACAATGTTTCTAGTTCATGATATCCATCAGGACGACGCCCATTAATATGTAAAAATAAATTAAGCTTTGCGGGAGCGATAAAAGACATCTGGTTTTTTGTATTTATTTGCATTAATTGAACTGCCATGAATGAATTTGCATTTTAATTTTAAGGTCGTGTCTAACTAAATTAAGTTTTGTTGGTAGCCAAACACCACTATTTTTCACATATTGGTTATAAGTAACTTGCCAGGTATCACCCTGGATATCTTTTATCGTGGCTGAAATAATACGATCTAACTCATCATATTTAATATGTGCACTCTCTGGACGGCCTTTTAACCAGCTAGGGGCATCATTCACAGGAAACGATAAGTTGGTTAGTCTGCTTAACATATTCTGTGCATTGGTATCTCGATAGGTTTTACTGTCGTAATCTAACTGAGCGCTATATTTTGTTTGGGTTAGCAATAAAATTTGAGTACCGATAAAAGTAGTTAACTTTAATTTAAAATCTGGTGTTTTATTGTCACCATGATTCTGCCAACTGAAATTAACAGAAGGAGGGCGTTCTTTTTTACTTATAAAAGCTAATTTTCCATTTGCTTTCCATTTAGCTTGATTGTCTAAATGTGCTTGCCAGTTAGAAAAAATTCTCTGTTTCTCTGGTATTGTGTTAGCACAGCCCGAAATAAATAAAAAAAACATGAGCAAAATCAAATATAATCGCATCTATTTTCGTTCCTTCCTTTCCTTATTCGAATGATTTTCGTAAAATTCGTATTCTATAAGTTCTATTGTGTACTTTAGAAAGTGCACAATTATAAATATCGTTTAATAGGTCTTTTTTTTATGAATCTGGTTGTACTAGGTATTAATCACAAAACAGCATCTGTAGATTTACGAGAAAAAGTAGCTTTTTCTGTAGAGCAACTAGAGCTCGCTTTGAAGCAAATGCTTAATTCTTCAGCGTTTCTAGAGACTGTGATTGTTTCTACCTGCAATAGAACCGAAGTCTATTGTAGCCTTGAGAGCGATAATTCCCAAATACTATTAGCTTGGTTAGCAAAATTTCATCATTTAACTGAAACAGAACTAAGTCAGCATACTTATTGTTATACAAATGATAAGGCTATTTTGCATCTGATGCGTGTAGCTTGTGGATTAGACTCTCTTGTTTTAGGTGAGCCACAAATTCTTGGTCAAATAAAACAAGCTTATCAGAGTGCTAAAAATCAATCTTGTGTTGGCGTATTACTAGAGCGCTTATTTCAAAAAACATTCTCAGTTGCTAAACAAGTACGAACAGAAACTGATATTGGGGCCAGCGCAGTATCAGTTGCTTACGCAGCGGTAAGCCTTGCAAAGCATATTTATGGTAAATTAGATAAAATTAAGGTGTTATTAATTGGCGCAGGTGAGACAATAGAATTAGTTGCAAGGCATTTACAACAAAATGGTTGTGAACATATGACCGTAGCTAACCGAACTATTTCACGAGCACAAACTGTGGCAGCCGAATTTGATGCTAATGTAGTTTCATTGGCACAAGTACCAGAACAATTGGTACAATCAGATATCGTGATTAGTTCTACAGCAAGTACTTTACCTATTATAGGCAAGGGAGTTGTTGAACAAGCATTAAAAGCACGCCGTTATAAGCCGATGCTCTTTGTCGATATTGCCGTGCCAAGAGATATAGAAAGTCAAGTTGGCGAACTTAATGATGCGTATTTGTATACGGTAGATGACTTACAAGCAATTGTGAATCAAAATGTACAAAGTCGACTAAAGGCTGCAGAAGAAGCTGAAGCTATAATTGTTTTGAAAGTAGCTGAATTTGAAGTTTGGCTTAAATCACTAGATTCTGTTGACTTAATTCGGGAGTACCGTTTGAAAGTTAATGAAATAAAAAATGAATTAGTTGAGCGTGCTACAGCACAAATTAGTGCAGGTAAACCTGCCGAGAAAGTGATATTGGAATTGGCTAATAAATTAAGTAACCGTTTAATGCATGCACCTACGCGTTCAATTAAGCAGGCAGCTGAAGATGGGGAGTTAGCCCAGTTAGTTCAGTTAAAAAATATTTTAGGTATAGATGAGTGATCATCAACAAAAGAATAGGCAGTTAAAGTAAATGAAAGAGTCGGTTTATTATAAGTTAGAAACAATTGAAGAACGATATGAAGAGGTGCAAGCATTATTAAGTGACCCTTCAGTGATCAGTGATCAAAATCGTTTTCGTGAACTGTCTAAAGAGTATTCTGAGCTAGAAGAAGTTGTAAAAACATTTTTAGCCTTTAAAGAAGCGCGTGAAGATATTTCAGCTGCTGAAGAAATGCTTAAAGATTCTGATCCTGATATGCGTGAAATGGCGCAAGAAGAATTTAAAGCAGCCAAAGTAGCAGTCTCAAAATGTGAAGATCAATTACAAGTATTAATGCTTCCTAAAGATCCAAAAGATAAAAATAACGTATTTTTAGAAGTAAGAGCGGGAACTGGTGGTGATGAAGCCGCTATTTTTGCGGGTGATTTATTCCGTATGTATAGCCGTTATGCTGAAACACAAAAATGGAAGCTAGAAGTTGTTACAACTAATGAAGGTGATCATGGCGGCTTTAAAGAAATAATCGCTCATATCACAGGTGATGATGTTTACGGGAAACTGAAATTTGAATCAGGCGCACATAGAGTGCAACGTGTTCCAGAAACAGAATCTCAAGGTCGTGTTCATACTTCTGCCTGTACTGTTGCTGTGATGGCTGAAATACCAGAAGCCGAAGCGATTGAAATTAAATCTTCAGATTTAAAAATAGATACTTTCCGTGCATCAGGTGCCGGTGGTCAGCACGTAAATAAAACCGATTCAGCAATCCGTTTAACTCATATACCAACAGGTGTGGTTGTAGAGTGTCAAGACCAACGTTCTCAACACAAAAATAGAGCGCAGGCTATGTCGGTTTTAGGTGCGCGTTTGCAACAAGCTGAAGATGAAAAACGTCAAGCAGCTGAAGCGACTGAACGTCGTAACTTAGTCGGGACGGGTGATCGTTCTGATCGTATCCGTACTTATAACTATTCTCAAGGTCGTGTAAGTGATCATAGAATAAACCTGACTTTATATAAGCTTCATGAAATTATGGCCGGTGATTTAGGCGCTGTAATAGACCCATTAGTATTAGAGAACCAAGCAGACTTACTTGCTGCAACGGGTGATCAATAATCGTGATTGATAAAAACATGACGATTGAAAAGGCGTTGGCTGCTGCAGCCAACGCCTTTTTGGCTTTACCAGATGATAAAAAGTCAGATACCATTAAATTAGATGCTGAAGTTTTATTATTAGCGTGTATTGATAAAACACGTACTTACTTATTCACTTGGCCAGAAAAATTATTATCGAATGAACAGCAAATACGTTTTTTTGAAATGGTAGAAAGACGAAAGTTAGGTGAACCCGTTGCGCATATAGTTGGATTTAGAGAGTTTTGGAGTCTGCCTTTAGAAGTTAATGCTCAAACTTTGATCCCACGACCAGATACTGAAACATTAGTAGAGCAAGTATTAGCGCTTGAAATAGACAATGATATTACTCTACTAGATTTAGGTACAGGTACCGGTGCGATTGCATTAGCGATTGCCAGTGAGTTCCCAAATTGGCAGGTGACAGGTTGTGATCGTATTCAAGATGCCGTTGAATTGGCTGAGCGTAACCGTCAGCGACTCAATACTGACAATCAGTTTAATAAAGTCGAGTTTATTAAAAGTAATTGGTTTAGTGCGCTAGAGAATAAAAAGTTCGATGTGATTGTAAGTAATCCTCCCTACATTGAGCCGAACGACCCGCATTTAAAGCAAGGTGATGTGTGCTTTGAGCCTCTTAGTGCGTTAGTCGCACAAGATGATGGCATGGCTGATCTTAAGCATATTATAATGCAAGCAAAATTACACCTTAATGATAATGGCACATTATTATTAGAACACGGCTACAATCAATCTCAACAAGTAAGTGATTTTTTAATCAAAATGGCTTATAAAGGTATTAAGACCTTTACTGATTTATCTGGAAATGATCGTATTACAGTTGCACAGTTAGGCACTAAGTAGAGTTTAAGTTATAAAGGAGTATCAAATGGCAGAAGACTTTTTATTTTCTGATGAGCCTGAAGAAGAAATAGAAACCATTGACCAGGGCACATGGAAACTGATTATTGTAGATGATGAATCAGAAGTTCATGCGGTGACTAAACTAGCATTAAGTGATTTTAAATTTCAAGGTAAAGGCCTTGAGTTTTTGAGCGCTTATTCAGGAAAAGAAGCACAAAAACTTATTGTTCAACATCCTGATGTTGCGATTGTTTTGCTCGATGTTGTTATGGAAACGGATGATGCTGGTCTTAAAGTCGCACAATTTATTAGAGAAACAGCTAAAAATAATCATGTGCGAATTATCCTTAGAACAGGCCAGCCAGGTCAGGCGCCTGAACGCCAAGTAATCGTAAATTATGATATTAATGATTATAAATCTAAAACCGAATTAACAGCACAAAAATTATTTACGGTTGTTATGTCAAGTTTACGCTCATACCGCGATATTTTATCAATAGAGCAATCTAGGCAAGGACTTGAAAAGATAATAATTGCATCAAGAGATATTTTTTCAGCACATTCAATGGAGAACTTCATTTATGGTGTGATCCAACAATTAACTTCAATTATAGGCACTGTTGATGAAGCCATGTATGCAACAACATTAGTTGCAAGTAATCCCACTGAAAACGGTAGCGAAAATAAGTTAGTTGTTTTTTCAGGTCAAGGTGAATTTGGTGAGTCTGAAGGAAAACTGCTGGAAGATGTACTGACAGGAGACCAATTAAATGCTTGCAAGCAGTCATTAAGAGAAAAGAGTATTGTTTATAAAGATGATTACTTATTTGCTTATTGCTCTAGTGAATGCAACCACAACTCTATGCTATATGTATCAGGTGTACCAAAAACACTTACACCGTCACATAAACATTTAATTGAAATTTTTGCACAAAATGTACAAGTTGCTTATGAGAATATTCAACTTCAATCAGAAGTTGAAGATACACAAAGAGAAATAGTATACCGATTAGGCGAGGCTGTTGAGCAGCGCTCTAGTGAAACTGGAAACCATGTTAAACGTGTTGCTCATATTTCATGTAAACTCGCAAATTTATACGGTATGTCAGATGTAGAAAGTGAAATATTGAAACATGCAGCCCCTTTACATGATGTAGGTAAAATAGGTATACCAGATACTATAATTCATAAGCCAGAGGGGTTAAATAGTGATGAGTGGGACTTGATGAAATCTCATTCAGAAAAAGGCCATCAGATTTTAAAAAACTCTCGTCGTTCAATTATCAGTGCCGGTGCAGTAATAGCACGAGATCATCATGAAAAATGGGATGGCACAGGATACCCTCGAGGAATAGAAGGAGAGCAAATACACATATATGGTCGAATTGTTGCCTTAGCTGATGTTTATGACTCATTAAGGCATAATAGATGTTACAAAGAAGCTTGGGATTTAGATAAAACATTAAATGAGATCCAAAAGCAAAAAGGTTTACACTTTGAACCAAAATTAGTTGACTTATTAACGAGCAACATTCAATTTTTTGAAACAATTTTAGTCGCAAATCAAGATAGTTAAATTACAAAGGGGCAGTTGAAATAAATGAGTTATATGGCAATAAAACATATGCATTTAGCATTTGTTGTTTTAAGCATAGTATTATTTTATGTTAGAGCAATATCAAGATTAAACAATTGGCAATTAGCTAAAAATAAAATTTTATTTATTAGTAGTCATATTGGAGATACTTTACTTTTAATAAGTGCATTTTCTTTGATTTATATGGCTGGAATAAATCCTCTAGAACAATCATGGTTATTAGAAAAAATAATCATCGTGATTGCTTATATTGTATTAGGTTTTGTTTTATTGAAACAAGATAATAAAGGCAAACAATTCTTCTTTTTAGGTCTATGTACAGTATGCCTATGTTTAGTCGGGTATTTAGCGGGTTCTAAAAACGCTTTCCTTCTATAGAAGCCTATAAAAGTAGCGATTAAGAGAGTTTTTATCAGTCGCTACTTTCTTTTTATTCATTCAAAATTCTTCCTCAAATAGATATTAACCCCCAGATTGTATAATTGATGCTGATGTTAATTGTCTTTTCCTAATGAAATTGCATTCAAACATAGGTAGACTATAGGCCTTTTGAGACTTATAGAGTTGTACAGGTATTGAAGTCAGATATCTGGTTTGACGATCATGAACAAGATTATGATCAACTAGACCCAATACATGCCTGCTTAAAAGCAGAGCTTAGATGGCTTGCCATAACTGATGTCATAAAATATTTAGATATATTGAATGACTTTGTTATTGAAGCCAAAGAAATCGTAAGCAGTTGTAAAACAAAACATGATGCTTTGGATACATTAGTTGATCATTTTTATAGTGATTGGGCCTTTAGCGGCACAAGCCAAAGAATTGAAGAAACTAAGCTAAATAGTTTATCTTACTCCTTAATATACAGAACAGGCACTGATTTGCCGTTGGCACTTATTTTAAAGCATATTTTATATCAGCTTGAATTTGATGTCTGCATAGCTGTATTTGACTCAAGTTTAATGCTTAATGTTAAAATGAGTCAAGATGAAGGGTATTTGATTGAACCTGCTTCAGGGCAGCAATCTTGGTATTTAAAGCCTGAAAACTTATCGCCTGAAGACAGTGCTGATTCATTTCAAATCGTACCGGAAGACAGTTTATATAAATTATTTCTAGCACACCAAAAGTGGGCCTTTATTTCTGAAAATAAACATTACCAAGCACTCAATTGCATCGAACTGTTGATGACAATTACAGGTGATGATCCATATGAAAGAAGAGATAGAGGGTATTTACTCAGAAATATCAACTGCTCACAAATGGCAAGGGAAGATTTAGAGTTCTTTATAAGTGAATGCCCCGATGATCCGGCAATTGAACTTATTCAGCATCAGCTAGAAGAAATGGAAAATACCATAAATACAATCCATTAAAAGTTTAACGAGCGAAATTGCTTTTTAAAGTTATTTAATGGGTTTAATTTAAATACAATTAGGAGATAAAATGGCTGACACACATTCAGCTTTAATCACGAATGATGCAGTTGTTCTTGGTTTATTAGCAATCATTTTAGGGTTTATTTTTAAGACATCAAGTAGCCAAAATTCGTTTTGGGTGAAGTTTTACAAATATGTCCCAGCATTATTATTATGTTACTTTTTACCATCATTGTTAAATACATTTGGCATAGTTGATGGACATAGCTCTAATGTTTATTACGTTGCATCAAGATTTTTACTACCAGCGTGTTTAATTCTCTTAACGATCAGTATCGATTTAAAAGCGATTTTAAATTTAGGTCCCAAAGCTTTAATCATGTTCCTAACGGGTACTTTAGGGATTGTGATAGGTGGTCCAATTGCGATTTTAGTGATGAGTGCAATCAATCCTGAAATAGTCGGCGGTCATGGTCCTGATGCTGTATGGCGTGGAATGACGACAGTAGCTGGTAGCTGGATTGGTGGTGGCGCAAACCAAGCTTCAATGAAAGAAATGTTTGCAGTAGGTGGTGACATATTCTCGGTTATGGTGACAGTTGATGTAATCGTTGCAAATATGTGGATGGCAGTTTTATTATTAATGGCTGCGAATCATAAGAAAATAGATGCTAAAACGGGTGCAGATACGTCTGCTATTGAAGATTTAAAAGATCGCGTTCAAAAATACCATGCAGAACATGCTCGTATGCCTACCTTAAATGATTACATGACAATTATTGCAATTGCTTTTGGTATTACCGGTCTTGCGCATTTTGCTGCAGATATCTTAGGGCCATACTTTGGTAATAACTTTGCTTGGGCAAGTGAATATAGCTTAAATAGCAAATTCTTTTGGCTAATAGTGATCTCTACTACGATAGGTATTAGTTTATCATTTACTAAAGTACGCCATATTGAGGCATTTGGCGCCTCTAAAGTTGCTTCTAGCTTTTTATATATCTTAGTTGCTTCAATTGGTTTACACATGAATGTAACTGCTATGTTTGATAACCCTGGGCTATTTATTGTAGGTGGTATTTGGATGTTAATTCACGCGAGTTTAATGTTACTTGTTGCTAAATTAATCAAAGCGCCACTGTTTTATATGGCGGTAGGTTCTCAAGCTAATGTTGGTGGCGCTGCATCGGCTCCTGTTGTGGCTGCAGCTTTTCACCCATCACTTGCACCCGTAGGTGTTTTATTAGCTGTATTGGGTTATGGCGTAGGTACATATATGGCCTATATTTGTGGACTAATGATGCAAGCCGTTGCACCTTAAGGATAAACAATGAATAAAAATATTATTAATGTTCAATCAGTAGAAGTTTCAAACGATAAGCCATTTGTATTATTTGGTGGTATGAATGTGTTAGAGTCTCGCGATTTAGCTATGCGTATTGCTGAGCATTATGTTGAAGTGACACAAAAGCTTGGTATTCCATACGTTTTTAAAGCGTCATTTGATAAAGCTAATCGCTCGTCTATCAATTCATACCGTGGCCCAGGTATGGAAGAGGGTTTAAAAATTTTTGAAGAAATTAAAAATACCTTTAACGTGCCTTTAATTACTGACGTTCATGAACCGCATCAAGCACTACCGGTATCTGAAGTAGTCGATGTGATTCAACTACCTGCCTTTTTAGCCCGACAAACAGACTTGGTGGTTGCAATGGCAAAAACAGGTGCGGTTATTAATATTAAAAAACCACAGTTTTTAGCACCTCATGAAATGCGTCATATTATTAAAAAGTTTAATGAAGCGGGTAATGATAAGATTATTTTATGTGAACGCGGATCAAGCTTTGGTTATAACAACTTAGTTGTTGATATGTTGGGCATGGATGATATGAAGCAACAGGCTCCAGTTATTTTTGATGCAACTCATGCCTTACAACGCCCTGGTGGCCGAGCCGATTCTGCCGATGGTAGACGTGCACAAGCAACTGAGCTTGCTAGAAGTGGTATTGCATTAGGGATAGCGGGTTTATTTATCGAGGCGCATCCAGAACCAGCCAAAGCTAAATGTGATGGTCCTTGTGCTTTACCTTTAGCAAAGCTAGAAGCTTATCTAACTCAAATGAAAGCAGTAGATGATTTAGTTAAAAGTTTTGAGCCGTTAGATACTACCGGTTAATTGTCAATATCACCAAAAACAAAAAAGAGCTTAATAGCTCTTTTTTTTGCTTTAATAAATGATAGCAATTCCAATAAATATATAAACACTCACTAAATAGAAATGGTATGAAATTAATTATGTGCGTTTAGTAATTCTCTTGCATTTGTTAACGTTGCCTTGCTTATATTATTACCTCCCAATAAACGTGCAATCTCGTCAGCACGACCATTTTTATCTAGCGCTAGCATTTGAGTAGAGGTTTGCTGTCCGTCTGTTTGCTTTGAAACAAAAAACTGTTGATGCCCTGAGCTGGCGACTTGAGGCAAATGTGTCACACATATGACCTGAGTTGACTTTCCTAATTGTCGCAATAATTCACCTACAGATGCTGCTGTCGGACCTGATATTCCTACATCAACTTCATCAAAAATAAGCGTTGGCGTCGTCACTTTACCTGCAATAATAACTTGGATTGCAAGGCTTATTCTAGATAATTCACCGCCTGATGCGACTTTTGCTAATGCTTGTAAAGGTTGCCCTGGGTTTGTTGATACTAAAAACTCAATACTATCAGAGCCAAATTTATTAGGTGTTAAGTCAGTTTGATAATGTATATCTATTTTAAAGCAGCCGTGCTCCATTGAGAGTTGATGCATACTTGCACTAATTAACTTATTGAGTGTTTGGGCTGCAAATTGTCTACTGTCACTAAGTAATTGAGTATGCAACTGATATTCAGTTAGCGAATCTTCAATTAATGCTTCTAACTCTTCAATTCTTGCGTTGTTAGAGCTAATATTATTAAGTTTTGATACTAAATCTTGATGAAGTTGGTACAAGTCTTCTGGTTTTGTATGGTGCTTTCTTGCCAAGTTAAGGGCTTGGCTCATGCGCTCTTCTACTTCGATAAATCTGCTTGGATCACAATCTGTATTATCCTGATAGTGGCGTATTTCTGTCGCAGCCTCTTCAATTT
>Ga0209396_1005704_pt1 | contig 11683 bp, 5 predicted proteins | sample GOMGulsemesocosm_6_FD_184638 | JGI IMG/M metagenome (GOLD analysis project Ga0209396, IMG submission 184638) | Methane-oxidizing microbial communities from mesocosms in the Gulf of Mexico - GOM8C Gulf of Mexico (SPAdes) (version 2) | ecosystem: Environmental > Aquatic > Marine > Cold seeps... | reverse complement strand
CCATCGTCTTCACAGTAATTGTCATTATCATTTACAGCGGTACAAGCAGGATTATCAGAGCCCAAACCAAATGCACTCGAACGACCATATTGGCCATCGCCTAAGTCCTGAATAAAGGTAGCACCCACTTCAGTAACAAAGCTTAAGCGACTAGCACCGGCTACCTGATCAATGAACTTAATGAAGACCATCTGAGCCTGCCAAACATCAAACAGATCATAACCCTTGATTTGATCGCCCAAAATGCTGCCATCACCCGATGCTGCCACTTCTCTTTGGTAAAGCAGGGAGTAAGTTTGAGCATTGGCTGCACCGATTAACTCATTACCATTCCAGCTAACGGGGTAGTCTTGCTTAAGGCTTACTTCACCACCGATAGACCAACCGCTTTGGGTACCACGACTAAAAGACAAGCCGCTAATTTGAATGTCCTCAGAGTATTCGGTCTCATAGGTAGCATTAAATGAGCTAGCAGAATCCGCTACAGTTATTGAAGCCCCTGGTAAACGGCTGTGAATATTCATGTGGTAAAAACCAAACTCGGTATCACCCAGCGCTTCAGAATACCAACGCAGAGCTAAACCATACTGGCCATCATCACTTGGGTTGTCGCCGTCGACACGTTCCGTAACACTGGCTCCACTGGTTTCATAATCCTCAATATATTCATGCTGGCTAATATCGCCAGATAGCAGAACAGGCCCACAACCATCGGAAACAATATCGCTTGTTGAGAAAAAGGTACCGCAAGGATCTGGGCGAGTCTTTTCCCACTCTAGCTGATAAAACGCTTCCAAAGTCACGTCATCGGTAAGACCCATAGAAACATAAGCCATGTTCACAGGTAGCAGTATTTCCTTCACTTCCACGCCCGGTTTACGAGCTGCTGACGCGTTAACTGGGTTAATGGAGTTAATACCACCTTGAATAAAGGCGCTCTCACCCCAACTCACTACTTGGCGACCCAAACGAGCCGAAACAGGCGTATCGCCCATCTCAAAGTTATGCCAAACAAAGGCGTCCAACAGATCATAACCAAAACCTGCCGCATCTTTGGTTTCGTCATTGTATGGCGCATAAGCTGGGTCATCATCCATAATGACCGCATCATAAAACGCTGTACCACGAACAAACATTCCGCTTTGCCCCCATACCAACTCCAAGTCCATGCTGCCTTTTACCACGTTAGTGATCAGGTCATTTTTTTCATAGTTCAAGGTGCCATCATCGGCGTTATAAGAGTTGGCGCCCACGCTAAGATAGTCAGCTGCCACACCGCCATTTAGCTCAGCAAGCGTTCCTGGTTGAATAACTCCCTCATTTTGACCTTCGGTACGCATACCAATGCCGTACGACAAAGTAGTATTTAACTGAGCTTCTACAGGCCCAGCATTAAATTGATACGCCTGCGCACTTACCGCGCTAAGCGCAGCAACAGCCAGTGTTAAAGTTTTTATTTTGTTCATTCCAGACCTCGTAATTATTGTATTTTTATTCATTTTTTTGGGTCTTAATTAAGGTGTTACGTCAGATACTAATACACTACTAGCATCAACAGGCGTAATGGCACCGGTTAATATAAATTGAACGCTTTGTGATAACATTTCTGCATAAGCAGTTGCAGAATCAAAGCTTGGCGAGCCTGCATCGCCGGTACCAGCAGACGAGAACGTTCCATGGCCCCCTGCATTGTATTTAGCCACTAACTTGTTACCTGTTGGTGTATCTACTACGTTTTCAGCACCTAACAATGAAATCATTGGGTCAGTTCCCACAAACGGAGACTGAGCTGACTCAGGGCGAGCAGCGCCTGACGCCAAGAAACCGCCTACGCCATTATTCGGAACCACTAAGTCAGCAGGGGTACCCGTTACAGAATTACCTACCATCTCTAGCATTAAGGTTGGAGTATCAGACGAACCGCCTGTTGCCAAAGCTGAAATAAAGTTCAACGGGTCAGCGCTATCAAGAGTAGCCTGGAAGACAGTAATGAAAGATTCAAAGTCAGCAGTACCCTGCACAACATTGTTTGCAGCTAAACCACCAATGATTTGAGGACCAATGGCCACAGAACTTTCAACCATTTTAGCTATGCTGCCACCTGGGGTTGCCAAGATCGCTTTTTGAATTTTAGGTAAGTTTGTATTACCGGCTTGAACGGTTGCGTCATTATTTACAGCAACAAACGTTGTACCCACAATGCCGCCTAAAGAGTGGCCAACGTAGTTTACGTTAGTTACATCAAAGTCAGGAACCACGCCGTCACCATCAATATCAATAGTGGCTAACGTGGCATTTAGGTTAAGTAAATCCATAACCCCTTGACGCATGTTGTCGCGACCACGCTGGAAGTTATCCAAACGAATCCAAAGTGAACCTGAATCACCTACCTTAGTTGCACCAAAATCCATAACCGTGGGCACACCACCCACACCATAAAATCCTTCGTGACGCTCAGCAAGAGTATCTAGAATGGTTGCATCGGCAGCAACTGCGGCTACGTAAGCCGCCTTGGCTGCTGCAAATGGAGTTAAGGCTGAATTATCAGGGTCAACAAAGTCAACACCAAATGCGAGCGTGCTTGTAGCAGCAATACCGTGGTGCGGTAAATCCATAGACACCATCGCATGGCAGGTTAGGTCAACAATTTTCACAGCGTTGATTAAGTTCGCGCTACGCTCGGTGGTAAAACCATGCTGTATAATACTTACTGGCCAACCATCGTCTGGCTTCACACAACCCGTTCCTAATGGCCCTGTGCTCGTAGCTGTTGGCTCGAACATCATGATAGGCACTACAATGTCGCGCTTTTCTTGAGCGAATGGGTAACGATATGTTACATTTTTTTCACCATCAACATCACTTGGCGGAGTAGTACCCGCGGCATTACCTGCCAATACATCCAACACAGCACCTACACTGGCGCTGCCTTCCCAATAATCTGTAGCATCCGTGGCTATTGCATCGATGTATTGAGGTAACTCAATAGCACCTTGGCTGATTAATACATTGTCTGTTATCGCACCTGCGGTAAGTGCTGAAACGGCAAGTTGGTGAACATCTGCACCACCTGCATTTTTAATTATTTCAAAGGAGCGGGCACGAGGATGCTCATAAGCGATACCAGCACCTGCGTCCGTAGTTAATGCACCAGACACCACACTAGCGGCCGTTGATATGGCTGCGCCATTTGCCGTTACAAAATCAACTGTAGCTTGATTTAGAGAACCTTGCGCAACTGCACTGGCTAGAATACCCGCTGCGACAGCTTCGCTGTTTTGCACAACAGCAGAAGCAGCCCAATAGCCCGGGTAGGCCATAGATTTCAATACAGTGGTTGGGTCAACCGTGGTGGCAGCAGAAGCGAAAACAATATTGTTAACGGTTCCGGCAGTAGCATTGGTCACGGTTACATTTTTGCCTGCGGTACCAAGAATAGTCGCTGCCAATAACTCCCAAGCTTGCAGTGCTGATTGAACTGGGGCAAGTGAAGGGGTAAATACAGAGCTTTCACCGGATATATATTCGTAACTAACTGATTCAAGCAAGGCTTGGCCATCCAGGTCCTGCACACCGTTAGTCACAACTGTTATGTATTTGCTTTTAGCGTCTAAAGGAACGAGGGGGGCAATACGGACAGTGTTATCTTCGGTGGTGCCCAAGGTAATAACGGATGCAGAGTAATCGGTTCCCGGCACTGGCTGGTCGGCAATGATTGCGCCTAAATTCTGGCCAGCTACTGTTTCAGCGGCACTTGCTGGTGCTGTACCATCGGCTTTCAATTGTGAAAACAGAACAGCGATCGTGGCGACATTAAGTGCATCAAGATCTAAAGCTGTCATTTGTCTTTGAGTGTGGTCGGTATCCAGGGTAGCTGACGCATTATAAGCACCAACAAAAGCACCGTTTTCGTCAAGTTCAATTAAAGGCAATACTAAATTCTGGGCATCTGAGCTATTTGGCAACTTAACTAAAAAAACATTAGTTCCAGCAATGACCGTAGCTGGATCTAAAGAACCGTCCATGCCGATGTCAATGGGTGCCAGTGTGGAAAGGCCACCATCCAAATCATTGATGGCTTCAAATACTGGGTTAGTGCCATCGCCGCCTACATTGGCGGTACCGTCGGTAGCGGCAGCAGAAGCAAATACCAAATCACTACCCAATGGAATAACACTATTTAATACATCAAATAAAGGCGCGACTCTGCCTTCACGAGCATCCATAACAGCTTCATGTTTTTCTTGAGATTCTGATAACGCACCGTCATTAGCTGTGGTGCTGCTGATATCACAGCCACTGAGCCCTGCCACGGAAGCCGCGATCGCAAGACTTAATAGGGTTTTTGAAAGCATAGGAGTGTTGCCCCTTGTTTTATTATGATTATTTGAACTGCTCAGAAGCGCAGTAAATTGACAGTTTTTACCAAATATTGGCTACTGCAAAAATAAGACCACTCGAAAGTATGACGCCGCGCCTGGGCGCTTGATCCTGGCCCCGTTACACAAAAACAACCCAGTGAAACAAGAACAAACGTACTAACTATAGAGTAACTGCACTATATGTGGCGGCAATATCACCTTTTTGCGCCAAAATTTCAAGTTTTTATTGTCCAGAAGCGAAACAGTTTTGTCCTAATACGACCATATCACGTCACCTACGTATTTTGCTTTTTATATCAGTTACTCTGTAAGACATGGGCATTGGAGAAGGCAAGCGGGTTTGTTAGAATCCGGCCCCTTAAAATTGAACAACAAGCATTGAAGGTGAAGCAGCATGTCAACTCAAGACAGCGTAGTAATTGTTAGTGGTGTTCGTACTCCCATGGGCGGCTTACAAGGCAGCCTATCTGCGGTGAGCGCCACCGACCTGGGTGCTGTGGTAATTAAAGAAGCAGTAGCACGTGCCGGCATTGAAGGCGGTGACGTACAAGAAGTGATCATGGGTAACGTATTGCCAGCTGGCCTTAAACAGGGCCCTGCTCGTCAAGCCATGCGTAAAGCTGGCCTTACCGATGGCACCGGTGCCACCACTATTAACAAGCTATGTGGTTCTGGCATGAAGGCCGCTATGTTGGCCCACGACCTTATTAAAGCAGGCACCAACGACGTTATGGTCGCTGGCGGTATGGAGTCCATGTCTAACTCTCCATACATTTTGCCTACTGCTCGTAAAGGCTTTCGCATGGGTCACGGCGATCAGGCCATGGACCACATGTTCCTAGACGGTCTTGAAGATGCCGAAACCGGTCGTTTGATGGGTTCTTTCGCCCAGGACGTGGCCGACCAAAAAGGTTACACACGTGAAGAGATGGATGCCTACGCTATCGAATCTTTGTCTCGTGCCAAATCTGCCATTGAAGCTGGCTTGTTGAAAACTGAAATTGTTCCGGTAACCGTTAAGTCTCGCCGTGGCGACACAGTAGTAAGCGATGATGAACAGCCGTTTAATGCAAACATTGAAAAGATCCCTAGCCTGCGTCCAGCCTTCAAAAAAGACGGCACCATCACAGCAGCCAACGCCTCTTCAATTTCTGACGGCGCCTCTGCTTTGGTCTTGATGTCTGAAAGCGAAGCAGCTAAGCGTGGCCTTAAGCCATTGGCTCGCATCGTGGGTCACGCCACTCAGTCTCAGCATCCTTCAGAGTTTACTTTGGCACCTGTAGGCGCTATCGAAAACTTGTTCGCTAAAACGGGCTGGACTAAAGACGATGTTGATTTGTTTGAAATCAACGAAGCCTTCGCCATGGTGGCCATGCTGCCTATTAAAGAGTTGGGCCTAGACCCTGCCACGGTGAACATTTTTGGTGGTGCCTGTGCACAAGGTCACCCAGTTGGCTCTACCGGTTCACGCTTGTTGGTGACGCTAATCAACGCACTACAACATAAAGGCAAAACCAAGGGTGTTGCCGCTTTATGTATTGGTGGTGGTGAAGCTACCTCTATGGCTATTGAATTGATGTAAGTTTTTTGCTCATTACTGAGCATTAAGAATAGAGAGGCGGGCATTGTGCCCGCCTTTTTTATGGCAGCTATAAATGAAGGCTAGCTGATAAATTTTCGGCCACGGGGTGGCCTGGGCAATTGCTCCTTGCATTGCCCTCATAAGAGCCATCCATGGCTCGATCGTAGGAGTGCAGCCTCTGCCGGACCTCTCTTAGGCAGCCCTCTGCCCTAACTATTTAAGCTCACTCCAATTAAACTAAAACTTTTGACTATACCTCAATCCTATCACCCTGGGCTCCTCTACCCAGGAAACAATGGGTACGGTTCTGGTGGCAAAATTAACTTTCTGGCGCTTATTATCGGTGAAGTTCAGCAGGTTCTGCCCATACAGCATCACACTGGCATCCCAGGCAGGCAGGTCCCAGGTGAGCGATGCATTTAAACGAATATCTTTTCCGTAAGGGTCTTTATCATCGATGGTTTGATTAAAAGCCTCTAACCATCCCTTGTCCTCATTATAATCGGCCAAATCCTCCGCACTTAACGCACTGGTATCCACCTGGGCGAAAGCGTTGTTGTACATCTCGAATAAATCTTCACCGTAATCGTACTTCCAAATAATTCTGGCATCCACATGGAGAGCCCAACGCTCATTGATATTCATGTCAAAAAATAACTTGGTATGCTGGTTTACCCAGTCTGTTAAACTACTGCCGGTATCGGTACGGGTTAAGTACTCTTTAATCACAAAGGTATCCGAATAACTCACTCCCTGATCCACTGATCCGTCCGCACTTTCCAATAAAAAATTCCAGTCCAGTAATTCAAAATAAGAATGGTTAACCCCCAGGGCAAAGGTATCGGTGCGCCAGGCCAGTTCCGGCTCTAATCCGTAGGCCTCGATGGTGCCCACCAGGTTTACATTACTGCCATCCCAGGAGTAGATTTCAGAATCGTTAAAGTAAGCAGTAATGGATAAGTGTAGGTTCTCGTTTTGCAAACGACTAAAGGATATTTCGCTTGCAGAAGTGTGTTCAGGGTCTTGTTCTCTGTCATTTAATTCAAGCCAGTGAAGCTCTAGCATAGTGTTCATGCGTACCGACTTTTGCCAAGAGACCTTCAATATATTTTCATCATCTAACTCATAGAGCAATGCCACCCTGGGGGAATACATGTTTTTGGTTTGATCATTTTTATCCACGCGCCCCGAGGCGGTTAACTGCAAAGACTCCAGCATCTGGTATTTTAATTCTGTGGATAACGAGTAGGTATTGGTGGACCAGCCACTGGTATACTCGGCCACGTCACCACTTTTTATAGTGCCGTTTCCACCGGTTTCACCGCCATCAAAAATTGAGCCCTTTACAATAAAACTTTGCTTGCCGGCCCGAGCTAAAAAATTGCTGGATGATTCTCCCCAGGGAGCCCCTATAGTGTCCTGAGATAATTCTAATCCGGTGGCCCAGGATAATCCCTCAAAGGGAGTGACGTTCACTGTACTGCGGAAATTAACTTCGTCCACCGCATAGCCATAATTGCGGTGCAATTTACTCTGGTGATCCAGTGTCAGCACCTTGGCCTTGGTCTCAATTAACTCCTGAGAACTGACACTTAAGCGACCCTTAAAACTGATGAGATCCGATAGCGTATGGTTATTGTCCAGTGACAAAATATAATAACGACTATTAAATATCCTAAAATCTTCAAAGCCGCTGGTAAATTCTTTTTTAACATGGGTATCGGTTTGCCCAGAGTTATTAAACCTCAGCCAAAAACGCCAGGCCTCACTCACATTCATATCCCAAAACAATTTTATTTGAGGTTTGCCCTGATAATCTGCGTAATACCCCTGCAAAGGGTTACTCTCATTGCTACCGCTGGGAAAATCAGCGGTGCCTTTATATCCCTGTAAGCCGTTGTTGCCCAGCATCTGATAAATATCATGGTCGGCCCCTTCGGTGCGGGTGTAACTAAGATGAAGAAAGCTGTCCACCCCGGCCACCTCACCAGTACGACTTAGCTTTAAAGCACGGCTTTTATAGGTTGGATTATAATCAAGGGTAACGGCTAACTCTTCTGCTGCCTGTGCCTTGCGGGTAATAATATTAATCACCCCAGCGATGGCGCCCGGACCATGGGTCACCGAACCAGGCCCCCGTACCACTTCTATACGCTCAATATCGGCCATATCCCAGTTACGCAACTCCACCATGGAGCCTTCGTGGGCCTTGTCATTAATGGGGCGACCGTTTACCAATAGCAAAGTATGAAAATGCCGTTCACCCAAACCACGCATACGCAATCTTGGCCCAGCCGTAAAATGGCTCACCATCATCATGCCGGGCACATACACTTCGAGTAAATCCAACGGGTTACGGGCCGGGGTACGCTCTATTTGTTCACGATTAATAATGGTAATGGCGGCGGGTGATTTGCTAAGGGCGGTGGCGCTGAGATTACCTATTTCCACTCGCATGGCGAGTATCTCTTGCAAAGATAACTTAAACAAACTGGCATAGTTACTCACCACCAGGTTTTCTTGCGCAGAAACAACCGCAGAAAAAAGAACTAACAATACCAAGTAAGGCTTTTTACATATTAATAAGGACATCACATACCACTCATGACTCATTCCCTATGTGTAGTGTAGTTCAGGTTCACCCTGTGGATGCAGGTTCATTCATTCTGGGCTGGTATCTCTTATACCCAATTCAGCTGAACATAGCCGATAAAATGCATCTGGCTAAGTGTCCGTATTTCACACTATCTGGCCATTATAAACATTCCACAAACCGGCGCCGTCATGGTTTCATAGAGACCTAACCCTGACACCTGTATGGCGCTTGTTATGGACATCCTATTTGCTCTGCTTTTTGTGTTACTGCCCGCCATCATTCTGTGGCTTATTCAACATCAATCCTGGGCACAAAAATTGGGGGCCATCATCCTGTGTTACGGCACCGGTTTGCTGCTGGGTAATCTTGGGCTGATTCCGCAAAGTGTTGCCCCTATACAAAATACTTTATCTGAAGTCACCATTGCCCTGGCCCTGCCCATGCTGCTGTTTACCTTAAATGTTAAGCAGTGGAGCCAGGTGGCGGGTAAAGCCATGTTAAGCATGGTATTGGCGACCACCTCAGTAGTGGCTCTATCCAGTAGTTTCTATTTTTATTTTATTGGCCTTGGCGAGCCTGTTGAGGCCACCAGTCACTTGGCCGCCATGTCGGTAGGAGTGTATACCGGCGGCACCCCTAATTTGGCCGCCATTAAAGCTGGGCTTGATATCAACGTGGATCAATACTTGTTGTTTCACAGCTTCGATGTCCTGCTAGGTGCCAGCTACATGTTAATCATGGTAACGGTGGCCATTCCGTTTTTTCGCCTTATATTAAAAAAACCGGTACATCTAACATTTGAAACCAATCAGCATGGCCATCATTACGATGATGATAACTACGCACCTCTTTTACAAAAAGATAATTGGCCCCATGTGGGCAAAGTTATCGGCTTGAGCATTCTCACACTGGCCCTGTCGTTAGGGTTAACGGAACTGGCCACCGCCGTCTTTCAATTAAGCAACAGCGGTGCACTGGTTATTATTTTACTCACCAGTTTTGGTATTGGTTTTTCGCTGTTTAAAAGAGTGCAAGCACTTCACCTGGCGTACAAGATGGGCATGTACCTTATCTATATTTTCTGTATCACGGTGGCCTCCATGGCCAACCTAAATGAATTGCTAAATTTCAATCCAATAGTGGCGATATTTTTGTTTGGCACTGTCATAGGCAGCATCTTGTTGCACGCCCTGTTTTGTAAGCTGGCCAACGTGGACAGCGACACCTTTATGGTGACTTCAGTAAGTGCCATTTGCTCGCCGCCCTTTGTGCCCATGATGGCCAAGGCCCTGGGTAACTCCAGCGTATTATTAAGCGGCATGACAACAGGCATTATTGGTTATGCGCTGGGAAATTACATTGGCATTAGCCTGGCTTTGTTACTGCAAAAATTGGCCTAACAACATTAAAAAGGTGACTACATGAGTACCCATCAATCCATGCCAGATAAAGGCCAGGCCAGCTCACAAATACTTGAGCAGCTAGACACCTTTAAAGAGCACGACCCTGAATATAAAAACGGCAAGGTATGGAGCCTGGTTTATTACATAGATGAAGCCCATCAGGATTTCTTGAAGGAATCTTATTTTAAATACTCCTGTGAAAACGGTTTAAATCCCACCGCGTTTAAGAGCCTTAAAAAATTCGAGAGCGAAATTATTGCGGCCACCGCCGACATTTTAAATGGCACAGAAGAAGTATGCGGTGTGGTCACCTCCGGTGGCACCGAAAGTTGCTTGATGGCTGTAAAAACTTACCGTGATATGGCCAAAGATAAACGCGGTGTAAAAAAACCAGAGATGATTATTCCCGAAAGCGCTCACGTGGCCTGGTATAAAGCCAGCGAGTACTTTGGGGTAAAGATACGTATGATTCCGCTGTTAGAAGATCTGACTCCGGATCTTAAAAAAATGAAAAAACTCATCAACCGCAATACCGTGATGATTTTAGGCAGCGCCCCGGAATATCCCCACGGCACCATCGACCCCATTGAAGAGATGGGTGCCCTGGCCCAGAAACATAACATTCCCATGCACGTGGACGCCTGCGTGGGGGGATTTATTTTGCCCTTCATGAAGATGAACGGGGTGGATATTCCTAAGTGGGATTACCAGGTACCCGGTGTTACCTCTATCTCGGCGGATATTCACAAATACGGCTACGCCGCCAAGGGTGCCAGTACCATTACCTATCGCAACCTGGATTATTTACGATACCAGATGTTTGTGCAGCCCAACTGGTCGGGCGGTGTATTTGCCAGCTCGGCCTTATTAGGCACCCGACCGGGTGGTGCATACGCGGCTGCCTGGGCTACCTTGCAATATTTTGGCAAGGACGGTTATAAAAAACTGGCTGACGAAACCTGGCAAGCGGTGACAAAATTAAAACAAGGGGTTACCGCCATTCCCGAGCTGGAAATTATGGGCAAACCCATGGGGCCTTTATTTGCATATAAGTCCATCGACCCCAGTGTGAATATTTATGCGGTAGGAGACCAGATGGATGCCAAGGGTTGGCAGGTAAATCGCAACCAAAAACCCAATGGCTTGCACGCCATGGTGACGGCGCAGCATTTAAAAGTAGTGGACCAGTATTTGGCTGATTTAAAAGAATGTGTGGCCATAGTGAAGGCCAATCCGGAGTTGGCCAATCAGGGCGGTGCCGCCACATACGGCATGATGGCGCACATTCCCATGCGCGGCATGGTGAAGAAAAAAGTATTGGAGATTTATTCTAACCTGTATAAAGCCGGTGGTGGGGAGATGGATTTGGCGGCACAAGCCGAGCAGGATACTGACGAGGAAGTGAAGCAGGGGTTGGTGGATAGAGTGCTTGCCTGGTATGTGAAGCGGCAGACTCAGAAGGCCGCCAAGTAAGGCTGTCATTTTAAAAGCTACTTCATTTAATAATAAAAAGCCAAAATGAGTTTTTCATTTTGGCTTTTTTATTAGGTTCTTGTATGGAGTCGACCTGTATCGGCTAATTCAGGAGCCCTCTCTCGATTCCGTTTTATCTAAATTAGATTACCTGTATCGCGTGCCAGCACGACTCGTACGAGGTTGCTTGCAAGCGATCTGAATGATCAGAAATAAGCCCAGGCACTAACGGATATAACGCCCCACT
>Ga0209396_1005699_pt1 | contig 11690 bp, 8 predicted proteins | sample GOMGulsemesocosm_6_FD_184638 | JGI IMG/M metagenome (GOLD analysis project Ga0209396, IMG submission 184638) | Methane-oxidizing microbial communities from mesocosms in the Gulf of Mexico - GOM8C Gulf of Mexico (SPAdes) (version 2) | ecosystem: Environmental > Aquatic > Marine > Cold seeps... | reverse complement strand
AATAACAAACTTCTGTACGACACTTCATTAGATAAATATCCTCCTCCAGAACCCTTTACTGAGGTTTCACTCTTAAGATCTTGTAAACTTCGTGCTTCAAATGTAGAAGTAAGAGTAGAAACAATTCTATTGTCTTTAACAGGAAATAAACCATGCGCCTTCATCATTTGCTGTGCTGGCAAAGTAAATTCGAGATACTCAGCACCATTAAGTGGCTTGTTAGCTAGAAGTGGTCTTAAAGGGTTTGTTTTGTTTGCACCAGTTTTTATATTTAAATTGTCTGGGGCATTAGCGCTACGTCTTAACCCTGGAAAACGCTCTAAATCAAAACTGTTCCTACCCATGCTAACCGTTATTATCATATCAACAGCACCATAACGGTAAAACGGTGTTAATAATTCTTCAACCATGCCTTGATCAAAGTCTTCAAAACGTACCGGCAAAATTAACGTTTCGATCTCAGCGCTTTTACCATCAACACTAATCACTAAGTCGTCAAATACGATAGAGCTAACACCTGATGGATTACTTTGTTTTATATTGCGATCGAGTAAAAACGGATCAAAGCCAGTAATAAGGATTTTTTTATCCGTTTTCTTATCAAAATTTATATCTGTTTTTCCTCTTGAATAAAGCTCAAATTGCCACATAAGTCTTGACTGTTGATCAGGTAAAGATTTTTTATATGCTTTAGTATTTTTTATAGCTTTGGCCATTTTAAGTCTTGACCAATACAAAGGACGATCGTCATAACGATCAGTATTTTGATAATATTTTTTCGCATCTTTCCATATGCCTTTACCATGACGTATAGAAAGCTGACTTAACACGGTTAAGTTTCGAGCTTTAGCGACTTGTTTTTCAAATAAACTGACACGTTCAGATAATGCAAAAGCTACAATGGGCATGACCATATTTGCTTTAGCAATGCGCTTTTCTTCAACTGAAATGGCATTAGCGTTAATGCTGAAACTACATAATGCAAAGGCTGCGGTCACAACCATTTTTTTCACTATTAACATGAATTAACATACCTGTCTTTTATTGTTGTATAGATAACCGCCCCATCATATACACAAACAATGTGAAAATCATCAGGCATCTTTAATTATTGATAACAAAAACGAATTTCTCCGAATGAAAACAAACCCACACACTTATTGAGATGTTATCCTATTTACCTTTATTCATCATTTGGCAATATTTATATTGATTTTTTCTCAAAAAATGGCAAAGTGCCCCCTGTGACTGATTATTCTTAATTTTTTCCGTGTAAATTCACTGACCTCAATTAAACCTCAATAAGATGTCTTTAATATTGTTTAATCAAACAATAAACGATTGTATAACCATAACTTTAAAGGAGTAGCGCTTCAATGTGTTCGATCTTTGGTATATTAGATATAAAAAACGGGGCTGATGTTTTACGCCCAAAAGCAATAGAATATTCTCGCTTATTACGTCACCGTGGACCAGATTGGTCGGGTGTATATAGTAACGACAAAGCTATTCTAGTCCATGAACGTCTTTCAATTGTAGATACAGAAAACGGCGCTCAACCTCTATACAATCAAGATAAAACCAACGTTTTAGCCGTTAACGGTGAAATTTATAACCATAAAAAACTCGCGTCTGAATTAAATGTCGATTACACATTTAAAACAGGTTCAGATTGTGAAGTTATTCTTCCACTCTATGAAGAATTTGGCGTTGAGTTTGTAGATAAATTACAAGGAATGTTTGCTTTTTGTTTGTATAACGAAACAGACAACTCTTATTTAATAGCGCGTGACCATATTGGTATCATCCCGCTTTACACAGGTTATGATGCTGACGGTAACTTTTATGTAGCTTCAGAAATGAAAGCCCTTATGCCGATTTGTAAAACGGTAAGTGAATTCCCCCCTGGGCACATTTTAGATAGCCGTGTTGGTGAAGTACAAAAGTACTACCACCGTAACTGGCAAAAATACGATGCCATTAAAGACAACACCACTAGTACCACTAAAATTCGTGAAGCATTAGAAGAATCTGTTAAAAGCCATTTAATGACTGACGTACCATACGGTGTTCTACTTTCAGGTGGATTAGATTCATCATTAATCTCATCTATTACACAAAAATTTGCGGCACGTCGTATAGAAGATAATGATTTACAAGAAGCCTGGTGGCCTAAAGTACATTCTTTTGCTTGTGGTTTAGAAGGCTCTCCAGATTTAATCGCTGCACAAACAGTTGCTGACAGTATAGGTACTATTCATCATTCTGTAGTATTTACAGAACAAGAAGGTATCGACGCACTAAGAGAAGTTATCTATCACCTAGAAACGTATGATGTTACAACCATCCGTGCTTCTACACCAATGTACTTAATGGCTCGTAAAATTAAAGCCATGGGTATTAAAATGGTGCTTTCTGGTGAAGGTGCTGATGAAATTTTTGGTGGCTACTTATATTTCCATAAAGCTCCAAACGCACAAGAGTTTCATGAAGAACTTAACCGTAAACTAGACAGATTACATAAATTTGATTGCTTACGTGCAAACAAATCGATGTCTGCTTGGGGTATTGAAGCTCGTGTACCATTCCTCGACAAAAACTTTATGGACGTTGCAATGCGCATTAATCCAGAAGATAAATTGTGTGGCAATGGTAAAATGGAAAAAGCTATTTTAAGGGAGTCTTTTGAAGGTTATCTTCCAAAAGAAATCTTATGGCGTCAAAAAGAACAATTTTCTGACGGTGTAGGTTACTCTTGGATTGATGGTTTAAAAGAGTATGTAGAAACTCAAGTAACCGATCAACAATTAGAAAGTGCTGCTTTCAAGTTTCCAGTAAATACACCTGATAGCAAAGAAGCTTACTTCTATCGTTGTGTCTTTGAAGATAAATTCCCGTTAGCGTCAGCTGCTGATTGTGTTATAGGCGGTAAGTCTGTTGCCTGTAGTACAGAAGAAGCTTTAGCTTGGGATGAAAGCTTTAGTAAAATGGCTGATCCTTCAGGTCGTGCTGTAATGAGTGTTCATAACGACGGTTACGATTCGTAACCTTTACTGCTAATCGTTATTCTAAAGGGAAATGAATTATTCATTTCCCTTTTTTTATGCTGGTTATACTTAAGATTAAGCAATAATCACGGGACATCGCAAAAGTTAACCACACCATAATATTGTTAACAAGAAAGATTTTACTTTTAACCTTCGTATGTTTTTTATATCCCTTGTTGTATTTTATACAATATAAGTTATATTCTTAGTTTAATGAACATTTTAAAAATTTCCTTTAAGTACATAAATCATAAAATTTTAAATATACGGACATATTTATGAGTTAAACAACATGAGAAGTCCTGTGAAACCAAACACTAAGATCACAAAATTTAATAAGGCTGCTATCGTCGTATTCTCTTTAACTACAATATCGTTTACTTCGCTAGCAAACAATCAAAAGACCCATACAAGTGCTTTAGAACCCTTAACAATCACTGAAGATACCCTTACAAATATACCAGATCCACTTACAAGCTATATAAAGGACGGTAATTTGGTTGGATACTGGCAAGCGAACTTAAGTAATCCCCTTAATTGGCATATTCCGGTAGTTAACCAACATGCGAAGACTGAACAAGGGAATCTTGTTGTTTCACCTACAACAAAAGCAACCGAAAATGATGCTATAAATCTTAAGTGGCAAGGCAATAAAGAAGAAAACCAATGGGGCGAAAACTCACTACATACAACAAACTTTACCATCGCCAAGCATCAAATAGATATTTCTGCTGTTGAAAATGAAACCGCACTAATGATTGATATAAAAATTAACAGCCCTGTTGAAGAAGAAACATTTTTTACCATGCAATGTAATAATTCCAACAAATGCCAAGGTGAATTTTCAGCGCAAGCAGTTCTTAATGAACTCCCTAAAGGACAATGGGTTCAACTACCTATACCTTTAAATTGTTTTAATAAAGATGATAAGTTTGATTTCAGTAAAGTCACATCAATCTTGTCTATAGGAACTGAAGGTAAACTAGACATTGATATAGCTAACATTGAATTAGTAGCATTATCTGCAGGTAATAATGGCTGTAAATTGTAATTCTTCCCACGGCACAACAGAACAGTCAAATGCCAGTAAGCGACAAACTAAGGGACATATTTATTGATTTGTTGTGTCACCGTAAACACGTTCTACAGTTTGCGCACAATTCCGAACGTTAATGCTTTAGTTAATTCTTTTGCTGCATAACGTAAGTGTTCAATAACTGCTTCAATAGTAACAGTTTCAGGTATATGTTGAATAAATGGAATGGTGTTAAAGTGGCAACCGCTTGAGCATTACCAACTATTGTAAAGCATATGTCGGTAACCCCGTGAACATAAGCACTATCACCTTTACAATAACCTTGTTTAGATACTTTTTTACAGTCAGACACAAAACTTTTAATATCTTCTTCTGAATGATGTATTTGTAAGCATATCGTCTTTTTTGCACGCATTCTGGATAGAAAACTAAATAGTTACATGTCCACGACAATTTATAATAAGAAAACCTCTTATAGTTTAGGAAAAACTGCCGATAATTCATCAGGTGTAAACTGCCAATGTGATGCTAAAACAGCAGCAATCCATGAAAAGCTGCTTGACGTTGGGTACAGATCCCTTTGTTCAAATAAATCTGTGTTCGTTAACCCCGGCCATTTCCCTGTTACTTTACCTGCTCTAATTTGTCCTCCTGTATTTCTCAGATTACCGCCAGCAACAAACATAGCACTAGCTGTACCATGATCTGTTCCTCCCGTACCGTTTTCTCTCACTGTACGACCAAATTCTGTGGCAATAATAACAACAGTGTCGCTCCACGTTTTACCTAATTCTTTTTTTAATGTCGCGATACCATCATCTAATTCCGACAACTGTCGTTTCAATCGTCCCTGCTGATTATTATGTGTGTCCCAACCTCCCATTTCTAACATCGCACAATCAATACTCTTATTGTTTTTAATTAGCTTGGCACACGATTTTGCAAGCTCATTAAACTTGCCCTTCCGTTTTTTAGATTGTGTAGTACCTGCCATTTTTTGTACCGACAGTCCTTCTTCTAAACTATTTAACAACGCACTGTCGTTGGCATAAAGAGACTTTAATTGATCATAAATATCATCACTTGCCTCTTTTAATTTTGATGGATACCAGGTTGAAGCATTGGTACCACCTCTCAAACTAATTGGTACGGTTCGAGCTACCGCCAAACCTTTCTTATTTTTAATATCGAGTGCTCTAGATAACCAACCAGAATTTTCGTCTGTAACCCCTAATCCTGACTCTAAATAATCTTGACCATCAAAATGAGAACGTCTTTCGTATCCTGTACCTACGGCGACAATAGGAGAAAGCTCTTCAGCTTTATACATTGTATGTAAATTTTTCAACGCGGGATGCAAAGAAAAACCGTTATCTAACGGCAGCAGTTGATCTTTAATACCTTTGTATAATGACGGGCGTAACATAGATAATGTCGGTTCAAAGCTCGGTACTACGGTATGTAAAGAGTCAACAGCTCCTCTGAGCACAACCCATACAATTTTTTTATTCGATGCAGGCTTGGAAGTACTTAACAACCCTGTTGTATTAGATAAAGCATCTGCTTGGAAAACCACTAAACTCGCACAAATACTTTTTATAAAATGACGACGTTTCATATTATCTCCTTTGAAACTCAGGACTCATAAAGAAAAGCGTTGATGCTTGTTGACGACTTTCAGCTCGCATTACAGAGTTGTAAGTTAAATCACTAACATGGGTATTAAAGCTTTGTTTAATCATTTTCTCTGCATTCATTGAGCGTTTACTAGCGAACTGTGCAGACAAGTCTATTCTTGCCATCAACGCACTAGAGCCATTCCAACCTTGTTGGATATCACTAAATCCAGCAGGAGACCCTGCACTGAAAGGCCTTTGTCCAAGTTCACTTAACGCGTAAAGCAACTGCTTAGTTTTTACTTTTTTTAAACCTGCTGCTCGCATAGTAGAAACAATAAATTCCCTAGGGGTTTTGAACTTTGTTGAAATTTTATTCCATGCTTCATCAGCATTTATCAATGTAAGCATGACCGCTTTAATATCACCCTGTGTTTTATTCCACGTAACGTTCAGTTTTTTTAATAGGCTGTCTGGTGGATTATCATCAACAAAGTGTCTTGCTAATTTTAAGCATATATATTGTGCTGTAGATGGATGATAAGCGATATATTTCAGCATTTGTTCGCCTTGTTCAACACCTGACGATTTAAACGTTTTACCTAATAATGTTCTAGCCCAAGGTTCATGCCCATGAGGCCTATATTTAAAGCCACGATCAGTTTCTCTAATAGGGTTAGCAACACTCCATCCAGTAATGCCTTTTGCTAGTTCGGTAACATCCGTTTGTGTATAACCACCATCAACACCTAATGTATGTAACTCCATAATTTCTCTTGCTAGGTTTTCATTTAAGCCTTTTCCTCTTTTCCCTATTTTAGAATTAGGGCCAAAAGAACGTTCGTTATTAAGGTATAAAATCATCGCTGGATGTTTACAAACAGCCATTAACAAATCACTAAACTTACCGAGTATATTTGGCGCTATAGCTTCTCGTTCAAGTGTTGGTGATAATGCGGTCATGACAGGTCCTTTAGCCGTTACACTAAAGTGATTAGAAAAGAAATCGAGTAAACGCCATTGCAAACTATACTCAGAATTAATGCTACGTTTTAATGATTCAGCTGAAAGTTTCCTATAAGTATCTCGCGGGTACTTCTTCATACTTTTCATTTTATTGACTAATTCTTCAGCACTTTTACTATCAGTCATCAACGGTGTATTTACAGGAAGCATTTTTGCTTGTTTCTTTAGCAATCGTAGCTGTGAAAGCTTTTCTGATATTTCATCAGAATGAGGTAAGTCATCATCAAACAATGCCGTTGAAGGATGGTGTAATTGATCAATCAACCAATTTTTAGGGTGTGGTGCCGCATTTGCTAGCTCCCCAGGTTTTGCACCCAGCCCAAAACGATTAGCGGCGATGACTGCATTAATACTCATATAGATCCTTTATTCATTAGTACATATATTTAAAAGATAGGTAACGAACACGCGTTATTCCATTCATTTTACATTTCTTTACAGCGTAAATTATCTTATACCCCATGTCGTTCTATGTGGTCACTTCTTAAGATGGATTGGTATTACATGGATTAATCACGCCAACCGTCGAGCTTGATATGTTATAATGATTCTTATATTGACTCTTCTAATAATATTCTTCCGAATACTACACAACTGAGATACTTTTATGTCGACAGAACTACCTATAATTAACATACACTCCCAACCTATCGAACTTTGTAAATTACTAAAAGTTGCCAATATGGTATCCGGCGGCGGTGAAGCAAAAATTGTTATTGCCGACGGTTATGTATTTTTAAATGGTGAGGTCGAGTTCCAAAAAAGAAAAAAAGTATACGACCAAGATGTCATAGAGTTTGATGGTGAAGCCGTTCAAGTAGTTTTTTCCAAAAGAGGAACTCCTGCAGTTACCAATAATACAATTAAAGATAAACCCGGAAATAAAAAGAAATCTACAAAACTAAAGGTAGAACACTTAGATATACCTGCAGAAACATCTCCGCAAAAAAACATTCGTAAACCCATTTCTTTTTAAAATGGTTATTACACCTGCCACTAAAAAACAGCTGATTAATTAAGCAACACAATATCGACCTAATAAAGGTATAAAGTCAATAACTGTTTGAAAAACACGCTTTATACCTGTTCAATTAATTTGTTTTTCTGAGACACACTAGGAAGGTTTTTGAAAAGATATTACATTAATTTTATGGGTAATTGATTTAACAACAAAATGAATAAAGAAGTCGATAGTGAATAAAATTAAGTTAATTTATATGCGAACTTTTATTTCAATTACTATACTTCGAACATGAACAAAAATAATGAATTATGTACTTATAACGATCCTGATGGCTGTAGCTGCCCTAATCATGCTGAAAATAATGGTGTATGTTATTGGCACGATGAATCTATCGATAAATCGACCCCCGGTGTTAAAGAAAAACTAGAAAACTACGCACAAAGTGGTGGTTTTCTACGGGGTATATTTTTGGAACGTGCAGATTTAAAAGGAATAGATTTAGTTAAACATCACTCGAAACAGGGTTACGATATGTCTTATTGCGACTTATATAGGGCCGACTTGAGTAATGCGCATATGTTTAATATTACCCTTAAATATGCAAGTTTGATGAAGGCTGATTTAACAAGCGCTAAACTGAATTGCTCAGACTTAACTGAAACAAACCTACTTGGCGTTAAGTGGAAAGACAGCAAAATAGAAAACATGTATCTTGGCAAAGCCCTTCATCAGCAAAAGCTGGCAAAAAAGTCTCTTAAAGAAAACAATATAGAACAAGCAGTTGATTACTTTGAACAAGCAGAGGAAGTTTATAGGGATTTACGAAAGCATACCGAACAAGCAGGTATGTTCCGTCTTTCCGGTATTCTTATTCAACGCGAATTAACCATGCGAAGAATGCAATCACCAAAGTTTAGTTTTCAACGAATAACATCTAAATGTATTGATATTTTTTGTGGTTATGGAGAAGCGCCATTAAGGATAATCGGTATATCTATTATTATGATCGTCTTCTGCGCACTACTGTATACATTTACAGGCCTTAATTATCAGGGTGAAACGGTAGTGTACGATAGTCGATTATCTATAGAAGAAAACTTTAACCTTTTCCTATCATGTTTATATTATTCAGTTGTTACCTATACCACTCTTGGTTATGGTGATTTTACACCTGTTGGAGTATCAAGAGCTATAGCTGCCTTAGAAGCCTTTACTGGAAGCTTTACCTTAGCGCTCTTTGTCGTAGTATTCGTAAAGAAGATGACAAGATAGGTTATTGGGTATTATACAAACAGAAAATGCTTCTGCAATACCAGCAAAGTTAGCATTAAGATACATTCGTCAATAACACATTAAAAATCACTATTTAACGCTTTTGCCAATCTGTATGCCCTGATAGAATAGCAACATAAATATCATACTCCTTATAACGGAAACTTTTCTCAATGCGCACTAGCCAATATCTCCTTTCAACTTTGAAAGAAACACCAGCCAATGCTGAAGTTATCAGCCATCAATTAATGTTACGTGCGGGTTTAGTACGAAACGTGGCTTCTGGAATGTACACTTGGTTACCCACTGGTTTAAAAGTATTAAGGAAAGTAGAAAATATTGTTCGAGAAGAAATGGAACGTGCAGGTTCATTAGAAACCTTAATGCCTATGGTTCAGCCTGCTGACCTTTGGGAAGAATCAGGAAGATTAAACGATTATGGACCAGAATTACTGCGATTAAATGACCGACACAATCGTCCATTTGTTTTAGGTCCTACTCATGAAGAAGTGATTACCAAATTAGTAGGTAATGAGATTAGTAGTTACAAACAACTACCCCTTAACATGTTTCAAATTCAAACTAAGTTCCGTGATGAAATTCGCCCACGTTTCGGTGTAATGCGTGGTCGTGAATTTTTAATGAAAGATGCTTATTCATTCCACCTTTCTTCAGAATGTTTGCAGAAAACCTATCAAAACATGTTCGATGCTTACTGCCGAATTTTCGACCGTCTTGGTTTAAATTATCGCCCTGTCATTGCAGACACTGGCTCAATTGGTGGCGAAGCATCACATGAATTTCATGTTTTAGCAGAATCTGGTGAAGATGATATCGCCTTTAGTGACGGTAGTGATTTCGCTGCAAATATAGAAAAAGCTGAAGCTTTATCACCTGTTGGAGATAAAGCTCCTGCAACTGAAGAACTAACAGAAGTCGCTACTCCAAATGCTAAAACCATTGACGAAGTCGCTGAATTACTAAAAGTTGACGCAACGACTACAGTTAAAACATTACTTGTTTTAGGTGAAGAAGTAGAAGGACAACCTACTCCAATTATTTCGTTAGTATTGCGTGGCGATCACCAATTAAACGAAATTAAGGCTGAAAACTTACCTCTAGTTGCTAGTCCACTGACATTCGCAACCGAAGAACAAGTGTTGGCTGCTGCCGGTTGTAACATTGGCTCGATTGGCCCTGTGGGATTAAACACAACTATCATCGTTGATAGAAGTGCTGCACACTTATCTGACTTTGTTTGTGGTGCTAATAAAGACGATGTTCACTTTACTGGTGCAAACTGGGATCGTGACTGTGTAGAGTATACTGTTGAAGATATCAGAAATGTTGTTGAGGGTGATCCAAGTCCATGTGGAACGGGTAACATCGTCATTAAACGTGGTATTGAAGTTGGACATATTTTTCAATTAGGTGACAAATATGCACAAGCGATGAATTGCGGTGTACTAACCGAGCAAGGCAAAAACCAAATATTAACGATGGGTTGTTACGGTATAGGTGTTTCAAGAATCGTTGCTGCTGCAATTGAACAAAATCACGATAAATACGGAATAAAATGGCCAGCTGCAATCGCGCCTTTCCAAGTTGCTATTGTTCCAATGAACATGGCAAAATCAGCTAGAGTTAAAGAAACAGCTGAAGCCATGTATGAACAACTACAACAGGCAGGTATTGAAGTTCTTTTTGATGATAGAAAAGAAAGACCTGGTGTAATGTTTAATGATCATGAGTTAATCGGTACTCCTATTTTACTCGTTATTGGGGAAAGAAATTTAGACAACCAAGAGATAGAAGTTAAAAATAGAATTACCGGTGAAAAATCATTGATGCCAATTGCAGATGTAATGTCATTATTTAGCTAATACCAGCGAAGTAGTAGTCAATTACTATTATTACGCCAAAAATAGCGCATAAAAAAGGGGCGTAGATTTAAATCTACGCCCCTTTTCTCACACTAACTCTCTAGAATTCACGTAGCGTCATAATATAACCCTTTACTAAAAAGCTAAACAGTAAAAAACGAACCAATATACACATTCCATACGTCCTTAAAAATTCCTTTCAGAAAATATTTATTCAATAATCCGTTTTACGGATACATATGACTCCTAGAAATAATGTGAATTGATGTACTAATGTCGCGAGGGCAATAATGTCCAGCATCACAACTTCTGAATTCACAATGGGATCAAGCTGGGATTACATCACTATTTTTATGACGTTTTATTTAGCACAACGTAAAAGGCTATCCGTTAGGATAGCCTTTCTGACGTACATGGATGTACTAATGTCGAGATGGCAAGGAACGATGTCCTACTCTCACATAAAGAGAAGAACACCCACACACTTTCAACCCCGACGATAATGCATTTAACGTACATGTCCCTTCATGGATGTAGGAAATTAGGGTAAAGCATGGAGCAGATACCTAGCTGTACTAATGTCGCGAGGGAAAAAATGCCCAGGAGCGATAACTTCTGAGTTCACAATGGGACCAAGCTGGGATTATATCACTATTTTCATGACGTTTTTATTTAGCACAACGAAAAAAGGCTATCCGTTAGGATAGCCTTTCTTACAAAATAGAAGCCTAGCAATGTCCTACTCTCACATGGGAACTCCCACACTACCATCGGCGCTAATGCATTTCACTTCTGAGTTCGGAATGGGATCAGGTGGGACTACATCGCTATTGTCGCTAGACAAAA
>Ga0209396_1005694_pt1 | contig 11695 bp, 10 predicted proteins | sample GOMGulsemesocosm_6_FD_184638 | JGI IMG/M metagenome (GOLD analysis project Ga0209396, IMG submission 184638) | Methane-oxidizing microbial communities from mesocosms in the Gulf of Mexico - GOM8C Gulf of Mexico (SPAdes) (version 2) | ecosystem: Environmental > Aquatic > Marine > Cold seeps... | reverse complement strand
AAAAAAAGGTGATACCTAAGTATCACCTTTTTTCGTAATAGCGCCAAGATTATTAAATAATAACCTGGTTAACTATTATTATTTAGCTGGACGGCTAGCACGTTTACGTTCGTTTTCAGTAAGGAAACGCTTACGGATACGAATGCTTTGTGGTGTAACTTCAACTAGTTCGTCATCATCGATGAATTCTAGAGCTTGCTCTAGAGTCATTTTGATTGGCGTAGTTAGAGTTTGAGCTTCATCAGTACCAGAAGAACGTACGTTAGTTAGCTGCTTACCTTTCAAGCAGTTAACTGTAAGATCGTTAGCACGTGAGTGAATACCCACGATTTGACCTTCGTAAACTTCTTGAGCGTGTTCGATGAATAGACGACCACGTTCTTGTAAACCGAATAGAGAGTAAGTTAGTGCCTTACCCATAGCGTTAGATACTAATACACCATTTTGACGTAGTGCAAAAGAACCGCCTTTATGTGGACCATACTGTAGGAATGTATGGTACATAAGGCCAGAACCAGACGTGATAGTCATGAATTCAGTTTGGAAACCGATTAGACCACGGCTAGGAACGATGAAGTCCATACGAATACGGCCTTTACCATCTGGTGCCATATCTGTAAGTTCAGCTTTACGCGTACCCATTTTTTCCATTACTGGACCTTGATGCGCTTCTTCAACATCAATAGTAACAGTTTCATACGGTTCTTGAGTTTCGCCATCTTTTTCAATCATGATCACTTCAGGACGAGATACAGCTAGCTCGAAACCTTCACGACGCATGTTTTCAATTAAGATACCTAGGTGAAGTTCACCACGGCCAGAAACTTTAAATTTATCTGGATCGTCAGTTTGTTCAACACGTAATGCAACGTTATGAACAAGTTCAGCTTCAAGACGTTCAAGGATGTTACGTGAAGTAACAAACTTACCTTCTTTACCACAGAATGGTGAGTTGTTCACTTGGAACGTCATTGTTACTGTTGGTTCGTCAACAGACAATGCAGGTAGTGCTTCAACAGCAGAAGGCGCACAGATAGTGTCAGAAATCTTAAGTTGACCTAGACCTGTGATTGCGATGATATCGCCAGCTTGCGCTTCAGCAGTTTCATGACGATCAAGACCCATGTAACCAAGTACAGTACCTACTTTACCGTTACGGATGTGACCATCTGCACAGATAACGCTAACTTGTTGGTTTGGTTTAACAGAACCACGAGTTACACGACCAACACCGATCACGCCAACATATGAGTTGTGATCAAGTTGCGAGATTTGCATTTGGAAATCACCATCACGATCGCCTTCAGGTGCAGAAACACCGTCAACGATAGCTTGGAATAAAGGTTCCATGTTTTCAGTTGCTTCTTCAGACTCAACGTTAGCCCAACCGTTTAGTGCAGATGCGTAAACAACTTTAAAGTCTAGCTGTTCATCAGTTGCGCCTAGGTTGTCAAACAGATCGAAGATTTGATCCATAACCCATTCAGGGCGAGAACCAGGCTTATCGATTTTGTTGATAACAACAATTGGCTTAAGACCGTGTGCAAATGCTTTTTGTGTTACGAAGCGTGTTTGTGGCATAGGACCATCAACAGCATCAACGATTAAGCAAACACTATCAACCATAGACATAATACGCTCAACTTCACCACCGAAATCGGCGTGTCCTGGAGTATCTACGATGTTGATACGGTAATCTTTCCATGTAATAGCAGTATTCTTAGCAAGAATTGTAATACCACGTTCTTTTTCAAGATCGTTAGAATCCATTACACGTTCTTCATTACCACCACGTTTCTCTAAAGTACCTGACTGTTCTAATAACTTGTCTACTAAAGTCGTTTTACCGTGGTCAACGTGAGCGATAATCGCAATGTTGCGTAGTTTATCTAGCACTGTGATGCCTCTATATATTTTATATGGGTAAAAATTAGGCGGTATTGTAACCGCCCCGCTGTGATCTACCTAGCAAAATTTTGGCACAGAGTAAAATGATTGCAATTTATTTTATTAAAAAACTAGGTGATAAGTTGCAAATGGACTTTTCGTAGACAGAGAAAAAGGGGTACAAGCCTTATCTGGCGGTAATGATTAAGCTTATTTCCCCTATATTTTATCAATAATATTTGAATACGATTTTACTGGTAATCACTGAAAATAAACCATAATATCGATCTTAGTAATACCAAATGTATAAGCTTAACGGTTGCACCAACAAGGTGCACATAACGCACAACATTCGTGCACCGACGGATTACAGCAACCGACAACAAGTACATTAAAACTTTTAAATCAACAACTTAAATAGTTGGCACATATATGGCATTATCTAGTTCATGATTGTTTACAGTCAACAACTTTAAATGAAGCCATCATATTGATGACACCGGAGGTTATTTTATTATGTCAGCAGAAAGCGTATTAGCTCTAATTAAAGAACAAGACGTTAAATTTGTAGATTTACGTTTTACAGATACTAAAGGTAAAGAGCAGCACGTTTCTCTACCACATCATCAAGTTAATGCCGGCTTCTTTGAAGAAGGTAAAATGTTTGATGGTTCATCAATTGAAGGTTGGAAAGGCATCAACGAATCTGACATGATTTTAATGCCAGATCCGGCAACAGCCGTTCTTGACCCATTCACAGAAGCAACAACGCTGAACCTACGTTGTGACGTACTAGAACCTGCAACAATGCAAGGTTATAGCCGTGACCCACGTTCAGTAGCTAAACGAGCACTTGCATACTTACGTTCGACTGGTATCGCAGATGACGTATTCTTTGGTCCAGAACCAGAGTTCTTCCTATTTGATGATGTTAAGTACAAAACTGACATGTCAGGTAGTATGTACAAAATTGACGCTGAAGAAGCTTCTTGGAACTCTGATAAAGAGTACGAAGGTGGCAACATGGGTCACCGTCCAGGCGTTAAAGGTGGTTACTTCCCAGTATCACCAGTTGACTCTGCACAAGACATCCGTAGCGCAATGTGCTTAGTAATGGAAGAAATGGGCTTAACAGTTGAAGCGCATCACCATGAAGTAGCTACAGCAGGCCAAAACGAAATCGCAGCACTATTCAACTCAATTGTTGAAAAAGCTGATGAAGTTCAAATCACTAAATACGTTATTCATAATGTTGCACATGCTTACGGCAAAACAGCAACGTTCATGCCGAAGCCATTAGTAGGCGATAACGGTTCAGGTATGCATTGTCACCAATCACTACAGAAAAATGGCGAAAACCTATTTGCTGGTGATCAGTATGGCGGCCTATCTGAAATGGCTCTTTATTACATTGGTGGTATCATCAAGCACGCAAAAGCAATTAACGCATTTGCTAACCCAGCAACTAACTCGTACAAACGTTTAGTTCCAGGTTTTGAAGCACCAGTAATGCTAGCTTACTCTGCACGTAACCGTTCTGCATCAATTCGTATCCCAATCGTACCATCGCCAAAAGCGACACGTATTGAAGTACGTTTCCCAGATCCAGCGGCAAACCCATACCTAGCATTCTCTGCTATGTTAATGGCGGGTATCGACGGTATTAAAAACCGTATCCACCCTGGCGATGCAATGGATAAGGATCTATACGACCTTCCAGCTGAAGAAGCAGCAGAAATTCCACAAGTTGCAGCGTCATTAGAAGAAGCACTATCTGCACTAAATACAGACCGTGATTTCTTAACGGCTGGTGATGTTATGGCGAACGATACTATCGACGCTTACATCGAAATTAAAGCGCAAGAAGTTGAAAGACTGAACATGACAACTCACCCAGTTGAGTTTGAAATGTACTACAGCGTATAATTTGTTATTAATACAAATTAATCTACAAAAACCCGCTATTTAGCGGGTTTTTTATTTGTTAATTTCATGTAACTAGGTGAGAATAACCATATAAATCAAGAAAAAACAGACAGGATGTCGCGATGAAACACGTTATGTTATTAATATTATTACTCACAAGCTACGCCAGTGTCGCCGCTATTTATCAATGGACTGATGAACAAGGTATCACCCATTTTTCTGATGACGAAAGTAAACCAGAATCAGCAACAGAAATTGATGTAAAACTCACACCACCGTCTATACCATCACTGATTCAATCAAGAACTCCAGAAGCAAGTGCTGCAAATACAACTCATACTGACATTCCCTTAATACCAATTGGTATTAGTATTCACAGCCCTATCGATCAGCAAACCTTACGCAGCAATAGCGGAGTGATAATCGTATCTGCAACACTCAGTACCACACTAACCTACGGTTTAAAGATTCGCTTATTAATTGATGGCGTGATCCATAGCGAACAAGTCGACAGCCAATTTAATGTCAGTAATGTTCCCATTGGTACCCATAAGTTACAGCTACAAATAATTAACAATTTAGGCAAGGTAATTGCATCATCAGAACTAATTACTGTTTATTTACATCGCTTTAAGGCCAACTAACTCATTACTGCTTTAATTTCCTCACGCAGTACAGTAATATTTTGTAATTAGCACCAAGTTGGTGCAACCGGTAACGGGATGTTAATCCTAATTAAGGAAGTATCATGATAATGATCCCAGAACCGCAACAATCATTAATGAATAACTTAGTGTCTTCGGTATTCGTACTTAATCATGATCTGTATATTAAGTATCTTAATCCTGCAGGTGAGCAGCTACTCGGCTCCAGTGCCAGCCGGGTTGAGGGGCTCAAGATAACGGACATTATCGAACATACCACCTTAGACCTCTCGCTATTGGCAAGTACAATCAAAACCGGGCAAGGGTTTACTGACAATGAAGTATCATTAGTGATTGATGATCGCCAATTGTTAGTCGAAATATCTGCAACCTTGACGAATTTTGGTTCAGAGACCTGTATTCTGATTGAAGCAAGGCAAATTGATTTACAAAAGAAAATCAGTCAAGAGCTTTATCAACACGTCCAACAACAAGCAGCGCAAGAGTTAGTTCGTGGTTTAGCACATGAAATTAAAAATCCATTGGGTGGCCTACGTGGCGCAGCCCAATTACTTGAAAAAGAATTACCAACAGCGGAATTAAAAGAATATACCAGTATTATCATCGAACAAGCCGACCGATTACGGACCCTTGTTGACCGTTTGTTAGGGCCACAAAAGCCCGGTCTACAAACCATTTTAAATATTCATTCCGTGATTGAAAAAGTAAAACAATTAGTCGAATTTGATTTGCCGACAGGCATTATTATCGAGCGAGATTACGATCCATCCATCCCTGATTTTGAGATGGAGCCTGACTTATTACAACAAGCATTACTGAATATCATCAGCAATGCCATTCAAATACTGAAAGGTCATGGCGCGATAAAAATCATGACTCGAACAGCACATCAAGTGAATATTCAGGGACAGAAATATCGCTTATGTGCTGAAATAAAAATCATCGATAACGGGCCTGGTATTCCTGAACACATTAAAGATACCTTGTTCTACCCGATGGTCACTGCACGTGAAGGTGGCACCGGACTTGGTCTTTCTATCGCTCAAAACCTGATTAAACAACACAAAGGTAAAATTGAGTGCCATAGCTGGCCAGGCCATACCGAATTTGCCATTTATCTGCCACTAAGAAAATAAAGGATTAAACTATGACAACAGCAACAGTTTGGATTGTCGATGACGATAGTTCTATCCGCTGGGTTCTCGACAAAGCATTAAAATCACAGAAATTTGAAACCTCTGCATTTAGTGGTGCCCAGGCCTTATTAAATAAACTCGAATTCGAACAGCCAGATATCATTATTTCTGATATTCGCATGCCCGAAATGAGCGGATTAGAGTTAATGGATAAAGTGCACGCTACGCATCCAGACCTGCCGATCATCATCATGACAGCCCATTCCGATCTCGACAGCGCGGTAAACGCTTATCAGGCCGGTGCATTTGAATACCTGCCAAAACCGTTTGATATTGATGAAGCAGTTTCCTTAGCAACCCGCGCCGTGACCCACGCCAAAGAACAAAGCAAAAATCGTCGCAAAAATAATAAAGTAGAACCTGTGACTGAAATCATTGGTGAAGCACCAGCCATGCAGGAAGTGTTTCGTGCTATTGGTCGCTTATCACGCTCTTCTATCAGTGTGTTAATTAATGGTGAATCAGGTACAGGTAAAGAATTAGTCGCACAGGCGTTACACAAACACAGCCCCCGCGTAAACAACGAATTCATTGCTTTAAACATGGCCGCGATCCCCAAAGACTTAATTGAATCAGAACTGTTTGGCCACGAAAAAGGCGCATTTACCGGTGCTGCAGGTGTCCGAAATGGTCGTTTTGAACAAGCCAATGGTGGTACGTTATTTTTAGATGAGATCGGTGATATGCCGATTGATATTCAAACCCGACTGCTGCGGGTATTGTCGGATGGTCAATTTTACCGTGTCGGTGGGCATTCGCCAGTGAGTGTCGATGTGCGTATTATTGCAGCCACTCACCAAAATTTAGAACAGAAAGTGGCTGACGGTAGTTTCCGTGAAGACTTATTTCATCGTTTGAATGTCATCCGTATCCACATACCGTCACTGAATGAACGTCGTGAAGATATTCCAAAATTGGCCAATCATTTTTTGATCAGAGCGGGTAAAGAACTCAGCGTCGAAACCAAAATACTCAGTAAAGAAGCAGAAACTTACCTCGCCAATCACCATTGGTCCGGTAACGTCCGCCAACTCGAAAATATTTGCCGTTGGTTAACCGTGATGGCGAGTGGCCAAGAAGTATTCATCGCCGATTTGCCCTCTGAAATTACCGAAGAACAACCCTCTGTAATCAATCATGCGAGTTCCAACCAAACAGGCGACTGGCGCGGTCAATTAAAAACCTGGACGGCGCAGCAGCTGGCATCAGGGCACAGTGATATTCTAGCTGAAGCGATGCCTGATTTTGAACGTATCATGTTACAGACAGCATTGGAGTATACTCAGGGTCATAAACAAGATGCGGCTAAACTGCTAGGCTGGGGCCGAAATACCCTCACCCGTAAGTTAAAAGAACTCGATTTAAATTAATTTATACACTTAATCGATAACGTTAATTAGCCCCATCGTCATCATCCGCCTTTACAGCGAGAATATGTACTGATGATGACGGGTCTAATGCGAAATCAATTGAGATTTGAAATAAGCCATTATCATCAACAATATTGACTAACCACTGCATCCGCTCACAGATACGCTCGACAATAATCAGCCCACAGCCATAACCTGCGTTAACCCCAACTTCTCGCTCATATGGATTCGTCACAGTTAATAAACTACCGGTAAGGTTAATACAAATATTACCAGTACTGTAATCCAGCGCATTCTTCATCAAATTATTCATGATCACCACCAAAAAGCTCTCTGGTGCTGACATCATGATCGAATTCTGAACCGTTAACATATAACGCATGCCCTGTTTGTCGAACAGCACTTCCATTGCCTTTAATTGCCGCACTAATACTTGCTCTAACGCAAAATACTGTAAGTGATAAGCAGGGATCTCATTTTGGCCTAGTAACAAAAATGTATTCGTAAGTACCGCTAAATCACCACAGGCTAACTCGAGTCGTCCAATTGCTTTAACCGCGACCTTGGATTCATTTGGTATTTTTTTTAACAAGTCGGTTGAGCCTTGGATCACCATAATAGCAGTACGCATCTCATGCGAAGAGAAACGCGTAAATTCCTGCTCGCGCTGAAAATAATGAGCAATATCGATTTTACTTTGCAGTAGTGCCATCTCGATGTCACGACTTTCAGAATAGTTGGTATCAATAGTAAAGAGCAGATTATCAGGTGGCATCAAGCTAATCTTACGTTGAATTTCATCTAATGGTCTCGAGATCGCTCGGGCCAAATAAACCCCATAAAGCAGCATAAGTAATGTGGTAACAACCCCAACAATGAGCATTAATAAATGCAGCTGTTGTTCATAATGATCTAAGTAATCATCTGCATCATCTTTAAACACAATATAAAACAGCCCTCGTCCTGAAGGATGGGGAATAATATTAAAATGTTTGTCTTCAGCACCTAATAAATGCTCATAAAACCCAAGCTGTTGATACGCTTGTAACCAAGATGGTAGACCTTGTTCATCCCAATAGCTAATAAATTCATTGGCATCAGGCAATGCCGCATCCATGCCGACAAGTTCATAATCACGTTGATATTTGGTGGCAATCGTATCTAACCAGTGGTGTAAACTGATGACTTCCAGTTGTTCTTCAGCAATATAAATAACCGACCAATACAATACAAATATCGCAAATGTTAATATGCCAAAGCTCCAACAAATGTGTTTATATAAGCTAGGAAAATATTTAAGCTTTGATTCGATAACCTTGTCCATGAACTGTCTCTAACCTCGAATCATTAAAACCACTATTTAATGCGGTGCGTAAACTATAAATATGGCTACGCAGCGCATCACTCGAAGGCGGCATGTCCCCCCAAATAGCGCTAATCACTTCTTCTCTAGTCACCATTTTTGGCGCTTTCTTTACTAACAAATGTAGTATTTTAAACTGAATACGGCTTAATTTAATCACTTTTCCCGCTCGGCTAACCAACTCGGATTTACTATCAATAGTAATATCAGCAAAGGTTAATCCGGCAACATCTTGACGCACACCGCGACTGGATAATGCTTGGATTCGTAATAGTAATTCTTCCATCGCAAATGGCTTTAATAAATAATCGTCACCGCCGGCTTTAAACGCCGCCACTTTATCTGCCAGACTATCTTTGGCGGTTAAAAATAAAATAGGCGTACCACAACGTAGTTCATCACGTAACTTAGTGACCGTCGTAATACCATCAAGTTTAGGCATCATGATATCCATAATAATGACATCAAAACGTTCGTTCTCCAGTAGCTGCAAGGCCCCTTGTCCGTTATAAGCAAAATCAACGGTAATATCGGCTAGGCCTAAGTAATCAGCGATAGTCTCTGCGATATTATAATTATCATCAACGATTAAAACTTTCATATCACCCCTTCACGAATGCTTCACATAGTTACTTATATTATGCGCTCAAATATTCAAACAACCCGACATTAAGTAGGAAAACCATGAAAAAATTATTCTTAGCTACCGTAATTTCAGCATCATTAATGGCGTGTAATAGTGATGATAGCAGCCCATCAATTGCTGAGCCAACGCCGCAAGGTGTGGAAAGGGCAATTGAGTTGGTTGACCTAAACAGCAATCAGGTGACAGTGAATGGCCACAGCTACAGTGCCAATAACATTGTTTTCAACGAGACCACATTTGCAATAAACCAACTGCAAAAAAACATGACAGTTGCGATCTCAACCACCGAAAAAGACGGTACACAAGTTAGATTGAATCCAACCATCGTCGGTAAAGTAACAGCGATTAACCACAATGATAATACCTTCACAGTCAATGGCGTGGCACTTCACTTTGCCGAATTATCCGATGATATTGACAATAATGATTGGGTAATGGTGTCTTCGTTGCCCGCTGCAGACGGCGGCTACACCGTCCTTTCAGTGGTTGAGTTTGATGAACAAGATCTAATTGGCCAAAGTGAAATCGAAGGTCCCGTCTCTCAGCTCGATGACAGCGCGTATACTTTTACAATAGCAGGTCTCATTGATGTTGATTATAGCGGCGCTGATATTGACGATAATGAACAGCTAGCGAATGGTCAATGGCTTGAAGTCAAAGGCGAATGGAATGGCTCGACCTTTAAGGCGACAGAAATTGACGTTGAAGATTATGATGACCTAGGCGATAACAATGAAGTAGAAGGGATCATCACTTGGGTTGCTAACGATCAGGCTAGCTTTGAATTAAACTCACGAGGTCGTTTCTTAGTAAACAAGCAAACAGAATTTGATGACGGCAGCCGTAACAACTTAATTGCAGGCCAAATGGTAGAAGTAAATTCAATTAGACAAGGCGATGTTAGATTAGCAACAGAGATTGAGTTTGATGACCTAGATAATGATGATTGGGATAAATTTGAATTTGAACAAGCAGGGATTATCAGTAACGTTAATAATTCAAGTTCTGGCACACTAGTCTCATTTAACATCAATAACAGGACTGTCTTAACGGATGCAAAAACCACTTACGATGATGACTTAAACCGCTATAACATCGTTGATGGTATGGACCTTGAAGTTGAAGGCGTCATTATTAATGATAAATACGTTGCCCGTGAAATCGAGCTGAATGATGATCAAGATGACGATAATATCTAATCGCGCTTAATTCTCATAGCAGTTAATTGACTTAAATAAGGTCTGTTAACTGCTAATCTAATTCATTCGATGAATCATGCCGTTCAATAATATAATCATGTAATATCAACTCAAGTTCATTGTTAATATCAAAATTCAACGCCAACCCTTTGGCATTGTTATGTTCACTTTCAATCCGAACCACTCTCGCTTCAACCAAATGAAAGCCACGCTGCGGGATCTTTAAATAAAAACGCAGGTTATCGCCGTCCTTTAAATTTAAATCGATAGACGAAAACTGTTGCGCACTGCAAAGCATAAACAAACCCGACGTTGAGATATTCATCACCGCGCCCAGTAATGTTTCACCTTGTCGGTCAAATATTTTTAACCCTTGCGGATCAGCTAATCGCCAGTAACGTCCTTCACTGCCGTTTTGATCAATAATATCCGGTGGTCCTAACTCTTTTAGTTCACCATGAAAACCATCTCTCACCAGATATAAGGGAAAACGAAATTCTTCTTGTTGATTCGATGTTACCAGTACAATATCGTCAGAGTCAGTCAACCGGCTCAGCATCTGTTTAGATATATGTGATATAAAAACATCGTGATGCTCATCATCATCCTGACTATCAATCACTTCCTGTAATAAATTGAGTTCATCTTGGGTTAATACATCGCTAACTTTTTTTGGCATTACATAACCTTTTATGCATTTGCATACAAATATCCTTATCCGTCATACAAAATTCACCAATAATTGGTACTAAGTTTACACTTAACTATACTAATCTTAGTAAACCAGAACTGATTTAACCTTGCAAATATAAAAACAGTAAGCTTGAAGTGAATACATAAAACCGAGCGTTAACAAGTAGCTATTTCTATAGCATAACAAAAAGGCCAAGCATGGACGCAAATTTAGACGAGATAAATAAAGATATCAATGTCATCGACACGATAGAAATTGCAGGTGAGTTTATCATGGAGCAACGTCACCGCCGTGAACGACGACAACGTAGATTAAATTATTGCTCCCGTTACGAGCGTCGAACTAGCGGTCGGCGTAACGCCCGTAACAACAAGATTGATATTACAATCTAGTGATGGTGATGATGTGGTTTAGCATGTCTAAAACTATGCGGTAATAACTCCAGCATGAAGCTACGCGCCCCACGACGTAAAATACTGATCGCAAATAACACAGTCACAATCACTAAACTGGCATAACGCCACCAATCATCTTGCCAATGCGGTGCCAACGTTAACCAAGGCTTAGGCAACTCAGGTACCCAATACATAATACCCAGACCCAATAACAAGGCGACAGTCACAATCGCCATCACCACAGCGACTGCGATATGCTTACCTTGATTATCTTTAATAAAGCGATACAAATCTAAATTCAGTGTTGGTCCAACGAGACTGAAGGCCACAACGGCACCAGGTGATACACCCGCA
>Ga0209396_1005692_pt1 | contig 11696 bp, 9 predicted proteins | sample GOMGulsemesocosm_6_FD_184638 | JGI IMG/M metagenome (GOLD analysis project Ga0209396, IMG submission 184638) | Methane-oxidizing microbial communities from mesocosms in the Gulf of Mexico - GOM8C Gulf of Mexico (SPAdes) (version 2) | ecosystem: Environmental > Aquatic > Marine > Cold seeps... | reverse complement strand
GCAATCAAATCACCGGATGCAAAAGATCGAGTTAAGCTAGTTGAAGCAATGCTAGTTGAATTTGCAAAAAATAAGATTGCAGGAGTTAAACGTTGAAAAAGTCGTTAATCAGTTTATTAGTAGGTCTATCTGTTGGCAGTTCATTCGCAGTGAGCGCTGCAGATCAAGAACGTTGGTTTGAAGTCGAAGTCATTTTATTCGAACGAAATATCAACCCAGCCAAAGTGACAGAACATTGGGACCAGTCTTTATATCCAACTTATTCGAAACAGAATAAGAACCCGATGGCATTATTTATCAATGACGATAATTTAATCACTCCAAGTAATAGTCACGACATCAATGCTCTCACGTTAGCCAACGAAACTAATGTCGTTGCTGGTGGTCTACAACCAACACTTATTGATGATAGCCAAACGTTACCTATTTTCGGTGCTGATCGAGATGAGTCTTTGGTGCAAGGCGTAAATACAAACGCGGACATCATCGAAGCAACAAAGGTGGTTATCGATGGTGCTAATTTAAATGATAACGCCAAGGATCCGGCCCTAGAAATTGTGCCTGCAAATGAATTACAACTTGCAACGCAATTTACTGCATTAAACGATCACGCTAACTATAATGTCGTTTTACATTCAGCATGGCGCATGCAGCCAAAAGACCGGAATGAAGCGATACCTATTCGCTTGTTTGCGGGCCACAATTATCAACAACAGTACCAACAAAATGGCGCTGCAATTACTCCAAAAGTACAAACTGCTGTAGCACCAATTAGCGCATTAGATGGATCTGCTAAGTTTACGGATTCGACGAACAATAATATCGCTCAATTAAGTGTGATTGATTTAGATAACGCTACAACACTCAACGATGGGGTTATTGTACAAACAAGCAATGAAGCAGATGATGTGCAGACAGCTCCAGCCACGCCTACAGAGCCAATAACACCCGTTTGGAAAATTGATGGTGAGTTGACAATTTACCTAGAGCATTACCTTTATGCCAAAACAAACTTGTTTGTACGTAAAGAAGGTACTAAAACCATTACCGCTGAGGAAATCATTGCAGCTGAATCACAAGAATCAGACCAAGCTACGAATGTTGAAAATATTGACCTACTAGAATTATTAGGCATTCATTTAGAACCAAAATCCGCTGAGCATAACGAAGTAGTAATAAATAAAGCTGAAGTTAACATCGATTCAGCTGGCCAAGATTTCATCATTGAAGAAATCGATGCAGCCAAAACTCAAGGTGACAGAGCACTAACAGATGAAAATGGTAATCTACTTACGCTTGATGAAACAAAAACTGTCGAGCCTCAAGATAAAGTAGTGCCTTTCTTGAATAGTTATCCAATGCAGCAGTTGCGTGTTATTCGAAGTGGTGAAATTCATTACCTTGACCATCCTATGTTTGGCATGCTCATTCAAATACGCAAATATGAGCAGCCAATAATAGAAGATACAACAATAGATACAGCGGTAGATACAATAATGGAAACAGCTCAGTAATAACACCCTATTAATTACCTTTAAACGTCACCATCGTTAAAAAGGTTCTTAATATGATCATCACATCTGCTTTGAGCCAACGCGAAAAACTCGTTAGGCTTAGAGCATATGTATGATCCCAATATAGTTTATTCTGAACATCTTCTAAACATGTATCTGCACCTTGTGATATTTGAGCTAAGCCAGTGATACCGGGCCTAACACCATTTGTACGCTCTAAATAATAAGGGATTTTCTCTTCTAATTTACCACAAAACACTGGTCGTTCAGGTCTTGGCCCTACGATCGCCATATCTCCTAACAACACATTAATCAATTGCGGTAATTCATCAATTCGTGTTTTACGTAAAAACCGCCCTACCGATGTCACTCTTGTATCTTGTTTCTGCGCCCACACAGGACCCGATTTAGACTCACACTCCACGCCCATGGTTCTAAACTTTATAAGCATAAATACTTCAACATAGTCATTACGAATCTCACCGACCCTAAGCTGGCGATAGAAAATCGGTCCTTTAGAGTTTGATTTAATCGCCAGCGAAATAAATGGCAAAATAGGAATGCAAATAACCAGCGCAACGATTGATATAATAATATCTGAAAAACGCTTCGGAATAACAACACTTTTTTTCTGAAAATCAGATGTAGCTTGTTCGGTATTTATCTTGATCCAAGTACCGCGGTCTAAGCCAAATATGTAGCGGATACCACCATAAAAGCTAGCCATGTACCCAACCGCAATATAATACAAAGATGCCCAAGGTTGCTTCACAGGTACAGCATCAAACAATAATCCCAGCGCAGAGCCACCATAAAGACAGCATTGTCCTAGCCACAAAAACCAAGCTGTATTGGCAATAACCGTTGAATTGCTATTTGTTAAGAAGGAAGTAAATACGAATAATGCTAATAAATTAAATGGCATTATCGTGCGTAAAAATTTACCACTAAAAAAATTAAAACCAGTCAAACCGTTTTGAAATGAAAACAAACCGCGCAATCTTAATACTTGTTGAACATTGCCAGCACCGATACGTGTTCGACGAGAAAAGTCATTTGCTTCGTTTGTAGATTCCATCTCAATGATCGAAATTCGTTCATCCAATACAGCTCGATAACCACGGCTAACTAACAACATTGGAAAAACAAAATCATCATTAATAGTGTCAACCGGGATCTCTTCAAACAATGATGCTTTAATCGCATATAAAGCACCAGGGGGGCCAATAATAGAACCTGTAATACTCTCTGCTCTACGAATATTACGTTGGTAGTCCCAATAATGTGCCTCGCCTTTAGATCCATGATCATAAAGTTGGTAATCCCCAGTGACAACACCGACTCCCTCTTCGGCCATGCGATATGCAAATATTTGCATGGCATCAATCGAAATTAATGCACTCACATCACTTAATACTAAAATGTCTGATGTCAATTTATGGCGCATCAGCAGCTTATTTATGACATGTACTTTACCGTGATTGTCTTCCGCAATGTCTAATTCAATGTTTACATTATGTAATTGATATTGATTTAAATATTCTCTCGCAATAGCAACTGAATCATCAGTACAGCCATCAAAACCAAGTACCACATTGAGCTTATCAGCAGGATAATCCAGCATTAATAAATTGCTGAGTTTAGCGCCTAAATGTTTAGCTTCGTTATAAACAGGCATCACAATAGTAATAATAGGGAGAGCACTATCTACATCATTGGATACGTAATTCCGAGATTCAAATGTATCAACCTTGTCAGCATTAGGCCGAGATTTTGCGTAGTACTGTAAAAATTTCGGATAAACCCAATGATGATAGATAAATAAATTGACCGATACGATAGAGCCAAATAGAAGCCAATCCATAGCTACTCCTTGATTAATTGATTATAGGCTTTAATCATCATTCTTATATCAAAGTGCTTAGTAATGAAATTGCGTGGGAAATGCTCAGTGCTACGTTTCATCTGTGCTTGGATCGCAACGTGAAATTCATTAACAGTATTTAGTTTGATTAAATGCCCAGTTTGATTACATACACCTTCATGTACCGCTCCAACATCACTACAGACAACAGGCACATTACATGATTGCGCTTCTAAAATTGACAGAGGCAGTCCCTCATTAGACGAGGTTAATACAAATAAGTCTAATTGATGATAAAAACCAACCATATCATCTGTATAACCAATAAATTTAACTTTAGTTGATAGGTCTAATTCCTGCACTAAATTGGTCAGGTTTTGCTTCTCAGGACCATCTCCAGCAATATACAGTTCAACATTAGGAATATCCGCAATGGCTTTAATCAAAATATCTAGTGATTTCTCCGTTACTAATCTTGCTGCACAGCCAATCTTGAACACCCTTGATCTATATTTATAACGCTTGTGATTTAAGCTCGGGGAAAACTTTTCGGTATCAATACCATTTAAAATCGTAACAGGAGCAACATCTCGACCAAGTACTCGTGATAACTGTATTCCAACAGTCTCAGCATCAGCGACTAAGGTAATGTGGTTCAATCGCAACATTAACTTTGTCATCTGTAACTGTTTATTATCAAGCAAGTGCCACGCATCATGCTCTGTATGTATGTGCTGTATATTGGTTGACCTTAAAGTTGCCATTACACCATAAAGTAATGGTCCAATATGATGGGTATGTATAATGTCGGCATCTAATGACATTAATACTTTGCGTAAGCGCCTTACTGTTGCAAGTTTAAATCCAGGCTGTTTTTCCAAAAAAATTAACCGTTCTTGATAACGTTTCAGTACAGGCCAGTGAGTCAAACAAGCTGTCTTATCACCTTCTATAGCAACGATATACACTTCGACATCAGAATCTTGTAAACACATGATATCAAGAACTAATTTTTCTATTCCACCCGGTTTTAGATGCTGAATTATTTCAACCATTATTTTCATTTGTGCTGTCCTTTTCATAATCAATCGAAGGTAATCTCGCGAGGATATCTATATTACCAAGTGCACTGACCTTTCTGATATGCCATAACGTGTCGTCTAATAATTCGGCAGCCACAGTCAGACTAATACCACACCCAATACCGCCAATAAGGCCGATAACGAGATAGATAGATAAAGACAAATTTGTGGGATAACCTGGGGTGAAAGGCCTGTCGATCACTTTGATTTTCTCAGGTTCTTCATGCCGACCTAGCTCGCCGGTGACTTTAGCCATTTCATGACGATTTAGCAGATCGTGATACAATTTAGTATTCACAATCAAATCCCGCTCTAACGCACTAAGCTCTTTAGCTACGTCAGCCTCCATTGCGACGTTTCTCGTTAAGCGCTTAGATTGCTGATGTAGCATTGCAATTTCATTTTCCAATTGGATCACACGTGATTGAGCCGTTTGCAGGTTTTCTAATTGAGACAGTAATAATGATGGGGTTTTTCCTTCACCATCACCACCGTCCGCTACAGAAGCCATATTCCATAACTGGTTAAGCTGCTCGTCAGTAAATTCAACATTTTTACTGAGTAATTTGCTTTGTTCGTTTTTAAGATTACTTAACAGTAGTTCTACGGATTGCACTTTAGAATGACTGCGGGTATAGCTCGCTTTTAATAATGACAGTTTTGCTTCTGCTGATACTATTTGTTCTTCGACAATACCGATTACAGGATTAGTTTGAGCTAACTTCAATTTCAAACTATTTAACTGACCGTAAGCACCTGACAGTTCGATATCTTTGTCTCTAATTTCACTATAAATAGAAAACAATGTCTGGTTGTTCTGAATAAATAACTCAGGTAAAACACCGAGGTGCTGGCGACGGAAGGCGGCCATTTTTTCTTCTGCGACCACTAATTTGTCACGTCTCAACTCTAATTGCGTAAGTAAAAATTGCTCCGACGAAATAATAGAGGCACGACTCGGAGCCATTAAACTATCAATGAACAATTGACTAACAGAATTTAAAATCGACTCCATTTGACTTGGATCATCCCACGTTAGCGTTATTCTAACCAAGTCCGCACCAGACAATCTTAATGTGATCGCGTCTGAAAGTTTTTTAACAATCAAATCCCTTGCTCGATAATCACTGTTTTTATCTATAAGTGCATTTTCTTCTGCAACGGTAAATAGTATATGTCGACTATGTACTAATACCCGCAGCGCTACCATGCGATCTTCAAGGTTAAAAGACACTGATAAGTCTTCCAAAAATGGATTAAGCAGCGAGCTTTCCTGAACCAAGATAGATGTATGCGAACCGTATCGTTTTGGTGTAACAATACTAATTAATAAGGCAATAAATACCGCGACTATAATAGAGATCCCAAGGTAATAACGTCGACGCCAAATTATCTCGATAAACCTATAAATATTCCCCCAAATAATGGTGCCCATATTTACAACCTAGCATTTTCGAACGAGTCGACAGTTTCATTTGTTGTGAACTCATTATTTTCAATTAAATTTTCTTCAATCAGCACTGAGTCAATGGGTAATCGTGGATCAAAATTAATCTGAATAACCGCTTGATTTTTTGTTAACGATTGCACTACGGATTGTACGCGTTGATGACCAATAGAAAGTGCTGTGTAGTCACTCTCTGCTTTCGCTTTACCATAGCTAATGATAGCGCCATGCTGCCAATCATAGAGATAAAGCAACCGGTTACGTTGACTCTTAGTCAGTGTCACTTGCTTATATTCAAACACAAAGTTTAATTTTCTAGGCTCCATGACAGGTTTATCAGGTGGCGTTATTTGTGTCATGCCGGACATTGGAATAGATATTGCCTCTGGAGCAGTCGCACATCCGTGAAGCAACACAAACGGAATGATCAGAAGTTGCAGTCGAGTACGCTTATAATGAATACATCCTTCCATGTTATTCTCCCTACACACTACTCTTTATGTGACAAATTTATTCTTGATGCTACATACTGTTTTTAATTGCCAATTTTTCGGTTAGTAGCGTCGTAACAAGTTCACAACGGGCTTGCCAAGTTGCAGATTCAACCATTTTTCGAGACCTTACTTTTAACTTTTCTAATTCCTTATTTGGTAATACGAGTGCAATATTTAATTGTTCTAACATTTGATATTTATCATCTGCAACATAGATGCAGTCCCTAAACGGCATCACGGCAGGATATTGAGTACTTAAAATTGGATGACCAATAGCGAGGTATTCTCTCAATTTTAAAGGATTACATGCACGTATTTGTTCATTATCTACAAATGGAATAAGTGACACTTGCCAATTAGATGCGTATTGAATAAGTTGTTCATGAGGCATATCAGGCAAATGAATAATATTGTTATACTCGAATAGCTCACATTCAGTTATTTCAATTCTGCCAATAAATAAAAACGTTACATCTGGCCTTGATTGTGCAAGAAATCGAATTAATTCAAAATCTAACCAACTGGTAACACTGCCATAATAACCAACAACCAGGTCCGATTCAGGATAATCGCTAGGACGTTCACATACTGACGAAAAATGCTTTAAATCAACACCATGTGGTAGTAAATATGTTTTTCCCTGGGGTAACTGCCGCGCTATATTTTCACTCGCGGCAAATATAACATCAGCTTTTTTAACTAACTCGTGTTCTTCAAAACTAACTTGCTTATGATCAACGCCGTTTAACGCACTAAAATCATCGCCCGCATAATAGACAACAATATCTTCTTCTAATGAGCCAATAACACAGCGAGCCGTCGGCAGTGATAGCCACAATATTCTTGATACCTCGTTTTTAGCTCTGTGCTTAGCAAGCAATGCGCGTGTTTGATAAGTCAGTAGCAACCGATTGACCACATAAGCAATATGACTACCAGGCCAAGGTATTGCGACGGGCGCAAGAATACCCAAAGGCTGTTGTTCAGACACTAACTGAGTACTGCCCTGATGAAAATCATTACTTGTGGCGTGTTTTAACTGCTTGAACTTCTCAATGATACGTTTACCATCTCTCAACCTTGGTCGTCTTAAACCGATGGAGTTAACCCAATACACCTGATGTTGATTAGTCATACATTTCATTAAATGCTGCGTACTACTCGGGTGCCGCCCCCAATCTTCACCAAATACAATCCATTGCGCATTTTTCATAACGATTTTATTACCTTAGCTGGAGTACCACCAGCAAGCACACCCGCAGGTAAATCACTTGTCACTATGCTACCAGCAGCTACAATTGTACCTTCACCGATAGTCACTCCTGCCATTACACTCACCCCCGTGGCAAGCCAAACATCTCGCTTAAGAATGATATCACCGGCTTGCGAATCAAGATCAGGTAATCCATCAGCACGCGCTTGCGCATCAATAGGATGACCAGGATAGCCTGCAAGAAATACCCGCCCAGCCAACCTTACATTATCCTCAATAACAATATTGCCCCCAACAGCAATATTGTTTTGCCAATTTATGTCCACATTATTGCCAATGACAAGCCGAGATGCTTTGCCATTCATACTACGGCCACTTAATGTTGATATCCCAGACACTCGACAGTTATCGCCCATTTCAATGGTTAAATGCCCTAATATTAATGGCATCCCTGAATACAAATACAGATTACGGGGTTTGGTCAGTAATCTACTTTTAAATAGTGGCGTCCAATAGACAATTCTCAAAGTATTGGTGAATACATGAGAGATAAAGAGGTGAACTCTTAATATTAAAGGATGTAAAATAGGGATTACTGGGATTGAAAAGTGCATAATTTCACGAACACAACGGTGACATGTTTTAGCTAGCCTACTTTCATCATGTTTTAACCACAACTTTAATGAACCAAGCATATCCATATCATTACATCCTTTGTAATCGGTTTACTGTGTAACAAGAATAGACCATATAAAAACAATGGGTTAAATGTAATCAAATAATTTTCCATAATAAAAATCATTAAATCGAGAAACATCTCCGCCGTTATTAATTAAATCGACTAAGCTAACTATTAATGCAAAGGATATGTAATTGATAGATAAGTAGGGGCGAATATGAAACCAATCGTGAGTGTCATTATTCCAAGTAAAAACTGCCTTTCTACCCTACCTCGAGCAATTGAGAGTATTTGGCAACAAGGTGTTAGCAAAATAGAAATCGTTATTGTTGATGATGGTTCAACGGATAAGAGCTGGGAATGGATATGTCAACTCTGCCAACAATACAATAATATAATCGCATTAAAATTAGACTCCGAAGGCTGTGCCACTGCTCGTAACCATGCAGCTCGGGTTGCAAGTGGTACTTATATCGCGTTCCTAGACGCTGACAAATTTTGGTATCAACACAAGTTACAACAACAAATAACATTTATGGAAGAAAACCCACAACTTGGTATTAGCTTTACAAATAGTGAGCAGATGAATGATAAAAGTGAAGTAACCCATGATCGCTTTACTAATAGTGATTATTTCAAACAGCAAGCACTTAAAAATAGTCAAGACGCATTCATCATCCCTAAAGGGGCAGCTGCGATCTTCTCTGAAAATGTAATAGGCACTTCGACAGTACTTGTGAGGCGAGATTTATATTTGGCACTAGATGGCTTTGATCATAATATAAAATTAGTCTCAGATTGGGACTTGTGGCTAAAAATTGCTTTACACACAGCTATTGGTTGTATTAAAAAACCATTAACAGCTAGCATACGAAAAAAAACAATAATGAGTAATCAAATAAAAGAATTAAAAGCGATGGAGCAATTCATCAAACGTTATGAGAATAAGATAAAAACGATTGATCCTTACGCTGTGCACTCTGCTCATGCACACTTATCCGAGTCTTATGGCAAATATTATCGCCAAAAAGCATGCCCAGCTCAGGCATTAGCTTGTGACATTAGAGCCTTGTGTGAACAACCGGCGCCACGTCACTTGCGCAATATTTTAACCGACTTGAAACTCAGTATTCATATGGCAGAATACTGAATTTAATAAATATAACAGTGGCTCACTCACGCATAATCAAATCTTCAGTAAAAAATATATAATTTCTTTATGAGCAAGTCTACTGATTAAACAGGGTTATCTATGTCAATAAAGGTAACGTCCAGGCCCTTCTCTTGTGCTAACCATTCGCCTAATGCTTTAACGCCATAACGTTCTGTTGCATGATGCCCTGCAGCAAAAAAACTCATACCCGCTTCACGTGCTAAATGAATGGTTTGTTCAGAGGCTTCACCACTAATAAATGCGTCAATTCCCTGCTCAATCGCTAGTTCAATATAACTTTGACCACCACCTGTGCACCAAGCTACAGATTTGATTGGTTTACCAGCATCAACAACCAATGGTGCTCGGCTAAGTTGCGTTTCAATTCGTTGAGTTAGTTCTTCAGTTGAGATTTCTTCTTCAAACTTCCCAACTAAAGCAACACTGGCCTTATCCCATGGTTCTAAACCACGGCGTACAGTAATACCAAGTAATTTAGCTAGCTCTACGTTATTACCTAATTCCGGGTGTATATCTAACGGTAAATGGTAAGCATATAAGTTGATATCATTTTTAATCAGCGTTTTAATACGGTTGTATTTAATCCCCGTGATCGCCGGTGATTCATTTTTCCAGAAATAACCATGATGGACTAAAATTGCATCTGCTTGTTGCTCGACAGCAGCATCAATTAATGCTTGAGAAGCCGTTACGCCCGTGATCACTTTTGTCACGGTGTCTTTACCCTGAACCTGCATACCATTAACCGTGAAGTCACGTACGCGATGAGGTTGCATAAATTCAGTTAAGATGTTTTCAAGTTTTTTATTGTTCAGAGAGGCCATGCCCACTCCTCATATTTGTGAATGCAGAAGATAAGGCTATAGATATACGTGAAGTTAAACCATGAAGCAAATATAAAAAAACCGCGCGTGTTAATTAGATGGAAAATCTAACAACATGCACGGTTTATATAAATAGTGCTTACTGACGACTATGCGCTATTTAAGTCAATCGCTAAACTAAACTAGCGTAATTGGTTCAAAATCAACAATCGGATTTACGTCAGCATCATAATCAACGCCTTCGATACCAAAGCCAAATAATGCTAAGAACTCATCTTTGTAATACTGATAATCAGTCGTTTCAAATAAGTTCTCATCTGTTACTTCGTCCCATAACTTCACACAAGTCGCTTGAATGTCATCACGAAGTTCCCAATCATCCATGCGTAGACGATTTTCGTCATCTAATTTAGCACTGCTAACACCTTGCGGATAAAGTGAACCACGGAATAGACGTGAAATCTGCTCTAAACAGCCTTCATGTAAACCATGTTCTTTCATTACACGGAATGCCATAGCAATATAAAGCGGCATAACAGGAATTGCAGCACTTGCTTGTGTAACTACACTCTTAAGTACAGCTACGTTTGCACTGCCACCTTTTACTTTCAAGTCGGCATCAATTGCATGAGCGGCACGGTCAAGATCTTGCTTCGCTTTACCTAATGCGCCGTCCCAATAGATAGGCCATGTGATTTCTGTGCCTATATAGCTGTAAGCAACGGTTTTACATCCATCAGCTAATACACCAGCATCAGATAATGCAGACATCCATAATTCCCAATCTTCACCACCCATAACGGTAATGGTATCTTGGATCTCTTGCTCTGTTGCAGGTTCAACACTTGCTTCAAATATTTTATTTTTATTGGTATCAACCGCTTTCGCAGTATACGTTTCACCAATAGGTTTCAAGCAAGAACGTACAACTTCACCTGTGCTTGGTAACTTACGTACTGGAGATGCTAATGAATAAACAACGAGGTCAATTTGACCTAAATCTTCTTTAATTAGGTTGATTGCAGTTTGTTTTGCTTGATCAGAGAATGCATCGCCATTAATGCTCTTTGCATATAGGCCTTCTTCTGCAGCATATTTTTCAAATGAAGCACTGTTATACCAACCTGCAGTACCCGGCTTTCTCTCTGTTGCCGGTTTTTCGAAAAAGACACCAATAGTTGAAGCGCCACCACCGAATGCAGCAGTAATACGAGACGAAAGACCGTAACCACTTGATGAGCCAACTACCAGAACACGTTTAGGTGCATTTTCAATAGTACCTTGCTCTTTATTATACTGTATCTGTTCTTTAACATTAAAATCACAACCAGTAGGATGAGTTGTGGTACAGATGAAACCGCGAGTTTTTGGTTTAATAATCATATTATCTTCACAATGTTGAGAC
>Ga0209396_1005691_pt1 | contig 11698 bp, 9 predicted proteins | sample GOMGulsemesocosm_6_FD_184638 | JGI IMG/M metagenome (GOLD analysis project Ga0209396, IMG submission 184638) | Methane-oxidizing microbial communities from mesocosms in the Gulf of Mexico - GOM8C Gulf of Mexico (SPAdes) (version 2) | ecosystem: Environmental > Aquatic > Marine > Cold seeps... | reverse complement strand
TATTATTCAGTTGATTCATTAAATATTTTTACGTCTTGTTATTAGAACAGTCAACTGTTCACGAATTAGTTGCTGTAGAAAACTAGATTCTACACGACCGAATAAATTCATCTTACATCCTAGAAATATGCTTATTGTATAAAGAATTATTGCACTTGTTATTGTTATGATTAAAGTAGTAAGCATATCGTATGTATCTAAAGGGATATACTGAATTATTTGCATGGTTAAAAAAGCCATAATACAAGGGTAAATAGTGGCTTTAATAAAGTGCCACAAAGGTACGATGTTTAACATTGATAACCATATTGCACCGATAGTAATAATGCCAAAACCAATATAAATGCGATATCTAGCCAATATTTCAATATTTGTTATGTTAGGTATTAGTATTATCAGTACGATTAAGGAAATAGCTAAGGTGACAACGTCATAATAAAAAAGGCTTTTAACATTGCCTGTCGCTGTCATTAATTGACTAATAAAATTTCCAATTGAAAAAGTAACAACCAATGCGCCTAAACTTGCAATAACAGGAATATGAGGTAACCACTGTTCGCCCAACACAAGATGAACAAAAGGAGTTGCAATAACATCCCAACCCGCAGCAATAGGAAAAGCTATTATAGCGATAATGGTAAGTGCCTTTCTGATTTGAAGCTGTTGTTCATCACTATAATTGCTACTTTGCGCGATAGCAGTAAAAAAAACATGTGAAATAGGTGATAAAAATTCTCTACTCGGCAGCAATACCAAGTCTTTAGAAACGTTGTATGCTCCTAGTCCTGTGAGTCCTTGAATGTTCATAGCAAACCAAGAGTCAAATTTAGCGCGAATGTGCCCGATAACACCTTTTGCAACTACCCATTTGGAAAACTGAAATTGTTCTCGCCAATGAGTTAAATCAAAATTAGCTCTTTGTTGGATCAAAATATATGAATATAAAACGTGTAAAGAAGAGGATAACAAATTCCCTATAATGAGCGCCCAATAGCTTTGTAACATTAGCGCTAGCGTAATTGATGCAACATTTCCTAAAAGCTTTGATACCGCCGCAACTTGAGTTATTTTTTTATAATCTATATGTTTCTTTAATTGTAAAATCCAACCATTGTTTAAGGCATTAATCGTGGGAAACGTTGAGATTATTAAAAAAGCATAGGTTAGATGATCTAATTCAAAATAACGTGCGATTAAAGGAGAGAAAATAGCAAAAAGAATAGTCGTCAGTATTTTTATTAATAAGTTACTGCTCCAAGCACAATTTAAATCAGCTACGGTAGTATTATTTTTTTGAATGAAATATTGTTCTGAACCTATATCTGTAAGGGTTTCAGTAAATTGTAGGGCTAGTATAATAATTGCCATCACACCAAAATCTGCTGGCTGTAAGATACGAGCAAGAATGATTATTGAAAAAAAACCGAGTATACGATTAAACCAACTTAATAGAATTAATAAGCCAATCCCTTTAATTATACGATTATTACGATTAAACATTACTGTATAGCTTTTAAGTAGATGGCTTTAGCCTTTCTAATTGAACTACTTAAGATAAATGGCAAACTATTTCTTCTGAAATTAGAGATTATCATCGAACTTTTTTTGTTTGATAAAGAATTTTTATATCTGCCTTCCCCTCCCATAAAATCATATTCTTTGTAACCTAACTTAGCGTAACGAGCAATGGCCAAGCTATGAGCGAGTAAGCCAGGTTTTAACTTATTGTCATTACTGTATTCAATACCGGAGAGATAAAAATATACTGTATTTTTGTAGATTAAATTATATAGGTAGCAAATGGTTTGATTGCTGTTATGAACTTTTAGGATGTCTACATGCCCGGTTGAAAAATTCTCTTTGATGAAGTTTTCATGAAAACTAACGAAAAGTGGATTTTTGAAGCCACTTTTTTGTGTTTTCCATCTAACTTTATGATACTTGCCAGCGTCGTGGAAAAAAGTGAGTGCTTCTGTTTCAGAGGTTGCAGATGTGACTTGAATATTATTCACACCCCCATAAAGTGAAGCCGAACGTTTGATTTGAGAACGAGAGTTTTTGGATAAAGATTGCAAAAACGTTTCCCATTCAGCGAAGTCAGGTTGCAATTTAGTTGAATAACTGCTCGTTTTCCAAGACGTGTGTTGAATTAATTTTTGTGAATGTGGTGTTTGCACAATATTATTGCGACTTGCTCCAATAATGAGTTCATCGTAATCAGGAAGGTGTTTTTCGAAATGATCTAAGATTGCTGAGCGTATAGCGTATTCCATACCGTTAGTACATAAAATATCGTTATACTCACTCCATATTTGGTCTTTTTTATCATCTCCCGTGCGATTTAACCATAATTGTTTGGATGTGATGCCATATTTCTTTTGACTATTTTTTGTCAAAAAACCTAAACCAACAATTTCATTGTTAAAAGAGACTTGAACAAGAAAAGCGTTGAAATTAATGAAAGTAAGCCAGTTATAGATCCAATTCCAGTTGGTGAAAATTGAATTTTTCGCACAAGATTCTAATTTTATCCAACTTTGTTTTATTTCCTCTACATTATTACTGGAAATCGAAAAATGATTACACTCTAACTTTGCTTGCACTTTTCTTCCTTTAAAAATTCGATGTGATCCAATGTTTTATATAATTATAATATCAGTTGGACTATTAGATATATACTCATTAATAAAATAACTTGCCTGTGTGATCATTTCTGCAATAATGGTTGAAATATAATGGATTTTTACTCGAGATTGATATGTCTATAACAATAAAATCATCAATATTATTGATGCTGTTTTTCTTCATTTCTATTGGCTGCTCACAAAAGAAATCGCCTGAACAGCTACTTATCAGTGCTGAACAATATCTTCAAAATGAGAACCAAGAATCAGCTGTTATTGAACTGAAGAATTTACTTAAAATGAACCCTGAACATGCGAAAGCAAGGATAATGTTAGGAAAAATATACTTGTCTACTGGGAATGCCGCAAGCGCAGAAAAAGAATTTTTAAGAGCGGAGGAGCTTTCAGCTGATCCTAATCAGTTTTATGTTGGTTATGCTCGTGCTTTGTTTTTACTCTCAAAACCTGAGGATATTCAGTTTTTGGAAACTGATTTACTAAGCGATGAAATAGCGCGTTCAGGGGTTTTATATTATAAAGGAATCGCTGCTTACCAACTTGAGGACCCAAGTGAGGCTGCAAGAATATTTAGCGAAAGTAGTGAATTAGATAGTGAGTCTGTTTTTTCTCATTTAAGTGGTTCATATAATCTAATTTTACAAAATAAGATTGAAGAAGCCTTATTGAGTGTAAATAAAGCGCTTACAGCTTACCCTGAAAGTTTAGATGCTATGTCACTAAAAACTCGACTATTGTCTAACTTAAAAAGTTATGATGAAGCAATAAACGTCTTTGAACAGTACGTGGAATTACAACCGGGTGATCTAGGCTCATTACTGAATCTTGCGAATGCATATGTGAAAAATTTGCAATTTGAACAAGCAGAAGAGATCGCTGACAAGTTATTGAAAGTGGCGCCATATAATGCATTACTTAATCAAATAAAAGGCGTATCTCGTTATCATCATCAAGATTTTGAGGCTGCGGGTTCTTACCTAGATAAAGCTATTCAGAATAATTATAATACCGCTGAAACCCTCGTTTTAGCGGGTGTATCAGAGTATCAATTAAAAAACTATGAAAAAGCATTGAATCACCTAATTAAAATAGAAGAAGGTTTGCGTAATTCTCATCCAGCAAAAAAATTACTTGCCATTATTCGTATTAAATTAGGTTATAACAATGAAGTCGGGGATGTATCCAACGCATTAAAAGAAGCTGCTGAAAATGATGTTCCTCTTTTAAATATCGCCAGTTATGAACTGCTTAAAGCTGGAGACAGTAAGACCGCAGGTGTTTTGCTAAATAAGTCAATAAATTTAAAAAGTAACAACACTGACGACTTATTGAGACAGGGAATGCTTCGCTTGACTATGCAAGATATTGAGGGGATCAGTGATATAGAAAGTGTACTCAAAATGGAGCCAGATAATGAAGTGGCAAATTTGGTATTGGCTAGCGCGTATTTAGCGAATGGACAATATGATAAGGCTTTGGAGCTATCGAAAATATTACAAAAGAATGGCAATATTGCCGGGTTTAATTTAGAGGGAGCAGTGTACGTCAGACTCAAAGAACTAGAAAAAGCAGAAGTAGCATTTTCGTCTGCACTCGAGAAAGACCAGAAGAACACGCCTTCACTCATGTTTTTTAGCCGTAAAGCATTATCTGAAAAGAATACTGATGCCGCAATAATGCATTTGTCCGTTTTACTTGCAGCGAAACCTGAAGACTTACCAGCGTTAGCATTAAATTACTCAGCCCACAAGCAAAAAGGCGATACCAAACCTGCAATGTCGCGAATGAAAGAACTGGTTGATAAAAAGCCAAAAGACATGAGGTTACGTTTACATTATGCCAAGTTATTAACTGCCGATAAAAAGCCTAAGCAGGTAATCAAATTATTAACAATTGACGGTATAGAACAAAATAATATTACTGATTCATATTATTGGTTGGCGTTAGGTGACAGCTATTTAGCTGAAAAACAGATGGATATGGCAATGGCAACCTTTGATGATTGGACCAATAAATATCCTGAGGAAAGACAAGCTTGGTTAAAGAAGATATCAGTAAGTGATGCTGTTCAAGATTATGTTTCAGCTTTAAAAACAGTTCAACAAGCTCTAGCTGGAGCTATAAATGATAAGCCGTTAAGACAGATTGAAATATATTATTTGATTAAAATAGGTGATTTTGAACGGGCGAACAATAATCTGAAAAGTTACTTCCCGACAAAGGATGAGAAAAATAGTGCTGCCGTACTTGCTTTGTTAGGGCAAGTACAGCTAGGTTTGAAAGAATTTAAATCGGCCAATCATACTTTAATTGCGCTCTATAAAAAGTCGCCTACTTTTCGAATAATTGGGCTCGTTTATGACAGTTTTATCGGGATGAAGATGCGTTCAGAAGGAGATGACTTTTTGATTAATCACCTAAAGATCTTTCCTCGTAATACCTATGCAATGACTATGTTAGCAGAAAGTAAAAAAAATGATGATCCAGCTAAAGCCATAGAGTTGTATCAGTCAATGATTAATATTTCTCCAAACAATTTGCTAGCAATTAATAATTTAGCATATTTAATGTATCAACAAAATATGCTTGAAGAAGCGAGTAGTATTGTTCAAAAAGGAATATCCATTGATCCCAATTCATCAACATTATTGGATACTGCGGCTATTATTCAGGAAAAACTCGGTAATAGCGATAGCGCAAAATTGTTAAGTAAAAAAGCGTATATGCTAGCTCCTGAAAATAAAACGATAGAGAAAAATTTTAAACGAATTAATAATGCAGCTTAATTAATCCTCCAATAGATTTTCTTGTCCCCAAATTTATGTGCTTATGAATTAGGGGATGCATCAAGCTTTCTTGTTTCTTTACTCCATAAATATTAATAAGTGTTGTGTATCAATATACTTTGTATTCTAATCACCATCTCGTAGGTTTCTAAATTCCAATTGTGTTCAGACTTTCATCGTCGTCGTTGAATTAACTTCAAAGAGTCGATGTAGTCTAAAGTTTGGCCTAAGTATTGTTATAATTTATTTAACTTCCACCTCTCTAATCAGTTTAAGCTAATACAAAAAACCATTTACTATAAGTTTTCTATCTAATCAACTTGTTGATCATATTAGTTAACCTTTAAGTCTACGATAAACGGCATTTGCCTAACATTCTCCTTTATCAGGTTCTCAGTGTTAAGACTTAGATAATTAGCCTGCTGTTCATAAACGTTTTTCCTTGATAATAAACAAAGGGTATTGTTGTCTTATTTTTTTTTGAATTGTTAAACTATGACTTAATCGTAATATTACAGGCTTATTACTCTTTTTTTAGGTTTGTTAAACAAATGGTTAAGTTATGATAATAAAAATTGAATCGCCGGATAGATATTATGGAAGCCATTCTCAAACTAAGAGGTAGTTAGGTTATTAAAGAGAAAATCTATCTTAAGTAATTAATGATAAGATTGCATATTGAGTATTGAAAACGTGTTATTTGAGAGAGCAGTAATACTAGCATTTTATCTGGATTTGTTCATATGAATATAATCTCCTCAGTTAGTCAATTAATTTGAGAATTCATATATCCCAACAATAAAAAAACCCGCTATTAAAACGGGCTTTTATCAAATATCTTATATTCTAGAGTTTTTATTTAGCTTTGCGACGTGCTGCACCTGCTAAACCAATTAGCCCAAGACCTAATATAACCACGCTTGAAGGCTCTGGTACTTTAGCAAAACTAATAGTACCTGTTAGGCTAGTAGTTGTTCTTGATATCGAATTATCGTTTTGTAGTTCATATGGAACAGGATTGCCATCTGAACCGTTTGGTATATTAAAATCGAATAACCATGAAATATCCATTCTTGGGTCAGTATCATCCTCTGACAACCACATATCATAGAATGTTTTACCATCGGTACTAAAAAAGTTATCAACTAAATCACTACCACCGGCATACCATGAATAATCAATTAAACCTGAAATGTTAACGTTAGCCAATCCAGCAACACCTCCACCAAGGTTTAATCTTAAAACTTGTTCGTTAGTACCACTACCGGCATTCGAAGCAAAAATGTTAACATAGTTGTTACCATCAGCTAATATTGAGTTGAATACTGGTCCTTCAGTAGGATCAAAATAACCAGTAATGTTGGCGTAACTATAACTCATGGTAAAACCACCGGATTCGGTGAACCCACCCAGTTCATCTTCATCTGCTTTATTTAATACATAATCTGCAATTTCCAATGTTTTAATAACACCAGAACCTGTTTCGCTAAATGTACTAAAAGGCAATGGTGAATAAGACGTGAAAAGGGGAGTAAGATCTTCGCTTAAATCAGGGTTACGATCACCATCTCCATCCAAATCCATAAATTGACCAGCTAGATCAAAAGACATAATGTCTTGAATTTGGACAATTGCACCCTGACTAATTACTGAAGTACTTAATAAAACAGTATCACCATCATTGTCTGTATAATCAGTAGATATGCTTCCGCCAGTTAGCGTTGAAGTTGCAGTTCCTGTGGTTCCCAAAGCTAGAAACCCTTCACTACTACTTCCATTACCATAGGTACCACCGTTAATGCTAACGTAATCAGCACTTGCTCCAAATGCTGTCATAAGCCCTAGGGCTAATATCATCTTTTTCATTTTTATTCCTTTATCGCAAATGTATATATTTAGTATTTTATAAGCTATTATTGTGCCATCATGATAACTCGTTGTTATTTCTGTGTTTGTTTGTGTGTTTTGATTGGTGAAGTATAGAGTTGTAAAGAAAACCGACAGTTAAAATTTCTTATATAGTAGTTAGTGCTAAACAGACTTATAACACTGTTGTAGATGTATAGCTGGTTAATTTGTTTTTAAAAGATAAAATACAGGTTGTATCCATTAAATGTAATTTTAAGGCAAAAGGGTATCGGACTCTTCTTTTTTAAAGAAGTCTTTTGTACGCATAAATGTTTTTCTAATTAAATGCGGTATTAATAACTTTAAAGGCATTCTTATTAGGTGGCCTCTTATATAGAGAGATAACCGGGCTATTCTGAACTTTATAGTTACACACGACGAATGATGAGGGATGAATATTTCTCTAAATGAAACTCTTAGCAATGTTAGTTTGTATTTATTTGGTGCATAGAGCATTACTTTAGAAAAGTAATCTGCTTCATATGGTGTTTTGAGGACTAATTTACAAAAATAGGAGGCTAAAAAAAGGTTATACAATAGACCTAACTGTTTTGCTCTATCAAAAAGCTTTGTTTGAAACTCGTTATTTTCAGCTGAAAAGTGTCTAAATAGAAAGTCTAAATCAATTAAGTCCCTTAGTCCTTTTTCAAACTCACCTTCATGAAATAAATGGACCGCACAATGTAATAATATATCAACATTGGATAAAGCCTTTAAGCCGCAAGGAAGGGGGATGGCATCTTGATGTAGGTATAAAATATTAGGAGATGCTTTTGCAGTTAACGGTAAAATATTGTGATGTAAATCTAATACAGTATTTCTCCTATTGTGTCTTAATGGCGGAATTTCATGCATCCACTTGCGATAATATTGTTCGTCATAGTCATCAATTTCTGTTCTTCTAAACCCCTGTAACATCAATTCTGATTCAGCAAGGTTGAGAGCTTTTTTAGGTACTAAAAGGTCAATGTCAGAATATAATCGGCCTGAAGCATTCGGTAGATTTAAGGCAATATATGCTGCGCCTTTGAGTAAGGTGCAATCTAAATGTTTTGCTGATGCCATAAAAGCTAACTTGGAAATTTCATATTCTCCTTGCTCAACCTGTCGATCGGCAATTAGCACTGCAGATAAGAAGTGCAATTTCGCTTTTTCACAAAAGTTAGAAATTGCTTCAAATTTTTGTAATCTTTTCCATAGTTGAGCACATAAAGAAGCGCTTACACTTTGTCGTACTAAAATATTTTGCTGTGAGGTGGTTAGATCTAGCGCCGATATAGGGCTGTTCCAAATGTTTAATAGTAAAATACGTGATGTGTTTTCCATATCAATTCGCTACGAGTTCGTTGAAAAGTTGGATAGCTTCATCAATATTACTGTATTCAAATGAATACTGTTGGCTTTTATCAATTAGTGTTTTTGCTGAATTAAAGCCCTCAATACCTAATTGATTATAATTAAAAGACTGTTCAACCATAGGAATAAAAGCTTCAGCAGAAGAGAGGGGGATTAATGATGTTTTTGCTTCTTTATTATATTTAGGAAAAATAACCTTAATACGTTTTAAGATAAATGGCTTGGGATCCTTAATAATGTTCTGGTGCATTAAGTGCGCGACGTCTCCCTTAGATGTGCCTTTTACTACACTGTTCATCTTTAAATTGAATGTACGCTCAATAATTTGGATCGACTCGTTTTTCAAACTCACGGGTCTTCCAAATGGTGTTATCGCATTTATATCTTTCGATAATAGTGCAAATTCGTCAGAAAGCAGTTTCCAGCCATTTAACATTAAGCAAGTACTTAGCGTACTTTTTCCTGAACCAGGGGCCGCTGGGAAAATTAGGATATAGTCATTCTTTTCAACCACAGCGGCATGCAACATAAAATAATGATGTGCATGTGTGGCTACACACCAGTTTAACCCCCATTCAAAAAATGGGAATGCTTCGTTTATCGCAAGTGGCTTAAATGGTTTTTTACCATCGTTGTTGAAATTAATATAGGACCTAATAAATCTTCTAATGTTGTTTGGTCGACTTATATCTACATAAAAATCGATGTATTCATTCTTATTTGCTACAGTAAAATTTTGATAGATGAGACAAAAAGTTTCAGCAAATTTTGCTTCAGAACTTTTAATGTTTATGGTGAAAGGGCCAATTTTTATATTTAAACCGCGAGTTAAGATAGTTATCTTATCTTTTTTTAAGTCAACAATATCTAGCACTTTATTATTATTTCATTATTTGATAATTCAGATATGTAAGCATGAACCAATTGACCGGTGTCTTCAATAGATGCGGAGTCGATACCACATTGATGTATAGTTTTAATTAATACTTCAATGTTAATCTTATTGCGTGAAAGTAATTTGATAATTTCAGTTGCAATACTATCGAGATGATTAGTATCACCTCGATAAGGATGGTAAACAATCGCTTCGTTTGGCCACAAGGCGATGGAGGTCACAATGTCAGGATTTAATGATAAAAGCATTAATAAGAACTAAAAGCCTAGGATGTATCTAGCCCACTTAAAAGCACCTTTTTTCGTATTGTCAAATACTTTACCGCCAATTGTTACTCCTGAATATTTGGGAATAGTCGGCTCTAAATGATTTTCAAAAAACTCAGCAACGAGTTCGTGAGTAGTATCGTGAGTCTCAGTTCCCATATAGTTATCAATTAGATACTGCAATGTCCATTCATTTCCAGGGTATGGAAATGGGATGTTTGGGTGCGCAACTGACAGTAGTGCACCAAAATAGTTGAAATCAGTATCACTTCCATCGCCAGGAGATAATACCCTCCCCATTTCTTCCATTAATCCATTGACTGCAGGATAAGGTATAACGCCACCTGAGTTATCTGCGGCAATTATCCAATTATATAAAACGTTAATTGCTTGCCCTGTACCGCCAAACTTAAACAGATTTTTTTCTTGTTTTGATAAGTCACGCCATTTGACTCCTGAGTTATTTATAAAGAAGTTATAGAGAGCACGCCAACCTGACCAATAACCCGGGGATTTCCCCGTTGCTGGAGCATCACAATCATCACGGGTAGGGTCAGATAAATTACCAGACATTTGACCAGACACGGTACAACCTACCGCCCAAACAGGACGACTGACAACTGTTGAAAGGAGTGCTGAACCTGCAGTAGCCTTTTTAAAAAATTGACGACGTGAATTATCGCTTGCAGGTTTTTCTTCTGACACTACGGCGTTTTTCGGTGAGTGCATATCTTTCATTTAAAATCCTAAATCCGTGGTTTGCTTGCTTTGTTTCTATTTACAATTGAACCATGATACTTCATTTTACTTAGTTCAGCAAAAATCATACCGTTGTATAAAAACACAACAAGAACAATGTCCTACATTTTTTCTTTTTTTTATCTCGAGTAAACTGTAAAAAACACTGACAGTATCATTGTAGTAGTATTTGAGTTTATGTCTTGTTGACAATTTTTTTAGCAATTTTAAACATGATACGAGGAATTAAACCGGCATTACCCAGTGGGCGCCAAGTTTTAGTATATTTATTTCTGTAGGCATCGAAGTGTAAGCCATAAGGCGCTGCTATTATGTCGCCACGATTAAGCAATATCTTTAATGCGTAGGTTTGTGCGATACCTGCACACAAACTCACAGCCATAGGGGTTGATGGGCCACGTTTTTCTTTAAAGTTTACAGCTGACTCATCAACTAAATAAGAGCGCTGTAACATTGCTGGAGATAGACCGATAAGAAATTGGATGTATTGATCATTCTCTGATTTGCCTTCAAAACGAAAATATTGTTCATAGTTCATTTTCCCAGGCATGAAGCACAATGATGCACAGCCCATACCTAGAGGTGCAGCGGTTACAACAGGAATGTTTTTTTCATAGCACTTTTGAAAAACAACCTTTCGTGCTTCTAAGGCAAAAAAATCTAGCGCATCAACATACAAATCGACACTTTCAAGAAATTCGTCAACGTTATGGGCAAAAATACCTTCAGGAAACGATTTTATATCGGCTTCAGGGTTAATGTCTTTTGCCATACGTTCCATCACATCAACTTTTTGTTCACCTAATGTTGACATAAACGCACCGGCTTGGCGGTTAAAATTATGTACTTCAAAATCATCAAAGTCGGAGATGTTAAAATTGGCTATGCCTAATCGGGCGAGGGTTAATAAATGAATACCACCTACGCCGCCGGAGCCTGCAATGGCAATACGTTTTGAACGAAGTATTTGTTGTTCTTCTTTTGTCACCCAACCAATATTTCGCGAAAAGGCTTTGTCGTAATCAAACATAGCGAGTTTCCTATTTAGTACTGTATTTGTAATACTTCAATTTTTTAAAAGTTTAG
>Ga0209396_1005690_pt1 | contig 11699 bp, 9 predicted proteins | sample GOMGulsemesocosm_6_FD_184638 | JGI IMG/M metagenome (GOLD analysis project Ga0209396, IMG submission 184638) | Methane-oxidizing microbial communities from mesocosms in the Gulf of Mexico - GOM8C Gulf of Mexico (SPAdes) (version 2) | ecosystem: Environmental > Aquatic > Marine > Cold seeps... | reverse complement strand
GAATGCTCTGGCAGAAGCTCTCTACCTGATCGGCAAATATATTGGGCATGGAACTTTCAACGGTGGCAGGCAAGTTGATGATGGCTTTTTGGTTTTCATTGGGTTGCCAAACGTCTATCACGGCGTTGCAGACTTCCACCGCAAAATCCACTTCGGTATTTGAGAAGCTCTCTGGGCTGTATTCAAATGTCCAGTGGGTGTTAGGGTATTTCTGAGACTCCTTTTGTACCTTTTTGGCGCCCGCGATGGCGATTTTTTTAATGCCTTGTTTGTCTAAATTGAACACCTTGTCCCTTTGTGTGGGAGAGGTTGAGTTATAGACATGCACTATGGCTTGTTTGATGCCCTTAAGTGCTTCAAAGGTACGTTCTATCAAGCTGTCTCGGGCTTGCACCAATACTTGAACGGTGACGTCGTTTGGAATTTGTTGTTCCTCGATTAACCAGCGTACAAAGTCAAAATCCGGTTGCGAGGCACTGGGGAATCCCACTTCAATGTGTTTAAAACCCATATCAATCAATAACTGCCACATGGTTTGTTTTTGAGTCACGTTCATGGGCTCGATCAGAGCCTGATTGCCGTCCCGTAAATCCACTGCACACCAAATAGGGGCGTGTTGAATGACTTGATTGGGCCATTGGCGATTGACCATTTTAATGGCCGGGGTGGGACGATATTGAGTGTGATCAAACATGTTGGCTCTCGGCATTTATGTGTTTTAAGAGTGATACTCGGAAGGCTCTGCTTGTGGCGTTTGGGTAATTTTCCAAGTGAGATAAGTATATGGGATGCACCGGGGTGAATGATGGCAAATATGCCAGTTATTTAGGGTTAGTGAGCAATTAACAACTAATAAAGTGTTAATTTGGGGTTAATAACGTTACCTTGTCTGAAATACATGGAATATTTGGTGGCTCATGCATGAGTTAGACAGAACGGATCGACGTATTCTTGCCCAGTTGCAGATAGATGGCGCCATTTCAAATCTGGATTTGGCTGAAAAGATCGGCCTTTCTCCCAGTCCCTGTTCCAGAAGGGTGAAAACCCTGCAGGATGCAGGTTTCATCTTAAGTACGGTTGCCATCCTGGACGCTAAAAAGCTCGCTCTGGATATGGTGGCCATGATTTCCATTAGCATGGATAGGCACACCCCAGAGCGCTTCGAAGCCTTTGAAGCCGCCGTGTCCAGTTACCAAGAGGTCATGGAGTGTTATTTGATAACCGGGCAGAGCGCAGATTATGTGTTAAAGGTGGTGGTGAAGGATATGAGTGCTTTTCAGCAGTTTCTGTTAGGCAAGCTCACCCGCATAGAAGGGGTCACCGGCGTGCATTCAAGTTTTGTCATGCGCAAGGTATTGGACCGAACGGCGCTGCCAATTTAGTGGCAGTAATGCTTTAGTCTTGTTTGTAATGATATTTAGTGACAAATTATGTCAATTTTGTACCAAAAGTGGACGCAATACACATCCCTATATTGGTGGTTTTTGATACAATATCGTTACATATTTGACGGGTGGGCCTAATGTTTGCGAATTTTGCAGCCAAACGGCACCTGACTGGCCCGTTACGAGCGGTCAGTCCGGTGGTGACAGACGATACAGAAATTGATTGGAAATCTGCCAATAAATTGCTGGTCCAACCGCTGTTCCGTAAATCTGTACCCGCTGCCAGCGAAAACAGCTTAAAGCTGGAAAAGTATTTTAAACAGGCTTTTAAAGGCAGTGTGCCCTTACAGCGCACTTCATTGAAGCAGTCCATGCAGTTGTTTTATGTGGAAGCGGTGAGCCTGTTTATTCCCATGTTATATATCACCAGTGTGTTGGCGATATTCTCTTTGGCTATCATGTTTTTTACCGAACCCATGGTGGAACATATCTTAAGTGAGCAATACCTGGACGCCACCTTGTGGGCCTGTCCAGCGGTGTTGACCACGGGTCTATTGTTAATATTGCTTTCCCCGTTATTTGGTGGTTTTCGTTCATACCATGGGCGAATATTGCAGCCCCATGAGGCGCCTGCCTTAATGTCATTGGTGAATGAGCTCAGTCGCCACCTGAATGTCAAACCCCCCAAGCGTATTGAAATAAACAATGAAACCGCATTGCGTGTGGATGCCTATGCCGGGGTGAACAGCATCTACCGTGATGAGTATAAAATTATCATCGGTGCCCCGTTATTGATGTCGTTAAGTGTGAATCAACTCACGGCCATGTTAGCCCACGAATTATCGCATTTCCGGGTAAAGCAGCAGAAGGTGGCATTTTATCTCATGCATCATGTGAGTGAATGGCTATATTTGAGGGCTTCCGGTCAAGATAAGCGCCATGTGGCCTTGCTGAAACGCATGCAAAAAGAAAATATTTCGTCTTATGAATATCTTGAATTATGGGTGTGGCAGCGTATTCATCTAATGCAGCAAGGTATATTTGGTTGTCTGTTTGCTCTGCATCGTCGCCTAACTTCCTGGAAATGTCGCGAGATTGAGTTGGAAACTGATGCCATGGCTATCTCGGTGGTGGGCTCAAAAGATTTTGCGCAAATGATTCAAAAAATTCGGGTGGTGCAGAATGCGCAAAACGCCGTATCCAGCCAAAATGAATGGGCCTGGAAAGAAGGGTTTTTGCTGGATGATTATGCCTTGGCTGTGGCCATGGAGTCTAAAAAAATCAGTCCGGCACAAGCCTCTGCTTTGCAAAAAAATTACGAAAAAGAAGTTACGCGGTTTTGTCCCAATGACCGTACTCGGCTGGCCCAGGCTCAGGTATTAAAGCAAAAAGGTAAATTAACCGCACAAATATCCGCCGCCGTTTTAATTGAGCAACCTAAAAAAATTAGCCGCGAGCTTACCCTGCTGGATTATGAATCCTCCGGTATCAAACAATCAAAAAGCTGCCTGTTGTCATCGGAAAAAATTCGTCAATTAAAGTTGCGTCAGGAAAAACTTAAGATCATTGCCAAACGTTATTTTGATGGGCGAGTGGATGATAGGGTCATGAAATTTGAGCCCTCAGAAGAGCGTGATGTGGCTGGCTTTGATATTCAAACCTGTATCGATCATGTGCGTCGTTATCGGGTGGAAGACCGCAAGCAGCAGGCGGCCGCCACTAATTTGTTGAGGCGTATTACTAAATCCTATGTGGTCGAGCGCCTGTTGCATTCAAAACTGCCTGTCGCTAAATACCTAAATGAAGAGGTGGTGACCCGTAAAGATGCCAGCGCTTATCTTCAGTATATGCGTTCTCAATACGAGCAAGTGCTGCATCATATGGAAACCATGGATCAGGTGTTTTACCAACGAGCACAAGATACCATGAACTACCTGGATATGAAGGCTCGCAGTGATGTAAGTACTGCATTCCATAACCTTGAATTTTACAGTCAGGTAAGGCGTGAAGTAGCTGCTGTAAAAGAGGTGTTTAAGCCATTAAATTTACTGGTAAATGGCATGGATACCGGGGTAAATACCCGAATACTGCAGGCGGGGGCGAATGAGAAGCAGCTCCTTTGGGCGGTAGTGGGCAGTCTGCGTGTGGCTCTAAAAGAGCGTCCCATTCAGGTAGGTTTGTCCCGCAAGAAAGTCCATTTATTGGCGTACCTTGATTTTAAGTTGGGCGAACTTCCCAGTAGCAGCAATGAGATTTGTATCGAGGATATGGCCAGTTATGTGGATGAGTTACTGCAATTACTGCAGTTTCAATACCTTAAGTGGCAGGCACAATTAGCGGTCATTATGAGTCGTTTTGAGCAAGACAATGGCATTACTCAGGTGAATTTATTGGGTTAGCTGGACCAGGGAATGAGTCGTTTGTTAAAAAGCCCTTGATGAGAGGGCTTTTTATTGCGATCATATTTCCAATATAGTCGAAATAAGGCTGTTTGCCGTTAACCTGTTCCAAGCGGACGCTGCTGTTATTGGTAACACGACCAACAATTTAGGTGAAGTATGTCAGAATTATTAACGCCCAATCACAGTGTTGAAGACACGTTAACAGCCATCAGGGCCAATAATAAAAGCGGTCATGCACCCAGAATTTTAATGTTGTACGGATCACTGCGTAGCGAATCGTACAGCAAAAAAGCGACCCTGGAGGCGGCAAAAATTCTGGAATCTTTCGGAGCAGAGGTGAAGGTTTATGATCCTGCCGGATTGCCAGTGTTTGATCGCGAAAATTACCAGCATGAAAAAGTACAAGAGCTGCACAATTTAGCGGTGTGGTCCGAAGGCATGGTGTGGTGCAGTCCCGAGTTGCACGGCAATTTAACCTCGGTGATTAAAAACCAAATAGATTGGATTCCGTTAAGCTTGGGCGCGGTGCGGCCTACTCAGGGGCGTACGCTGGCAGTGATGCAGGTGAGTGGCGGTTCCCAGTCTTTTAATGCGGTGAATAGTTTACGCATTTTGGGTCGCTGGATGCGTATGTTTACCATACCAAATCAGTCGTCTGTGGCCATGGCCTGGAAAGAGTTCAACGAAGATGGCTCCATGAAAGACAGCGACTACCGTGATCGTATCGTAGATGTGATGGAGGAGTTATTTCGTATGACGTTATTGTTACGAGATCAAAGTGACTTCTTAACCCATCGCTTTAGTGAGCATAAAGAGGATTACCAGCAGAAAATTGACTCAGACCTGTATGGTCGCTCCATAAAATAGGTGGGCGTGGCCTTACTGTCAGAAATCCCTTACCATGCCGTCACTATAAAAATCATTCCTAATACTGGTTTATACAATGCGTTTTACAGCTTTGCTTTTTACTTTGACTCTGCTGGGTGGTTGCGCCCAGCTCACCCCTCAAGGGCAAATGTCGTTATTGCAGACCACGGCTATCAGTGAGCAATATGAATTTGAATTGTTGCCAGCCGGTATGCAAGAAAGCCCTGATTTAAGTGAACATGTTATCGAGTTGCCAGGCGGCAAGTCTTTTTATAAGGGTTATCAACTAGAGGCGGGGCACAGTGCCTTTGTGGTGCAGTTGCGTACCTACATTGAAAAAAGTCAGCGCGGGGATGGCTTTTTTTATCCTGTGATCGAGCTGTTTGATAGTCAGCGCAAGCGTATCAAGGTGGTTCGTCCTCAGCTGCGTTTTACCCAGTTAAGCGCCGAGGGGCGTTATGCGGTAGTGCCTTTGCAAATTACCCGAGAGGTAGCTTCTTTTGTTATTCGTACTGAGCCTAAGTTGTACGGTCAAGAAGCCTCCTATACCAAGCAGCATTCCGGCGCCAGCTGGAGTTACAGTGTGTCGCCGTTTACCAAGCGCCACGCTGCCAATTACCTGGCGTTAGGCCAGTTAGAGTTGCTCACGCCAGACGTGGGTTATAGCAGCCCATTTGAAAAAATTTCGGGGCCATTTTGGGTGTTCTCTCATCAAAAAGGCGGCCATAAGCTGGCCAGTGGTGAAGATTATTTACCCGATCTAACCCTGGGTGGAGGTCCTAATTTTTCTGTGGGTTATGCATTTGGCATGTCTGGACGTCCATCTACTTCGGTGCGGGCATCTATGGGAGCCAGCTATTATTCAGTAACGGATTCGGCGGGTGTTAACCATCGCCAGCAGGGCCTTAGCGGTGATCTGTTATGGGTTGAGTCCAACCAGGTAAGCAGTTTAGGCTTTGGTATTACCGCTACCAGTGGTCTGACTTATGAACAGTCCGGCACCACAGTGGAATACGAGGCTAATTGGGGGCCAAAACTGGTATTGGAGATTCGGGGTGCCATGGGAGTCACGCTGGGAGTGCAGGCCAGTTGGCTGAAATTTGAAGACCAGCAAGGCAATAAAACCAACAGCAATCAATTAGGTTTTTATCTGGCGCGTTTTTATTGATCGCCCCCTGTCAGGTGTATTGCCAAGTGCCTTGCTTTAAAAGTTCAGTGGCAAAAGAATGTCGACAAATTCTTCGGGAATTAATTTGAACAACCGAAGGTTGCCCAGCGGGTAAATAACAGGACGTTATTTATAAAGGTATGGCAGGTGACGCGTTTATGAACTTCAGCCTTCAGCGTGGCAGTTTTAATGGCCCTTTGAACTTGCTGTGGGCCAAAGTGATGTCGCCTTTCTACGCCGCTTCTAGGGTCAACTGAATAATGATCAGCAGGAAATAAATACTGCCAGGCTAATTCATACTGTGCTTTTGGCATTTTTCTTGACAATGCATCTGGCATAAATACGCCTGACATGCCTATGGCTTTGTCTGCTTCAAATTGATTTTTAACAAATTCTATTTGCTGCTTTAATGGATCTATTAAACTAGTTGGCAATAAGGTTCGACGGCTTTTATACCCTTTACCCTCCATGACAAATAACCCGCCATTGGCCAAATCAATATCTTTTACTCTTAGATTTACAGCTTCAGATATTCTTAAACCAGAGCCATAAAGAATTTTAGTGATGAGATTTCTTCTGCCCGGTATCCCGTTGATAATAGCTTGCGCTTCATCTTTTGATAAAACGATTGGGATCTTCTTAGGCTTGCTAGCATGCTGAAAAGATAGCTGGCCAACATCTATTTTTAAAAACTCTCTAAATAAAAATACTAATGCATTTAAAGCGGTTCGTTGGGTATTAATAGAACACCCTAGTGCATTTCCTAATTCAGATAAAAAGTGATTAATGTGATCGACACATAACTCGCCCTCGCTTTTATACTTCATATGACGAATAAAACGCACCGCCCACTGGCAGTAAGTTTTTTCAGTAGCATAAGCCAGTCCCTTAGAACGAATAAAAAGACGGTAACGATCCTTAAATCCAATGGCCTGTCTATCAATGGTACTTCTTGTATCAATAACGTGCATAAGCGTCGGGTTATCGTAACTGTGTTTTTATACAGTATAGGGCGAGGCAGAAAAAATGCCTTTAACCATACAAAAAAACAAACTAAAGACTGAATAATTAACCGGTATATGCGTCAACCGACTGCATAATATAATATGCCGTCATGTGAACGCGTATTCTTAATATGCAATCATAAGGCGGCGTATTAAGATATTTGGTCATGCGACGTATATGCTGGAAAACACACTGAAATGAACAAATATCGATTGATAGACCAGAACAATATCGGTTAGAAAAGGTTGAGACTCACAGAATGAGAGCCTCAACCTTACTACTTACCAAAGTTTAAAGTGGCGCAATAACTAAGTCATCGAATAGACATTTACAGTATTCTGCTTTAACACCTGCTTGACCCGATGTATGAGTCGTATCGTTAATCACCGCGATAGACGTACCGTTAACCGACACTTCAATCTGGCTCCCTTGTAGACTGAGTGACAATTCATACTCCTCATTTGGATTGACTCCAGTTGCCGTATTCAGCAATGTTGTCTTCGAACCATTCCTAACAGACTTAACCATTAACACCCCATCTGTTTTCACATAAGCTTCGTAATAATCGTTGTGATCTGACATTCGTGCGACCAATCCTGCCGTTTCCCATTTTGCGCCAGTTTGCGGTGTGTGGGTCCGAAGACGGGCGCTGACGGTGTAGTCCGTTAAACTCGTTTCGCCATTTACAACAATGGCAACTGAAGTGTTATATTTACTTCTAAGGGCCTGCCAATAATTATGATCTCGCCAGGTACCTTCGTAGATGGTATAGCTGGGGTCTAACACGCCATCGGAGAAGTCGTCAGAAAAAACATTGGGTGAGGAGGTTTCTAACGATGCTAAGAATGTTGGGAAATAATTATAGAGATCGAGCTTTGGTATCCCAAGTTCAATCGACGTGCGGTCACCAATGCCAAGCGAGTCATAGACATCAATAATATCATAACCTCTTCGAGGGTCATGTTGATCATAATCGATATCGGGCTCCGGAGGGTTGTATGAAAAATGAATCGGTTTAGAGTTTTCGGTTACATCAGCCCCGGGGTTCCATACATCTGGTAACGCCCAAACTTGGTCAGGCAACGCTTGAGTCATATACAGACCTTTGACGGCAGGATCTCCACTATGTGCTAACTTCCAGCTAGCAGCCGATCCACGAGATCTCCCGGCAACAATTATGTTATTCATATCAATGTTGAATGCAGCGGCATTTGCTCGCAGATATTCCATCACGAGATTCGCATCAGCCCAGGCGTCTGATAGTTCATCAGGTGTCTCAAGTAGCGTATGAGATTCCCAACTAACAATGGTATACCCCTCTCCATTAACTACTTGTTTTTGTTGATCGCTCACGTCACATGCGGCTGCGCCGTTTTGATGAGAGTATAAAAATACAGGTTTAGGGCCATCACCCGGTGCTTTATAAATATTGAGATATTGACGATCTATATCATCCGTACCGTAAATGACACCTTCTTCGTCTGGCTGAGCTTCGTTTGAAGGGCAATTGACATTATTGTTGTAAGTAATTCCACTGGCGACATCTGCTATGGAGTGACTCGCTAATAAAGTGCAAATACCTATAGCCGATGCCCTTAAGAGGGGTTTACAGTTTTTCATATGGAGTACCTTTTTATTTATTGTTGAAGCTATGGCTTCATCTACCATGCTTGATTTTAGGTTCGTCCTTGAGATACTTGTCCCAACGATTAATAACGCCAAATGTGCGCCGCAAATTTGTGCATTGACTATAAATTAACCATTTACTTAGCAAGAGTCATTAACCTATGTTATCGAAGACAAATTCATGACTGTGGGAAAGAACTTTCAAAAAACTAGTATATACTTTGTCTTAGAGCGTAATCTTTCGGGTTATAAGTGAAACAATTGAACTGGGAACGGTTCTTTCTCCGCTGTTGGAAGTACAATGAATAAAGCAGAAAAAGCTATTGAATCAATGTTCGAAAAGTATTCATTGAATGATGAGCACACCAAAACCAAGTTGTCTCAAGTGTCGGAAGTGGTTCATCTTGAGGCTGGAGATATTTTGGAGCGAGCAGGGGATGTTACGAGTGCCTTTTATCTGATTGTTGAGGGTGTCGTCAGATATTTCTATATACTCGAGGAGGGTAAAGAGCGTAACAAAGCGTTTTTCAAAGAAGGCCAACTCGTCGGATCTTTAAGTGCCTTTTTTACTGATCGCATTATGACTTTTACGATTGAAGCACTTGAGCCCTGCACCTTGCTACGGTTCCCATTCCAGAAACTCAACTTTGAAGGCGATTTAGAACGTATTATGCAAGGCGCCACCCGTGAGATATTGATTCGCAATGAGCAGCATGAGGCTGCTCTTCTAACCGGGAGTGCCGAAGATCGTTATCGTTGGGTGGAGAGCGGTGAACCCTGGTTGCTGGAGCGCATTCCACAATATCATTTAGCCTCCTATCTAAGGCTCGAACCGGTTTCTTTATCCAGGGTCAAAAGCAAGCTATCGAATGGCTCTTAAATTTATCATTCCGCTTACCTTCCATCATCAATTTTTGCTCAATATTTTTTCCAGTCGATAACCTAGGTTAATGAGTCATCTTAAGTTCATGCGTTAAAGTGGATTTTCTTTAAGTTAATTCATCCCGTGAAGAAGGTAATTCGTAGTGGAAAATCGAGCATCAAGACTTATTCATGCTATCAATAAACTGCCTGAGTCTTTCAGTAATGCGATATTGTCTATAGGCTTTGGCTTTGTTGCTAAGATCTTTGGCACGACCGGTATTAGGGTGAGGTCGATAAAGCAAGATCAAGTTGAATTATATTTGCCTAATCGTAAAAAAGTTCGAAATCATTTTGGCACTGTAGCGGCAGGAGTAGCTATATTACATGCGGAGACCGCATCAGGGATTGTTATGGGAATGAATGTGCCAGATAACTGCCTACCGGTGTTAAAGTCTGTCCAGTTCAATTTTCCAAAACGTATGCACGGAGGGCTGACAGCGACATCTTGGTTAACAGATAAACAGCTAGAGCAAATTAAAAACAGTGATAAGGGTGAGATGATCGTTCAAACTCGAATCATAGATGACTCAGGGCGTGAGCCCGTCAATGGCTCCTTCACTTGGGCTTGGATACCAAAGTCTAGATAGCATGCGTATCTGCTCTTGATGCACTATGTTGAACTAATATAGACACCCATTTTATCATCACCAAAAATTGAAACCAAAAAAACCTACGAAATCCAATCTGTAGTCCTTCAACTAATTAGTATTCCGTGTTTTTCTCAAATTTAAAGTGCGTAAAGTGCTGATTTATAAATCGCAGGCAGCAGAAAACCACCGACCGGTGTTTGTTGTTTTATTTTTACTGTGGGATTGTTACGTCAAAAGTTCTTGGCAACTTTTAAGACCGGGCCGTCGCTTTTTATCAAGTAACGCGATGGCGGCATCCATAATACTTGGATTGCCCACCAAGCTTTTAAAGCACCTCTCAAATGAGCTGGTCATTTTTAACCATTGCTTAGGTTCTATGCCAAGCCGTTGCAATACCGGTAGTTGAGTATTTTCAATATAGCCCCTTTTGTCTTCACGCATAACCCGTCCCGTTAATTCGACCAACTCCAAATAATCCGTTAATTTGAAGGGTAGTCCGTGAGGCATGTTTTCTTTGGGGTTACCTGCGAACGGCATTAATGTTTTAACTTGCTGGTTGGGATGATTTGCACGGTGCGCTGATTGAGCTTTGCCTGCCCTTTGTTTGATGGATGTATAATCTGAGGTCTCAGGAGTATCTGCCATTTTTGCTCTAAAACTAATATAGACACCCATTTTATCATCACCAAAAATTGAAACCAAAAATACCTACGAAATCCAATCTGTAGTCCTTCAACTAATTAGTATTCCGTGTTTTTCTCAAATTTAAAGTACGTAAAGTGCTGATTTATAAATCGCAGGCAGCAGAAAACCACCGCCCGGTGTTTGTTGGTTTATTTTTACAGTGGGGTTGTTACGTCAAAAGTTCTTGGCAACTTTTAAGACCGGGCCGTCGCTTTTTATCAAGTAACGCGATGGCGGCATCCATAATACTTGGATTGCCCACCAAGCTTTTAAAGCACCTCTCAAATGAGCTGGTCATTTTTAACCATTGCTTAGGTTCTATGCCAAGCCGTTGCAATACCGGTAGTTGAGTATTTTCAATATAGCCCCTTTTGTCTTCACGCATAACCCGTCCCGTTAATTCGACCAACTCCAAATAATCCGTTAATTTGAAGGGTAGTCCGTGAGGCATGTTTTCTTTGGGGTTACCTGCAAACGGCATTAATGTTTTAACTTGCTGGTTGGGATGATTTGCACTGTGCGCTGATTGAGCTTTGCCTGCCCTTTGTTTGATGGATGTATAATCTGAGGTCTCAGGAGTATCTGCCATTTTTGCTCTTACTGGATTTAAGTCCACATACGCTAAGCAGGCGGCTAGCGCTTTTTCATCGAGTAGGGCTTGGGATTTAAAACGGCCCTCCCAGAAACGACCAGTGCAGTTATCTTCATAGTTGGCTTGGCGGGCGATAAATTCATTTAGGCGCCCAATAAACCAACCTAAATCCATTAAGCGGTCACGCCATATTTCTACAAATTCGGTTAGTTTAGCTAACTCAGCGTCTGAGAAGCGAGGATCAGTTAAGTATCGCTGACTTAAGGCATTACCTTTATAAAGCGAATGCCAACGTTCAATGACCTGATCAAAGGTCCAACTGATAGAGTGCTTTATGCCTGACGAATGCCGTCTTCCTCTTCACTAAGATTACGAACACCATCCTGCAATTTAATGGCCAGTACATCGCAATCGGTAGCATCCAATACTTGCTCAACCGTACTGCCTAATATAATG
>Ga0209396_1005689_pt1 | contig 11700 bp, 7 predicted proteins | sample GOMGulsemesocosm_6_FD_184638 | JGI IMG/M metagenome (GOLD analysis project Ga0209396, IMG submission 184638) | Methane-oxidizing microbial communities from mesocosms in the Gulf of Mexico - GOM8C Gulf of Mexico (SPAdes) (version 2) | ecosystem: Environmental > Aquatic > Marine > Cold seeps... | reverse complement strand
GTAATTCGTAAGTTATAACTTAGCGCGAAATACGAGGGGAAAATTGCCTGCTTGTTTTTGCAAGATTTTTGAGAAGAGTAAAATATGAAATATAAATTTACAATACCCTTTGCTTTATCAGCACTGTCTTTATTTATTGTTATCTCTGGCTTTTCCCAAATTGCCACAGCGGCAGAAAGATCTAAACCGAATGTTGTCATCATCTATGGTGATGATGTAGGTTTTGGTGATGTCGGCGTCTATGGCGGAACATTGATTCCGCCGCCGCAACCTGCTCGCCTTCGCGTTATTCTTTGCTTATCGGCGTGCATGGCTTTCGCGATGATGTCAGCATCCTTGCACCAGAAGCGTCACTGTCTATTTCAACAGAAATCTTAACCTTGCCTAAATTATTCAAACAGGCGTGTTACAACACCGGTGTTGTCAGCAAGTGACATCTTGGCCTCGGCAAAGAAGGAGTTGCGGGAGATTGGAATGGCGAGGTGAAACCTGGGCCGCTGGAAGTCGGGTTTGATTACTCTTTCCTGCTTCCTTCCACCAATGATCGGGTGCCGAGTGTTTATTTAGATGGTCATCATGTACCTTTCATTGCACCAACTAAGTATTTTGATATGTACCCACCTGAGAAGATCAAACTTGTAGAAAGGCACGATGATGACCGTGATGATATCCCTGTTCATTCTCTGCCTGACAAAGCCTATCAGCTGGAGATGAGCGACCAGACCAAACGCAAGGTTATGCAAGGCTATTATGCTTCCATCAGTTTTATGGATGCCCAGGTTGGTCGGGTGATAGCCGGGCTTAAAGCTTTAAATCTTGAAAAAGATATGATTGTTATTTTTATGTCCGACCATGGTTATCAAATGGGTGCTCATGATCTGTGGATGAAATACGATCTGTTTGAAGGTTCGTCCCATGCACCACTGATTATTTCAGTACCAGGCAGCAAGACTAAGGGACAGAAGAGTGATTCACTGGTTGAATATGTTGATATCTATCCAACAATCAACGCACTCACCGTGGTGAATACACCTGATGCTGTAATGGGAACAAGCCTGACACCGATATTAAAGGATGCAAGCACCAAGCGCTATCGCTATACCATCAGAAAAGAGGGACAAAAGGGTGTTGAATTTTATGATTATGAAAGCGACCCTGGTGAGTTCACTAATCTTGCCGGTAAAAAAGACTATGCAGAGATTGAATTAAAAATGAAAACTATGCTCGCTCAGCGACGAACATATCAACACTAAATTAATATCAACAGGCCCTAATCAAACAATAAAAATTCATACTTAATAAATAATTTATAGAAAATAGGTATATAACATGATGAAAAAAATTATAGGTATAAGCATAGCGCTTCTAGCGCTGTCCGGTTTAACAAATCTAGAAGCAGAAGCCGCTCCAAAAACAGCTAAAAAACAGCCAAATATTATCTACATCCTTACCGATGATCAACGCCATGATGAACTAGGCATAATGAACCCTCTTCTCAAGACACCGCATATGGATAGTATTGCCGCTGACGGGGTGCATTTTAAGAATGCTTTTGTTACCACGGCACTGTGTTCACCGTCTCGGGCAACAATTTTAACCGGACAGTATGCCAACATCCATGGCGTAATAGATAATAATGCGCCGGTGCGTAAGGGTACAGTATTCTTCCCAAGCTACTTGCAAAAGGCCGGTTATGAAACAGGTTTTATCGGTAAATGGCATATGGGCAACAGTGGTGACAAACCACAAGCCGGCTTTGACAAGTGGGTTAGTTTCCGTGGTCAAGGACATTATTACCCGAGACTAGTCGCTGGTGAGCCTAATAAACTCAATGTTGATGGCAAGCGAGTTCCACAAAAAGGTTATATTACCGATGAATTGACCGATTATGCCATCGACTGGTTAGATACCCTTGATCAAGAAAAACCCTTTTTCCTCTATCTTAGCCATAAAGCCGTGCACTCACGCTTCTTGCCAGCAAAACGCCATAAAAATATCTATGCCGACAAAAAAGTAAAAATGCCGGCTAGTATGGCGAATACAGCCGAAAATTACAAAGGCAAGCCTCGTTGGGTACAAGATCAACGTTCCAGCTGGCACGGGGTAGATTATCCTTATCATGGGCAACTAGATGTCGCTAAATATAAAATGGAATATCACCGTACTATCGCCGCCGTTGATGATAGTGTTGGCCGTGTGCGCCAATGGTTGAAAGACAATAATCTTGATGAAAATACCATTGTTATGCTGATGGGCGATAATGGTTTTCTGTTTGGTGAGCATGGCTTGATAGACAAACGTAACGCATACGAAGAAAGCATGCGCGTCCCTTTGTTAGCAACAGGTCCTGGCTTTGAAAAAAGTAAAGTTGTAAAAGAAGTTGTTGCTAATCTTGATATCGCGCCAACCATATTGTCGCTAGCGGGCGTAGAAATCCCTGAGCATTTCCAAGGGCGAAGCTTTACAAAATTAGCCAGTGGAGAAAAACTCGACAAACCTTGGAATAACGAATTTGCCTATGAATATTTCTGGGAATATAGCTTCCCTCATACCCCTACTACTTTCGCGGTACGTACTGATAAATATAAACTTATTCAATATCATGGGATTTGGGATCAAGAAGAATTATATGACATGATCAATGACCCGAAAGAAATGAATAATATTGCTAATCTACCTGAATACCTTGAGACAAAAAAACGACTTCGCAAACGTATTTTTGCTTTAATGGGTAATCAACGTGGTGAGCATGTTGTCCCTTATACAGAACGTAAAAAAGACGGTGCAATTTACCGAGCACCCAATGACAGTAAAGCGGCAGATTTTCCTGAGCATTGGATGAATAAACCAACTCATGTTAAGAAAAAATCTGACCAACCTGCAAAGCACTAGAAACATACCTCTCCTCTTGAACCGTTCAAGTTGGAGAGGATTATAACCGACGTACACAGTCATTTTATTAAACCGAGCTGGGGTTTGTGAGCGTATGCGTAATAAAAAATGCAAAGTCAGAAAATAATAACGCCAGTTTACTAAGATTTTTTTGTCCTTCGAGGCAAGATTGTGCGCCTAGTCGATACGGATTGATGAGTGGGCAATAGGCGTGGCCAATTTTTTTATTAAGCCGGAAGCTCTTATTAACAGAGATTCCTCAAATATTTGGTATAACTGGGATTGTTTTTAACTTTATTGAAGTAAGCTACTAATCTATGCCTTGTTGATATTCCAAGGCATAGAACTTCCACAGTTTCAATCGTCTTTGCTTTGGCAATAAAAGCTACTAATCCCATTACAAAGTAAGTTGTTAAGTGTAAAGTGAACATAAACCGAACAGCCTAAACGGTTTAGTTTGTAGCACTAATAATTGATATGGCTAATGTTCCCTTCGTGCGCATTTTAGTTGACTTAAAGGACTGTGCAACATATGGTGTTATCAATTACATTCCTGCTATCTTTGATAATTGTTTAAATCCATATCAATTTTAACCACCTTGGTTAACATATCGTTGTCCAACTTATCCATCAGCAAACGTTGATTAAATTTATCAAAGTATATACTACTCAATTCATTAGGCTCAGAAGAATAATATGAAGATGCCGACATACTACCATAAGGCTTAAAATAAACCCCTCGTTTTTGATGGTTTCCACCTCGTAAAAAATAGATACCCGTTTCGGTGCCCAACCACTTACGTGTTAATGAGCCTGGATGCGGAAGGCCATAAGTTTCTTGAATGGTTTCTTTTGTTGCAAAAATATGACGATACACCACACCATTGTGCTTTTGATACAACAATTCATCTTCATCTTGGTCATTTTTGATCCATTGAGCAATACCAACATCTTCTAAAATTAGTTCTTCATTGTTTTTATCAATATACCGGTACAAATTATTCTGATATTTGTTGGCTTTTAAGTAAAAAATTTCACCTTGTTCATTGTAAAAAGGTGAGGATATATTTTTATATTCTTCCGTTAACCAAGTGAGTAACTTTTTCGCGATATTAAAGCTAAATAATCGAGTTCCCGCCATACCAATGATACTCTCCCCATTTGGATGAGCATCTAAATGACTAAATGTTGTATTTTTTGTAAAATTAGATAGTTGCATCGCCACGCCATTTTCACCACGCAAGTAAAATTGCTTAAACCCAGACCGATCCGAAATAAAAAACAAAGCACTCTCATTAATGGGTAGAGCATGAAAATCATTCGCGCTTGAATCAAGCTGAATTGATTCTTGTGGCTCATCAACTAAGTCAACAGCAATCACATCTATTTGTGACCTTAATCCATAAGATGCAAATATTTCTCCTGAATTGGTTTGATCACTTAATGACGAGATTAACTGGGTATCAAGTGCAATGGGAGTAACTTTATTGCTATGAATATCAATATTTATAAGTCGATTTAAGGAATTATCTTTGAAATAAATAGCTTGGCTATCATGACTCCAAGAAATACTATCTATACCGCCAGAAACGCCAGAAATATCTTTCCAAAGCACTTTTTCTTCGCTCTGGGTTGTTATATTTTTTAACATCACTTTGGTAAAAGAATTACGCGATTGAAGTACGACCAACCAGTTACCATCTGGTGAAAGGCTTTGATACCGCTCGCTCATAGGCAGCTCACTTTGTTTAGTTACTCCTTGATAGGTTTTATTTTTTAAATGATAGCGATATATGGCAAATCCTCGAGGCATTTGAAAATCTCGAAATAAAATTTCTTGATTATTCGGCAAAACCGTCACTTGATTAAAGCTTAACCGATCGTTACAGGTAACAATTTCTTCTTCGAGATGATCGGAAAAACCGACGAGATCTATGCGCATAATTTTGCATGACTTTCCTCGAACAATTCGAGCAAAATAGACTTCACTATCATCAAAACTAAAACTGGCGCCGATATCGTTATATTCTCCCTCGGTTAATCGGTTAATTTTTCCGTTACTCAGGTTTTTGATATATAAGTTGCTAAATTTTGAGTGTTTAGCTTTATGAGAATATAACAACCATTTTTCATTATGAGAAAGGACTATATTACTTTGCTGACCTTTTGTTGAAATAACGGGAGTTATTATATAGTTACTTGCTGTTTTTACGTCGGTTATTCTTTCGGTGTCACGTGACAACAATACAAATGCAAACCCCACTAAAAGTAATAAAATAATGCTGTTTTGAATCGAAAGGTATTTATTTAGGCTCCGAGCACCACGCAACTGATTAGCTGCTAAGTCTTGCTCTGATACTTCTTCAGCAGAAATAACAAGCGAGTAACCTTGTTTCTGTATGGTTCGAATATAGGTAGGTTTTACTGGGTCGTCACCAAGGTGTTTTCGTAGCATTGAAATAACACGCGTAATCGCCGAGTCTGAAACAATACGGTTTTTCCAAACATGCGTAATCAAATCGTCTTTACTGACAACTTCGCCTTGGTTCTTAATTAAACATAACAGCAATTCACTACTGATAGGTTCAAGTTGTACCGTTTCATCATCCCTAACGAGCTGTTGCGCTTTACTTTCAAATATCCATTCGCCTATTTGAATAAAATGCATTCAAATCCCCAAAAAATCTACTAAAAACAAAAAAGATATAAGCGTTTCCATGCTAAATATAACCTGAATAACAATGTTTTAGCAAATGTATTTTTGTTAACAATTAACTAAATTATGATTTAATGGAAAATGTACCATATTATAATTAGACGATTCAAACTAAATATTCCGCTACTTATGTAGCTATATTTAAGGAAAATTTTATTATTCTTGCTTACTTATAGTTTTTCGTATGTATTCCTGAGTCCATTGATACAAAGTCAACTCACAAATACCGGTATTTTTAGCGACATCTTCTATCGAACAACCTAACTCGATGATTTGCCGAGTGGCTTGTTCTTTTAAATTATCATCATGCTTCGATGAGCTTGCCATGTGGCTATTCCTACGGCTGAATAACGGTTTATGCATTGCAATAAACAAAAAATATGAAAATAAAGACGTTAGGGTTATTAATTAGGGGGTATCAATAACCCTAACATGCTTTACTTCATACATTATTGATAACAAAAATTAAGTAAAGAGGCCTTTTAAAGCCTCACAACTTAGCTAACTTTCGACGCTTTTGTGCTATTACTAAAGATTAATAACCACTAATATTAATGCTAGCGAAGTTATCGTTACCTATTTGGTGTATTTGCGCATTGTTGCTGTTACCCACAATAAAGCCTGCCGCAGTATTGCCATTACCTACTTGGTTGATCATTAACGAGTTAGAGTCACCCGCAATAGTAAAACCAAAACCATCAGTTCCAACCACTAGGTTATCATCACCCATTTGCTGAACGACAATGCCCGCATCATAGCCTGAGTACTGACTATCACCGTTCCTATTACCGGTAATGTCCATGTCAACTTCGTTAAAGGCGCCTGTTTGGTCAATATCCACTTTGGTAATAGTTGTCCATGTAATTGCACCAAGGGTCACATACGCGGTGTTAAATGCACCTGTTTGGTCGATAAATGAGTGATTTTGTATACCGCCTCCTTCATTCCAATAGATGTAGTTATCACTACCTGTTTGGTTATAATGTTGCTTAGACCACTTAGCAGAGTTGACTTCAGACTCGACTATATTGCCAGAACCAATCTGGCTAATATAATGCCTTGTTGCTTCTGCGGCATAAGCGTCGTCAGAATGAATAACCATAAGTTGAACGTCATTATAACTACCTGTTTGGTCAACGGTAATGTCAGAAGAAGCGGTCAAGTCCAACTCAATATTATTCATATCACCAAGCTGCGCTACCTCAATACTTTTGAGAGCTGTTATATTACCGTTCTTAGCTTGTTCACGGTTATACACAATTGATGAATAATTTAAATCTCCCTCTTGATATACCGTGACGTATTTTTCATTACCAGTACCACGTACTAGTGAAAAGTTATCATCACCAATTTGTGTAGTTTCATAAAAACGACCATCACCAGCATCCATATAATAAGCTTCGTTACGTTCACCATCTTGAGTAATGACCATTTCATTATCGCTACCCGATGAAGGTACAAAACCAGGTGAAAAGAGGTTATCAGGAGCTGAGAACTTCGCTATATTTTCACTACCACTAATCGTCGCAATAGTGGTGTTGTTATTCCCGTCCGCCATTATACGAGCTACATTGTTTTGGTAACCCGTCATAACAACAGTTGTGGTATTATCATCACCAGCATTTTTACCCACGTTCGTTCCGTTATCACCACCTTCACCGTCAATGGTTATATCAATGGTATTACGGTTACCGGTTAGGTTATTAACAATAGTACGGTTGTTATAACCGGCTAAATTTTTAACGGTAATACTGTTATCATCACCAGTAAGGTTAGCTAGAACATGGTTCGCAGCACTGCCATAACTTTCAATATCAAAGGTATTACCATCACCTTTTACGTTACCCATTTTAATCTGATGTGCATCTGCATAAAAACCTGTGCTGTTACCTTCGGTTATGATAGAAACAGTATTATTATCACCAGTAAATTCAACATAAGTATCACTGATGCCCTCATCATTAAGATCAGCGACTAAGGTATTGTTGTTACCGGTAAAGTGAGATATTTTACTCGTATTAGCTGGGTTATAACCAAAATACGCACCGCTAGAGTTAACATTAATGGTTGCCGTGTTGTTATCACCTGTGATATCAAATGCCACAATGTTAATTGGATTGACACCTTCCGCTATTGAGGTCACATCTAAGCTGTTGTAATCACCATTGACATGTAAATAGGCTTGGTTCGCATTTAAATGCTGTCCAGTCCAAGCGTAATTTGGGTTAAAACCGTCTTGATAGACACTAACGCTGTTATAACTACCTACTTGAATTTCAGACGCCGCGCGGTTATCGCCACCTACTTGAATTATAGTATTGGTATTGCCCGTGTTATTTGCTGCCGCGCTATCTGTTGCACTTGTAGTATATGCCCAAGCATAGTTGCTACAACACGTATCCCCAATGTCGAAATGAGCAACAGTATTAATTTGTTCAATGCTTGATACGTTATCAGTACCATCCACCAAAATTTCTGCACTTACTTGGCCAAGGTATTTTGTATAGAAACTGCCCATACCACTGATACTAATAGAAGAGTCATTCCCTTCTGATACGCCCCAAAGCAACCCTTGGCCGATACGTGCAACATTGATATCACCAGGGGCGGAGGCTGCTTCATTTTGAGCAAACACATTGGTAATAGATGCTGTGATTTGGTGATCGTTCTTTCTTTCTTCTTCAGCGAATGTTGATGCAGATGCACTTAACGCTAACGCGATAGAGACACTACATAGTGATTGTTTAAATTTTTTCATGTTTTTAACTTCCTAATTAATTTGAGATTTCAACTAATAACGTAAAACGTTTTCATTGAGTTATTTCCTCTCATATTGAACTAGTGCTGCTACCAACTGGGCTTTTGGCATAACTAAAGCTTATCGTTGTTTGTACTAAACAAAATCGTTAATACAAACTCATTAAACTTTAGTGTATTGGCATCATGCCTAATATAAAAACACTAGGCAATCGCAAAAAGGTGTGAACTCACAAAACACTAACTCATTGTATTTATTGTAAATTAAAATAACCAAAGCAAGTTTCATCACTATGACCCATACCTTTTTATTAGTTCTCAACTAAAACCACAAAAAAGCATGAGATAAATTTAAAAACAAACAATTTCTACCAATAAGGGCTGCTTTTTAGTCAATAACTTGTATTCGATAAATCAATCGAATAATACTTACCCCATCTCTTTGCTATTACTGCTGCAAATGTCTGGGCTGGACAAATAAGTAGAAAAATAGAAAGCAAACAAGACTGCATAACTTGACATAACTAATGCTGCTTCGTTTGCCTTAACATGATATTAAGAGAGAAACATATGAAATTTAAATTATCTACCGTCGCTATAGCGATGTTGCCTGTAATGGCTATTACAAGCGCTGTTGCTGAAGATGCACAACCTGCACAATATAGCTCAAATTCATTGATTGTTACTTATAAAGCAGGCTCTAACCTAGCTGATCAAGCCGCTGCTACTAATGGCGCTCAATCAAAACGTTTCAACAACATATTAAATGGTCGTTTAGCTAAACTTACCGTTAAAACTGATGACATTCATTTATTAATGAAACGCCTTCGTAAACACCCTGCAATTGAAAATGTTGAACTCGATTATCACATTATTGTTAACGAGCCTGCTGTGGCAGTCGATGATGCTCTTTACGGCATACTATGGGGTATGAAAAATACTGGCCAAGATGTTCGTGGCACATTAGGTACAGAAGGTGCTGATATTGATGCTGAAACCGCTTGGCAAACAACAACAGGTTCAAAAGAAGTCGTTGTAGGTGTTATTGATACCGGTGTTGATTATACCCATGAAGATTTAGTCAATAACATGTGGACCAATACCTTAGAGCTAAACGGTGAAGATGGCGTTGATGATGACGGCAACGGTTATGTAGATGATATTCATGGTTGGGATGCTTATGATAACGATGGCGACCCTATGGATGAAGTCGGTCATGGTACTCACGTAGCAGGTACGATTGGCGCTGAAGGTAATAATGGCATTGGTGTTGTTGGTGTTAACCATAAGGTATCTATTGTTGGTTGTCGATTCTTAGGACCAAACGGTGGTTCTAGTTCAGGTGCAATCACTTGTTTAGATTACATGTTAGGCCTTAAAGAAAGTGGCGTTAACATCAAAGTAACTAACAATTCTTGGGGTGGCGGTGGTTACTCAAAAGCATTAGAAGATGCTATTTCAGCAAACAATGACGCAGGTATTTTATTCGCCGCTGCTGCCGGTAACGGTGCTAGCGATAATGATCTAAGTGATTATTACCCGTCAAATTATGACGTGCCAAACGTCATATCTATTGCTTCAACCACTAACAAAGATGGCATGTCAGGCTTTTCTCAATGGGGCTTAAACACTGTTGATATGGGCGCACCTGGTTCAAATATTGTCTCATCATATCCTGGTCATTTAACCGAAAGTGGAGAATCTGGATACTATTGGATGTCTGGTACTTCAATGGCAACACCACATGTTTCGGGTGCAGCAGCATTATTGGCATCATTAGATGAAGACATCACTGTCGCTGAAATGAAAGATATTTTAATGAACTCGGGCGACTCAATTGATGCATTAGCAGGTAAGACAGTTTCAGGTAAGCGCTTAAACGTAGCAAACGCCGTTGAAATGGCGAACCCAGTTTGGGGTTACAACATGAAGTCGGCTGAAAATACCACGCAAGTTGTTGCAGGTAGCACAGCAAACTTTACTATTGATACATCAGCAAGAAATGACTGGGCAACCGGTACCGTTAATTTTATCACGAGTGGTGACTTAACCGCGGCAGTTAACCCGACACAAATCAGTGTTGGACAAAGTGCAACTGTCAGCGTTGTTACTGCCGATGACACACCATTCGGTTGGTACAACGTGATGGTTGAAGGGGAAACTGAAGGTCAATTGGATGATGAAGGTAATCCAATTAAAGATCGTAGTATCGCTTATTCTGTCGATGTATTACCACAAGGCATGGAAGAATTTACTTTTGCTAAAAATGAATCGATTGCCATTCCTGACGGTAACCATACAGGCATACAAAGTATTATTTCTTTGGCCGATGACATCACCACTATTCACACTAAAGTGTGGATAAATATTCCTTCTGGTGATAGCTCAGACTTTAAAATCAAATTAACGTCTCCATCTGGTACCACTAAAACGGTTTATAACCGTCAATCTTCAGCAGGTGAAGGTTTAGTGGCTGAAATTGATTTAGGTCGTGCGTTCTATGGTGAAATGGTTGCCGGTGATTGGACACTACAAGTTGCTGATGAAGTGCGTCTCGATAGAGCAACCTTTAATGGTTGGACGATTACCTTTGATGGTGTCGGTGAATTACTCCCTGCAGCGCCAGTTACTGACTTTAGTTACACTTCAAATGAGTTAACGATTTCATTCAACGATTTATCTACAGATAACAATAATGACATTGAAAGTTGGGCATGGAACTTTGGTGATGAAACTACATCTACCGAGCAAAACCCTGTACATACCTTTGCCAGTGATAGTGGTTATGAAGTGAGTCTTACTGCAACGGATTCACGCGGGGAGTCAACCACGAAAACGAAAACAGTTTGGGCAGCATCTCAATCACTTGATTTAGACATACCACGTCAATACTTATCTCGTCGCGGTACTTTGCGTAACAAGTTAGTGTGGAGCGGCTCTGAAGCTGAAACAGTTACTATTACCCGTAACGGCGTTGTTATTGAAAGCGATGTACCAAACACCGGCAAATATACTGACTCAGCACGTCGTGTGACTGAAACAAGTTTTGCTTACCAAGTGTGTGACAGTAACGACATCTGTTCACCTGAAGTTTACGCAGACTTCTAAGTAAAAATAGTTAGCGTTTAGGCGAACAACTTTGGTTGTTCGCCATTTTCATCTCAGTAGTAGGGAATATTATGAAAAATTTAACATTATCAATAAAAAAACTGCTTTTATTATGCGCCTTATTAGTGACTTCGGTGGCTAATGCGGGTTTAATCACCACCGAGTTAACCAATTCAAGCATAACGTCCAAAGAAGGCAATCATAGTTTTAGAGGAATGCCTAGTGGT
>Ga0209396_1005679_pt1 | contig 11721 bp, 9 predicted proteins | sample GOMGulsemesocosm_6_FD_184638 | JGI IMG/M metagenome (GOLD analysis project Ga0209396, IMG submission 184638) | Methane-oxidizing microbial communities from mesocosms in the Gulf of Mexico - GOM8C Gulf of Mexico (SPAdes) (version 2) | ecosystem: Environmental > Aquatic > Marine > Cold seeps... | reverse complement strand
GTTGATACCTTGAAAGCTGACACCTTGAAAGCTGACACCTTGAAAGTAAAGGGAGTGACTCATGCGTAAATTGACTGATGCAGGTAAAGTTAGCGATTCAGATAAAGTTAGCGATGCAGACCAGCAAAAAAATAAGAAAAGTAACACGGGTGCAGTAGGGCGTTCTATTAAGCATGAAAGTGCTGAAATGCACGTTACCGGCAAAGCTGTTTACACTGATGATAAATTAGAGTCATTAGGACAACTGCACGCAGCTGTAGGTATGGCTACTATTGCCAGTGGTAATATTACTTCGATAGATTTAACTGCCGTGCATGCCGCAAAAGGTGTTATGGCTGTTATCACTTTAGATGACATTAAAGGCCACACTGACATTGGCCCGGTATTTCCCGGCGATCCTATATTAACTAAAGACCTTGTGGAGTTTTATGGTCAGGCCATATTTGCCGTAGCAGCAACAAGTCATGAATTAGCAAAACAAGCTGTAACGCTTGCGAAAATTGAGTATACACAAACTAAAGCTGTACTGAGTATTGATGAAGCGTTAGCGGCTAAGAACTTTGTTCGCCCGCCACATAGTATGAAACGCGGAGATAGCGAAGCTGCCATCAAACAAGCTAAACATCAGCTTAGCGGTAAAATTGCCATTGGTGGACAAGAGCATTTTTATTTAGAAGGGCAAATAGCCAGTGTCATTCCTACGGAAGATGGTGGTATGACGGTTTATTCGTCAAGCCAACACCCAGCTGAAGTGCAAAAGCTGGTTGCTGAAGTACTCGCTATTCCATTAAACCGAGTAGTTGTCGACATGAAACGCATGGGCGGTGGTTTTGGAGGTAAAGAAACACAAGCCGCTGCTTGGTCTTGTTTAGCCGCTGTACTTGCCGATAAAACACAAAGGGCAGTAAAGCTTCGCTTAAATCGTTCAGACGATATGATGATGACAGGAAAACGTCATCCTTTTGAAAACCACTATCAAGTTGGCTTTAACGATGAAGGTATTATTGAAGGTATTGATTTAACCGTTAACGGTAATTGTGGTTATTCTCCTGACTTATCTGACGCCATAGTCGACAGGGCAATGTTTCATGCTGATAACGGCTATTATTTAGACCAAGTTAGTATTACCGGTAATCGTTGTAAAACCAATACCGCTTCAAATACTGCCTTTCGAGGATTTGGCGGCCCACAGGGCATGATGCTCATTGAGTGTGTAATGGATGATATTGCTTATTCATTAGGATTAGACCCATTAGCCGTTCGTAAAGCAAACCTTTATGGCACAGATGATCGCAACATCACGCCTTATCATCAAGAAGTTGAACATAACAACTTAGGCGAGATGATAGCTAAGCTTGAAGAGAGCGCTCGTTATACCGAAAGATCTAAAGAAATTGCTGAATTTAATGCCAGTAATAAATTCCTTAAAAAAGGAATTTCACTGACGCCGGTTAAGTTTGGTATTTCATTTACCGCACAACATCTAAATCAAGCGGGCGCGTTGATCAATATTTATACCGACGGTAGTGTTGATGTAACGCATGGTGGCACAGAAATGGGCCAAGGCTTGCACACTAAAATCGCGCAAATTGTTGCACAAGTTTTTGGTATTGGTGTTAATAACGTAAAAGTTTCAGCAACCCGAACAGATAAAGTACCGAATGCTTCACCTACTGCGGCTTCTTCAGGTACAGATCTCAATGGTAAAGCCGCTCAAAATGCTGCAAAGACCATTAAACAAAGGTTAATCGATTTTGCCGCGCTGCATTTTTCGGTAGAAAGTGAAAATATTACTTTTAATAATGATGCAATAGAGGCTGGTGAGCACACGATCAGTTTTGCTGAATTAGTGCAAAAAGCATATTTTGCACGGGTATCTTTATCGTCAACAGGTTTTTATCGCACACCAAAAATTCATTACGATAGAAAAAATGCCAGCGGAAGACCGTTTTTCTATTTTGCAATGGGCGCCTCTGTATCAGAAGTTTTAATCGATACGTTAACGGGGGAATACAAGTTGTTGCAAACAGATATTTTACATGATGTTGGTGACTCTTTAAATCCAGCCATAGATATTGGCCAAATTGAAGGGGGCTATATTCAGGGAGTAGGATGGTTAACCACTGAAGAGCTCCATTGGAATGATCAAGGTCGGTTACTAACAACTGGACCTGCCACTTATAAAATTCCGGCGATTAGTGATGCGCCTAAGGTCTTTAATGTTGGGCTGTTAAAAGGCTCTCCTAATCGTGAAGCGACGATTTATCATTCAAAAGCAGTAGGTGAACCACCTTTTATGTTGGCTATTTCAGTCTGGTCAGCACTGCGCGCTGCTATTGCTAATTCTGTAGATGTTAAATACAGAGTGAAAGGTGTTATTCCATCTCTTGATACACCTGCTACGCCAGAGCGAGTTTTAAATGCAGTGCAATTGATAACTGACGTTTCAGCTCAAATAAGGAGTTGCCCATAATGAATAATCATCAAAGCTGGTCTGAAGCAGTTAGTTTGCTAAAGGGGAAGGGAGAAGCCTTCGTACTGCTTACAATTATTGGTGTACACGGCTCTGCGCCAAGAGATTCAGGTACTAAAATGGTGGTCAGTGCCAAGACAACTTACGACACCATTGGTGGTGGTCATCTAGAATTTAAGTCTATCGCTATAGCGCATAAATTATTAGCAGAGGAAGACAAAAATCAACATATTGAACACTTTTCATTAGGTGCATCGTTGGGCCAGTGTTGTGGAGGAGATTGCAGTGTTTTATTTGAAAGTTTTGCTGCATGTAAAACACAAATTATGCTTTTTGGCGCAGGTCATGTAGGTAAGGCGTTAACGACAATTCTTAAAGATCTTCCTTGCCAGCTAAAGTGGGTAGACAATCGCGAAGACCAATTTCCTGCTCACATGTTGATTAATTCACCTGATAATGTTGAATGCATCGTCAGTGATGATCCCGTTGATGAAATTGCAACGATGCCTGCGGGCAGCTATTTCATCGTTATGACCCATAATCATCAAGTAGACTTTGAACTTTGTCAGGCGCTGTTAAAGCGCAGTGACTTTGCCTACGCGGGATTGATTGGCTCTGAGACAAAATGGAAACGGTTTCAGCATCGTTTAAAACACAGAGAATTTAGTCAACAAGTTATTGAGCAACTCAACTGTCCTGTTGGTTTAAGCGAAGTGCCGGGTAAACGTCCTATGGAAGTTGCAGTATCTATTGCCGCTGAAATTATCGGTTTATATCAAAAAATTGACAATGCTAGTCATCACTCAACTAAGGCTCAAGGCATTAGTTTTAAGGCGTTAACACCATTACTCAATAGCGAGTCTACCCTTAAAAGTGCTCGCCAAAACATTAATGAACCTATACTGAGTAAATCTGTTACGGAGAACATAAATGAATAATTTTGCGCTGCGCTCAAAACGCGTGATCACAACAGACGGTGTAAAAGATGCAACGCTCATAATTAAGAATGGCGTAATCGACGCAATATTGCCCTACGTAACCGATGTTGACTGTGAGCTTATTGATCACGGTAATTTAGTGATTATGCCTGGTTTAGTGGATACCCATGTACATATTAATGAACCCGGACGTACCGATTGGGAAGGGTTTAATACGGCAACTCAGGCGGCGGCAGCAGGTGGTATTACAACCTTAGTTGATATGCCACTTAATTGCATTCCTGCAACGGTGACTAAAGAAGCACTGGCAATCAAACTGCAAGCCCTTGAAGGTAAGCTTTGGGTAGATTGTGGTTTTTGGGGCGGAATTATCCCTGAAAGTCTTGGAAACAACGGTGCACAATTAGATGAGTTGTTAAGTGCTGGAGTATTAGGCGCAAAAAGCTTCTTAATACATTCAGGTGTCGATGAATTTCCCCATGTGAGTGGTGAAGATGTTAGAAAAGCATTACCTATTATGGCAAAACATCAGGTGCCATATTTGATCCATGCGGAATTAGATAAAGCCCATAACGAACCTCAAGAAATTGGCGATAAGTATCAAAGCTTTCTCGACTCTAGACCCAGATTTTGGGAGAACGATGCGATTGATCTTATGGTGTCGTTGGGCGAAGAAGCTAAAGTTGAAGGGGTTGATGCTCACATTCATATCGTGCATTTGTCATCGAGTGATGCGTTAGAAAAAATCACTTACGCAAAAAATGCAGGCTTGAAGTTTACTGCAGAAACTTGTCCTCATTATTTAACCTTGTTCTCTGAAGAAATTCCTGATGGTAAAACCCTTTTCAAATGTTGTCCGCCGATACGAGAAGATGAAAACCGACAAAAACTTTGGCAAGCATTAAAGGTCGGCGATATTGATTTTATTGTATCTGATCATTCTCCTTGCACACCTGAATTGAAAAAAATTGACTCTGGCGATTTAGAAAATGCATGGGGCGGCATATCAGCACTACAATTTGGTTTACCTTTAATTTGGACTGAAGCAAAACAGCGTGGATTTACTTTATCTGATATCAGTCATTTAATGTCGACAGCAACGGCAGAATTCGTTGGATTAGATAGTAAAAAAGGCAAGATTTCAGTTGGAGCATATGCTGATATTTTAGTATTCGATGATGAAAAAGAAGTCATTATCAGCAGCGAAATGATCAAGCATAAACACAAAGTCACCCCTTATGTTGGTAAAAAAGTTATTGGAGAAGTCTGTAAAACTTATTTACGAGGCCAACTGATTTATAGCAAACAAGACATTATCGGCCAACCTCAAGGTAATACCTTGTTAAAGCATGATTTCTAAAGTTAAGAGTAAAAATAACAATAAAAGTATTAAATAAAGAGAATTTAAATGAATGACTTAACATCAAACTCTTCAGACGAAAACACCAGCGACAATTTACTGGAAACTTTAACCAGTAACTATGTTGATTTAGCCTCAAAACGAATAGGTGGAGAAACCATCGAGTGTAGTGATGATTTCTTTGCTGAAATGGAAAACTTACTTAAGCCCGGTCGTGGCATTTTCATTGACGATAAATATACCGATCGTGGTAAATGGATGGACGGTTGGGAGTCTCGTAGAAGCTATGGTCGTGACAATGGTCGGGAGTTTGATTGGTGTGTGATCCGCTTAGGCACCCCCGGCATTATTAAAGGTGTAGACGTTGATACTAATTTTTTTCGTGGTAACGCTCCGGCACAAATTAGTTTAGAAGGCTGTGTTTCGATAGATAACCCTGATGACAATACTCAATGGACAGAAATACTAACTAAGCATGATACAAATGCACATAGCCAAAATATATTTTCAGTACAAAGCGAACAAGTATTCACCCATGTACGTTTGAATATTTTCCCTGATGGTGGTGTTGCAAGGTTTCGTGTTTACGGTGAAGTTGTCGCAGATTGGCAGACATTTTTAGCGGGGGAATTGATTGATGTTGCTGCAATCACTAATGGCGGTAAAGCACTAGTTTGTAGCGATATGTTTTTCAGTGATAAAAATAATTTAATTATGCCTGGTCGTGGTAAAGATATGGGAGATGGCTGGGAAACTAAACGTCGTCGTGATCCAGGACCTGATTGGATAGTTATTGAATTGGCAAAAGTAGCAAAAATTAAAAAAGTACTCATTGACACCTGTCATTTTAAAGGAAATTTTCCTGACACATTCAAGTTAGAAGGCGCTCTTGTAAATAGCAATACAACTGCTTTAGAAGATATCAAGTGGGAAACGATTATCGATAAAACCAAGTTATATGCTGATAGAGAACAGTGGTTCGTTGTTAAAAGCAATGCTCTAGAAAATGAGCAAACTTTTAGCCATGTCAGGTTGAATATTTATCCTGACGGCGGTGTTAGTCGCATGCGCATTATGGGTTATGTAGGGTAAGTAAAGAATATGAAAATGTCAGCGCTAAATGAATTAGCCCCTAAAGCCGCACAACTGGCTTTTATGCAGTGTTGTACTGCCAATGCTTGGGTCGAGAAAATGGTGGCAGCCATGCCTTATAGCAACTTTGACGCTTTGTCTGCGCAAGCAAATATCAATTGGCAAGGGTTAAGCGAAGCTGATTATTTGCAGGCTTTTGAAGGGCACCCAAAAATTGGCGATGTATCGAGTTTAAGAGAAAAATATCGTTCAACAGAAAAAATTGCAGCGGGTGAGCAATCGGGTGTTAACACTGCTACAGAAACTACGTTAGCCCAGCTAAAGCAATTGAATGATGATTATCATGAAAAATTTGGTTTCATCTTTATTGTTTGTGCAACCGGAAAAACAGCTTCACAGATGTTAGCAATATTAAGTCAACGTATTGTTAATCAAAGATCAGAAGAAATCATTAATGCAGCAGAAGAGCAAAGAAAAATATTGCAGATCAGAATTGAAAAAATGATCACAACGCATACGACTATAAATACTGCTTCAAACGTAAAAGAGACATAAAACTATGAGTCAAATAACGTCACATGTATTAGACACAAGCCGTGGTAAACCTGCTGCTGGTATTACTATTTCCCTATTTGAAAGTAGTGGTTCAAATGAGAGTAACAGCAATACTCAACAACAGTGGTCGCTACTATCAACAGGAAAAACAAACAGTGATGGACGAGTACCTGCTTTACTTGAACAAGGTCGCATTTTGCCAAAGGGAACTTATAGAGTTCATTTCGCAATAAGTGATTACTTTAACACATTGAACGAGCAAGCATTTTATCCTTATGTAGATATCGTTTTTACTATCAGTGGCGATGGAGAGCACTATCATATTCCACTATTACTCACCGCTTTTGGCTATTCAACCTACCGTGGTAGCTGATATGGAACTATTTGCTAAACCGCTCACCCAAATGGCATTTCAGCCTTTTGGTGATGTAATTGAGGTTAACGATGATGCTGATAAAATATCGATTAATTATGGACTGACTCAAAGGTATCATGCGTTAACTTCTCTTGATGTCAGTGAGGAAGCAGGAAAGGGTATTATCAGTGTTTTTCGCTCATCGCCAAAAGCCTGTTGTGAAATTCATGATAACCAAGGGCAGTTAACGATTGATTGTATGGAACGTCATCCATTATCTAGTCAAGCATTTTATCCCTTATCTACTAACGCTTACCTAGTTGTTGTTGCTCCTGAGGGGGAATTTGACGTGAGCAAGCTTGAGGTCTTTCTTGCCCAAGGAAATCAGGGGGTTAACTACCATAAAGGTACTTGGCATCACTATAGTTTAGCGTTAGGAAATACCTCTGACTTCTTAGTGGTTGACCGACAAGGTGCGGGGAAAAACTGCGATGAAGTTACGTTAGAAAACACAATTACTATTCATTTTAATATAGATTTGAATTTAGACTTTAACCTAGACAAGCGGAGCGATTAAGTCGATGTCAGTAAAAGCTTTTCGTGGTGAAATTTTACATTTTATAGCAGACCCAGCCTTAAAATCTAGCCAAAATAGTGAGCAAGATGAAGCACAGAGCAGCTATGAGTATTTTGAAGATGGTATTTTGCTTATTGAAAATGGCAAGGTTAAACAGTTCGGTGCTGCCCAATCGATTTCAGAGAATTTAGATAGCACTATAGTGGTTGAACGTATTGATAATGGTCTTATAGTGCCAGGATTTATTGATACTCATATTCACTATCCTCAAACTGAAATGATAGGAAGTTATGGTGAGCAATTATTGCAGTGGTTAGAAGATTATACTTTTCCCACAGAAAAGAAGTTTTCAGATAAAGCCTATGCGAGCAAGATCAGTGAGTTTTTCTTAAATGAATTACTTAGCAATGGCACAACAACAGCACTGGTGTTTGGTAGTGTTCATGCTGAATCAGTTGATGCTTTTTTTGAATTAGCTTTACGTAAAAATTTGCGGATGATTGCCGGTAAAGTGATGATGGACAGAAATGCACCTCACGATTTAATCGATACCGCACAAAGTAGTTATGAACAATCTAAACAACTTATTGAGCATTGGCATGGTAAAGGTCGCTTACAATATGCGGTAACCCCAAGGTTTGCTCCCACCAGTAGTGATGAACAGTTAAGTTTGGCAGGTCGATTGTTAAAAGAACATCCCGGCGTTTATATGCAAACTCACTTGTCTGAAAACCTGAAAGAAATTGAATGGGTTAAATCGCTTAATCCAGATTGTGAAAACTACCTTGATGTCTATAACAAGCATGAATTATTGGGTAAACGCAGTGTTTTTGCTCACGGCATACACTTATGTGATGCTGAATATAACGACTTAGCTCAATCAAACTCTGCGTTATCATTTTGCCCAAGCTCAAACCTATTTTTAGGCAGCGGTTTGTTTAAACTTGATGTTGCACAGCAGCACAAAATTAAAGTGGGATTAGGTACTGACATAGGAGCGGGCACAAGCTTTTCAATATTAGAAACATTAAAAGATGCTTATAAAACGCAGCAACTTAGAGGAAAGAAACTTGATTCTCTGCAGTCTTTCTATTTAGCAACATTAGGTGGCGCGAGGGCATTAGACTTAGAAGGCACGATAGGTAATTTCTTACCCGGTTGTGAAGCTGACTTCATTGTGCTCGATTATCATGCGACGCCATTAATTAAGTTGAGATTGGATCAGTGCCAAACATTGGCAGAGAAACTATTCTCTTTCACTATGTTAGGGGATGACCGTGCGGTTAAAGCCACCTATATACAAGGTGAGCTAGCCGATATTCATCACCATTAGTGTTCACAATAAGAAATAATAGATAATAATAACAAGGAAAATATATGGATCCTTATATTGCTGAGTGGTTGAACTTAATCTTACGATTTTTACATTTAGTGACCGGTGTTGCATGGATTGGCGCGTCATTTTATTTTGTTTGGTTAGACAATCATTTAGAAACACCACCACAATGGAAAGCAGATAAAGGTATTAAAGGCGATCTTTGGGCTATTCATGGTGGTGGCTTTTATGAAGTGGCTAAATATCAATTGGCTCCAGAAAAAATGCCAACCACTTTACATTGGTTTAAATGGGAAGCTTACAGCACTTGGTTAACCGGTTTTACACTGTTAATTGTGATGTATTATGTTGGCGCAGAATCTTATCTTATAGACCCACGTGTAGCTGACATTTCTCAAATGCAGGCAATTTTTATTGGTTTATCGGTAATATTTGGTAGTTGGTTAGCTTATGAATTGATGTGTGTAAGTAAGCCTGCTGATCATTCCGTGCTTTTTGCACTGGTTTTATTGTTTATGGGAGCAGGTCTTGCTTACGGATTAACTCAAGTATTTAGTGCTCGAGGTGCCTTTATTCATGTAGGGGCTGTTATTGGTACTATTATGGCGGGTAATGTTTTTCGCGGCATTATGCCTGCACAACGTGCTTTAGTAGCGGCAGTTGAAAACGGTGAAACACCTGATCCTAAGTACGCACAAAAGGCTAAATTACGATCAACCTTTAATACTTATACCACCTTGCCAGTATTATTCATTATGATCTCTAATCATTATCCTATCACTTATAATCACCCCTTTAATTGGGCAGTATTAGTGGCAATTATCGTGATAACAGCTGCCGCTAGACAATATTTTATTCTTCGTCATTTTGGTAAACAAAAACCGCTTATTCTCATTGCCGCAGGTTTGGCAACAATAGCTTTAGCAATTGTGATAGCACCTAAGTCGACCGATAGTAACGCTGTAAAGTTAGCTCCAGTTAGTGCCAAAACGGCAATGACTATCGTGCAGGAGCGTTGTAGCAGTTGTCATTCAGCAACACCCACTGATGATGTATTCACATTAGCTCCAGCAGGTGTACTACTCGATACTCAAGCACAAGTTAAGCAATGGGCTCCACGAATAAAAACACGTGTTATAGACACTAAAGATATGCCGATGCTCAATAAAACGAAGATGACCAACGCTGAGAGAGCACAACTAGCAAGTTGGCTAAAGGCTGGAGCAATCATTGACTCTGCAGAAAAAGAGTAACGTTATGACAGACGTAAATAGTGAAGCTATACATGAAGTAATAATCGAACGTATTGAACATAAAAAACTTTTAATTGCGAAGACTCTCGCTGATTTTATTCAACAAGAAGTTATACCAGATACAGGAATAACTGCAGAGCAATTTTGGTCAGCACTGAGTGATGCTGCAGAGCAGTTTATACCCAGAAATGAATTGTTATTGGCGAAACGAGCCCAATTACAACAACAAATTAATGGCTGGCACAATGATCATCAAGGAATTAAGTTTTCTGCAACTAACTACCAAGAGTTCTTAACCACAATCGGTTACTTAGAGCCCACTGCGCCAGACTTTACTATTAGTACAACAAATGTTGACCCAGAAATATCACAACTGGCGGGACCTCAGTTAGTTGTTCCCGTAATGAATGCTCGTTATGCTTTAAGTGCGACTAATGCACGTTGGGGAAGTTTGTATGATGCACTTTATGGTAGTGATGTTATTCCGCCCCTTGAAAGTGAAAATGAAGATTTAACTAAAGGACTTTGCCGCGTTCGGGCGAGTAAAGTTATCGCTTATGCTAAAAACTTCCTTGATAAAACAGCTCCCTTAGCGCAAGGAACTTATGATCAAATAACCGGCTTTTCTGTCGATGAAGAAGGCTTGAGTTTTATTCTAGGCGAAGGTGAAATAACAAGATTAGCGGATATTTCACAATTTGTCGGTTACCAATGCCAAGTCGACTCTCCTGATGTATTGCTGCTTAAAAATAATGGCTTGCACATAGAAATACAAATTGATAAAAAAAGCGCAATAGGTCAATTAGATAATGCGGGTATTTGTGATGTGATTATGGAAGCTGCGTTAACTTGTATTCAAGACTGTGAAGACTCAATAGCCGCAGTTGATACCCAAGACAAAATCAAAGTTTATAAAAACTGGCTTGGTTTAATGAAAGGGAATTTACAGGACACTTTCGTTAAAAAAGGCATATCTCAAGTACGTAAGTTGGCAGGCGAACGCCATTATGTTTCGCCACTTGGAGACAAATTTAGTCTGTCTGGTCGTAGTTTATTATTAATTAGAAATGTCGGACATTTGATGACAACTGATGCCGTACTTAGTACTCATCAAGATTGCTCTGGAAAAGAGTTACCCGAAGGCATTCTAGATGCTTTCATTACCTCTTTAATCGCTTTACATGATATAAAATCTTATCAACAAGTGTCGAATAACTCTAAAAAGGGCAGTATTTACATTGTTAAACCTAAAATGCATGGCTCAGCAGAAGTTGCTTTTACTTGTGATTTATTTTCCTGTGTTGAAGAAGCTCTAGGGTTAGCAAGTAACACTATTAAAATAGGATTAATGGATGAAGAAAGACGTACATCGGTTAATTTAACCCAGTGTCTTTATCAAGCTCGAGAGCGTGTCGCTTTTATAAATACCGGCTTTATGGACCGAACCGGTGATGAAATTCACACCAGTTTAGTGGCCGGAATTATGGTACCTAAAGAGGAAATGAAACAACAAGCTTGGTTAAACGCCTATGAAGAGGGGAATGTTCAACAAGGTCTTAACGCAGGCATTAAAGGAAAAGGTCAAATTGGAAAAGGTATGTGGCCAATTCCCGATAAAATGGCTGAGATGATGACAAAAAAAATTGCCCACTTACAAGCTGGGGCTAATTGTGCGTGGGTGCCATCACCTACCGCCGCAGTATTACATGCTATGCATTATCATCAGATTAATGTAATGGCCGTGCAACAACGTCTTTTATCAAAACAAACTCAAAGTCATGA
>Ga0209396_1005678_pt1 | contig 11721 bp, 9 predicted proteins | sample GOMGulsemesocosm_6_FD_184638 | JGI IMG/M metagenome (GOLD analysis project Ga0209396, IMG submission 184638) | Methane-oxidizing microbial communities from mesocosms in the Gulf of Mexico - GOM8C Gulf of Mexico (SPAdes) (version 2) | ecosystem: Environmental > Aquatic > Marine > Cold seeps... | reverse complement strand
AGATGGCTACGGAAAAGGTACCGCGCTTGTGCAAAAAGGCGCGGAAGAAATCCAGTTATCGCGGTGATTATCTCGACAATTTTCGCACCCTTAAAGAGGGTCGATCTGGTTGGCTCTATCGCGATTATGATCTCAAGAAAGACTTTGGACCCAGTAAAGCGGGCTATAAGCATCTCAGAAAGTTAAATGGCGCCTTGGCCAAGCGCGGCACTCAGTTGTTGATCGTGCCTATACCCACACGTGGTCTGGTTGAAACTCAGCAGTTGGGAAAGATCAAGTACGACATCAAAGCCGGCCGTCGAGCTTACGCCCGCTATCTACAGAGATTGCGCAAGGTGGGTTTACAGGTACCAGCGTTACCGCAGTTGTTCGAGTCGCTCGACGAGCCAGGCGAAACTCAAGAACCGTTGTTTTTTGCCCGCGATCATCACTGGAGCAGTGAAGGCGCTCGCCGGGTCGCGCAGTTGACCGCGGCGCATATTAAAACACTCGATATATATCCAGTACTGGCCAAGTCTGTATTTAGAACCCATCCACAAGCTCGACGTGAACTAGATGGCAGCTTGCAGCGCGCGGCTTTTAAAATTTGTGGCAAGCCCTATCCGCAAGAGCAGTTTGATGAATACACGACAGAATCTCTGGCAACGCAGGACTTGTTCACCGATCTTCCTGAGGCCGAGGTGGTGCTGGTGGGTACCAGCAACAGTAAGGGGCAGCTGAACTTCAACTTTTCCGGCTTTCTCAGCGAGTATACCCAGCTTGATGTCTTGAATCTGGCGCAGAGCGGTGGTGGTTATGGTGGGGCGCTGAAGACGTACTTGAACAGCGATGCTTTCGTTGGGAGTTGCCCGGCTACTACAGCCTTAACAATGCTGAGTTTTTCGATGAACTGCTGAGCCAATTAACAGGAGAGTCGCTATGAACAATGTGATGGTATCACTCGATCAACGGGTATTTACTTTTCGCTCGTCGCGCGCCGCTATGTTGGCGTTATCTTGCTCGTTGCTATTTTCTCTGTCGAGTCCGCTGAGCGCGCTGGAGGCGACAATGGAGGCGGGGATGGATTCTAATCCATTCAAATTGTCTGATCCGACCGATCCATCACGTTACACAAGGTTGGCTATAGAGCATAAAGGCAAGCGCGAGCTAGCGAATAAACGCAGTCTTCGATACAGCGCGGCTTGGCGGAGTAAGTGGTATGAAGCCGATGCATCCGATGCGGACAAGCACCAGATAGATGGCCGTTTACGCTGGATTAATCGTTTTAAAATAGGAAAACGCAGTGCCAACCTGTTGGTTACCGGAGATGTGCGTGTGGACAGACGCACCTACTACAGCCAGATTCAGCGCAGTGTGGCTAGCACCAGCCGTGGTGATTCTCTCGCAGAGCGTTTTGATTATAACAGTGCTCGTATAGCAGCTGAATTCATTTATCGGTTTGAGGGCGGTAGATCGTTGGCCGTATACGCGTATTCGAGTCAGCGCGATTATGTTGAAGATTATGATGGTTTAGGGTTGGAGAGCCTCGATTACACCGAAGCAGGTGTGCAACCGACTTTTCGATACAAAAGCGGCGGCGTGTATTTACGGGCTTTCGTCTATAGTCGTGAGCGTCGTTATGATGAGTTACTCAATGATGATTTACTGGGTGTTAATATTGAACAGTCACCGGTGAATTATAATTTCAATGGCTATGGGGTCCTGGTTAAAAAATCGCTGTCAGAAAAGATGTCTTTCAAAGCATACCTGAGTGGTTATCAAGCCCGGGATGATGCTGAAGGTTACCGAGATCTTAATTATCAAAAACTCGATCTGTTGATGACATACACCTTGTCTGGTCAGCGTATGCTAGAGCTGGGGGGGCACTGCTCCAGTCGTGACTACCTAATAGACTCTGCGAGACCACCAGAATCAGAAACCGGTAATGCAGGTCGCTTAAGGGAAGCTTGCGGGATAAGGCTGAGCTATGAAGGGCCGTTAACTCAGGTAGATGAACGCCCACTGAATTGGAGACTGCGTATGAGTCACGAGTTTGAAGATAATTCAGATAATTACTTGTCCTACAAACGCTCCATGGTATCGCTGGGTCTAAATTACTCCTTTGATTAGCTTGTTTGTTAAATAATATGAGGGCTATTTAATTAGGTTGATACTAAAAACTAATGCTAGATCGTCTATCAGTTTTGCGGCGATCTTCACGTTCACTTCTCTCCATGGGCAGGGTAATGGTAAAACAGGTTCCGCGCCCAAGGTCACTTTTAACTTCCAGAACCCCTTGATGTTTTTTAATTATTCCGTGAGATATCGATAGCCCAAGTCCTGTTCCTTCACCAACTTCTTTGGTAGTAAAAAAAGGGTCAAAAATACGGGTTATATCATCTTTTTCTATACCTTTACCGTTGTCCTCTATCGTAATAATAATAGAGCTGTTGAAGGTTCTGGTGGTGACCGTTATCTTTCCAAAGTCATCAATGGCCTGACAGGCGTTTACAACAAGATTGAGGAGTACCTGACCAAAGCTACCTGGATGACCCAATAGAGTAGGTATGACACCAAAATTCGTAACAAGTTCTGCTTTGTGTTTTATTTCATTGTTTAGCAGACGGAATGTGTTGTTGAAGCACTCGTGTATGTCCAGTATTTCTAGTTCGCTGGTGTCTTGTCTAGAGAAGTTCTTAAGGCCTTCAACAATACTTTGAATGCGTTCGGCTCCCTCTTGAGATTCTTTAAGTAGGGCGGAAAGGTCATCAAGTATATAATCGATATCAATTTCTTCTTCGATCACTTGAATACTTCTAATGATAGTTTCTTTGTCAATTGTTTCTCCTGATAGTAAAGTTGTTAGACCTGTCTGGTAGGTGTTCATGACTTTGATTATCTTATTTGTGTAATTATTGAGTGTTCCGAGATTGCTCTTGACGAAGCTTATGGGGTTGTTTATTTCATGTGCAACCCCTGCTGCTAGTTGTCCAATAGAGGCCAGTTTTTCTTGGTGCAAGAGCTGTGCATTTTGGTTTTTTAACTTGTGGTAAGCTGATTTAAGTGCGTCGTGGGCGAAGTGTAGCTCTTTAGAGCGAGTGCCCATGAGATTTTCTGCGCTTATTCGCGCTGACTTTTCTTCGTTATATAAAGTCTGGTAATCGATGTCTGTATTATTCATTCGGTTTAGTCTTTTTGTGGGGCAATAATAAGGAACGTAAATGTTTCAGCGGTTTCCTTTTCTATGCGTTTTATACTATTTATTATATCGCCACTAATGATGGTGCCTTGGGTTAGCAATAGCAGTCCTCTACTGGAAACGATATCTTTGGCTAATGTCATACCCTCATTAAGTTCTTGGCTATTGGCCGTGAATGATATGCTCTGGTCTTGATCCTTTTCGTGGATCATAGACAGAAACTCTTTGAGAATGTTTGCATCAAAGTGTTGGCCAGAAAGCTTAAGCATGTAATTTGTGGCGAGCTTAGAATCATGAATGTCATGCACGATACGTCCGTGTTCTAGATCGTGAAACATACTAACAATATTGATGATCCGTGACTCGATGGGTATTTCTTCGCCTTTTAAACCGTCTGGAAATCCAGACCCGTTTAGGCGTTCATGGTGTGCTCTGATGATTTTACCCACTTCCGTCAGGCTGGGGGAGTTCATGAGTGCGGCTTCAGCCAATAAGACATGTTTTTTATATAGGCGCTTGTTACGTTCGTCCAATTTATCTTGTGGTGTAGTAAAAACAGATTCAGGAAGGCTCAAGCTTCCAATGTCATGGAGTAGGCTGGCGATGTGAAGCAGTTCAAGTTGCCCGGTCGACAGGTTTAATCGTTTCCCCAATTGACAGGACTGAGCACAGACAATATGTGAGTGTCGGTAATCTCGCCCTTCCTTAAAGTCCATCAGTTGCGCTAGAACGTTGAGTGTATCTGAAAAATTACTTTGCAGTTTTTCGTGGGATAGATTAAGTAACGTAAGCGCTTGCTGTATTTCGATTGTCCGTTCTTTTACCTTTGCATCTAGGTCTTGATTGACATCTTTTAATCGTTGATTTTGTTCAATGGTTAAGGCTTCTAGTCTTAGTCTTTCTCTCTTTATGAAAGTAAATTCAAGCGAGCTCTTGATTACATTGGTTAATAGATTAGCGTCCCAAGGCTTAGAGATATAATTATAGATTGCACATTCGTTGACGGCTTTTGATAGGGCGTCAATGTCTGCGTAGCCTGTGAGGAGAATTCTGGGTATGTCGGGGTATAGCTGTCGGGTTTGCTTCAGAAGATCAGCGCCGGTCATGTTGGGCATGCGCATATCTGAAATAATAAGGTCGATACTTATACTGCTTTGTTTCGCCTGTTTGAGGGCTTTAAGAGCCTCGACGCCGCTGTCAACGCATATAGCTTGCCATTGGTTGGCGTTGCAGAAGCGTTTGAGGCTTTCCAGAATAGAGGGCTCATCATCGACACAGAGTATAGTCGCTGTATGTTGTTGAATCTTATTGGCTATTACGGCCATTGTGGGTCACTCGTGCTCATCATCAATCCAGTGTAGTAGAAAACTATTAAGTGATGAAATCTATAAGCAATGAATACATTGAATATGATGAGCCGAGTTGTTGTTGTTTTATGCGCCAGATGTATTGACCTGAGGCTTGAAATTACGAGTCTTGCGACGTTCGCTAAGTTGGTTTCGTATCAGCTCACGAAGTTCAGATTCATCCCATGGTTTGTTGATGAAAGCGGTGATGTTAGCGTCATTGATCGCAGCTACAAGGCCACTGAAGTCTGTGTAACCGGATATTAAAATACGTATGGTTTTTGGGTATAGATGCCGAACTCTCTCTAACAGTTTGAATCCAGACATAACAGGCATTCTTTGATCGCTGATAACCATGTCAATGGTGTTGTTTTCTAGGATGTGGAGAGCGGCTTCAGCGTCACAGGCTTCAAATATCCGGTAATCCTCGACTTCTAGCTCTCGACGTATTGCATGGCGAACATTGTCGTCATCATCGACCAGTAAAAGCTGACGGCGCGGTGTGGCGATAAAGTCATCGTTGCTGGAGTGCCATTGGCTTGGGAAGCGAGCGTGATTGGGCTTATTGTTTTTGTTCATCATTGATTCTGACATGGAATTCCCCTCAGACGGATAAAAACGCAATTCACATTACTTATATAACTTGAATTTGTTGAATATCGCCAATATTTGTTAGTTCTTAAAAACGCTCTAAACTAATGTTTATGTGACGCCAATGATGCAGCTAGGATTTCCATGAAGACATGAGCCCTTTGAAAAGCTATACCACCGGTCAGGTCGCGAGTCTCTGCGATGTGAGTCAGCGTACGGTGATTAACTGGATTGAACGCGGTGATCTGGCCGCTAGGAAGCTTCCTGGGCGGGGAGACAGGCGTGTAGATTATGAGGCTTTACGCGAGTTCATGATGCGCCATACCTTGCCGTTACCGGAAGCCTGGGAGGCGTCTGTTGGCGAGGTGAAGGGGGGGGCTGGCGATCGAGTGTTGGTCGTTGACGATGATGTTGGCGTAGCTTCCTCCATTCGTCGTGTTTTGTACTCTGACGGATTTGACGTTGAGGTAGTACACGACGGTTTTGCTGCAGGGTTCGCCCTAGCTCGGCATGTGCCTGAACTAATGATCCTAGACCTCAATATGCCTGGCCTTAATGGATTAAAAGTCCTAGAGATGATGCGTAATAAGGGAATGCTCGCGGTTAAGGTCTTGGTGCTGTCTGCGGCACAGCCTGAGGCGTTGGAGCAAGCAAGGGACCTAGGGGCTGCGTGTGTCATGACGAAACCTTTTGACAATGATGAGCTACTCGCCCAAGTGAGATCTCTGCTTGATATTGAAGGTCTTCCAGTGTGAATTCAGCGTGTTTTGTTAGGGTTATTTTTTGTACATGAGAATGGGTCTGTCGATTGACCGCGAGATGCTTGAATAGTGAAGGGATACACATGAGTAATACCGAGTTACCTGTCGTTTTTCTGGTCGATGATGAGCCTTTGATATTAGAAGCCATTGGACGTTGTTTGAGAGAATTACGCATTACCGTGATGAAATTCAATGAACCTGAACTAGCGCTAGCGGCATTAGACAATCAGGTGCCAGACCTTGTTATTTCTGATCAACGTATGCCGAAGATGATTGGCACGGATATGCTGAGAGAAATGAAGTCTCGCGAGCCACAAATACAGTGTGTACTCGTCAGCGCACACAATGACTTTAGCGCCGTTGCCGATGCCTTTAACCAGCGAATTATTGAACGTTATATTTGCAAACCCTGGGATGACAGTGAATTGTTGTTCTTAGTGGATAAAATTTTATCAACTCGGACACTGCTGGACTCGCCGCCGATCTGTGAAGCTGAGTCGACCTTCAAAAAGGTGGCCAGTTTTCACGGTATGATCAGCGCTAACGCCAATATGTTTGCGTTATTCCAGAGAATTGAAAAGGCCTCTACCGGTAATGTGCCTATTTTTGTGACAGGAGAAACGGGTACGGGGAAGGAACGTGTGGCGGTAGCGTGTCACAATGAGAGTTACCGAAAGAGTCAACCATTTGTTGCTGTTAACTGTGCGAATTTCTCTGATAATTTGATGGAATCTCAGTTGTTTGGCCATAAAAAAGGAGCATTTACCGGTGCTGTCGCAAATCAACAAGGATTTCTATCAGCGGCCGCTGAGGGAACTTTATTCTTGGACGAGGTGACCACCATACCCATTGCGTTACAGGCTAAGCTATTGCGAGTGATTCAAGAGCGAGAGTTCTCGCCTTTGGGTAGCCAAGAGTTACTCCCCTTTAAAGCCCAGTTGGTGACGGCGTCGTCAACTCGTTTACAAGATGCGGTTAAAGCCGGTGACTTTAGAGAGGACTTATTCTACCGACTCAATGTTATCGTTATTAATTTGCCGCCTCTGCGTGATCGAGGTGCGGATGTTGAACACATTGCACAACATTTATTGCAGGTGATCTGCACTAAGGAAACACGCCCTGAACAAGCGTTCAGTGCCGAGGCATTAAAAGTATTAAAGCAATACAACTGGCCTGGAAATGTTCGTCAACTGGAAAATTTTATTCACAGTCTTATCGTACTCAATAATGGTTCAATCATTAATGCAAGCATGTGTCGCAGTGGGCTTAAAGAATTTTCCAGTATCGATCGAGAACTGCACGCCGATACTCTGGAGGCTGTAGCGCCTGTTTATGAGGTGCTAGAAGCCCCGGCAAGAGTGTCTCCGGTGAGGGGGCGGATATTGGATGATAGCGAAGGCATACAGCCAGCCTCCGCCAGCCAAGCCAGTGATCATGTTAAAGAGCATTTGGACAATAGCAGCGTAGCTGAAATGGCTGTTCAACTCCCGGCCATTGAGCCGCTTTGGCTTATTGAAAAACAAGCCATTGAGCATGCTATTGATCACTGTCAGGGCAACATCCCCAAGGCGGCGGCCTACTTAGAAGTCAGTGCTTCGACGCTTTATCGTAAGCTTCAGGCGTGGCAAGCCAAAGGTCTGTGATAGAGTCATTAGCAGCCTGACGACACCGATTTTTAGTGCATATATCAAAGGCTTCGCGAACATTATCAAGCACAATTATTTCCTTATCCAATGCATCCTCTACGATTCCCCCAGTGCCTCTGATCGCAGTGACGGGTTTGTTTAGCTTCAATAGTTCTTGGGCTAATAAGGCGCTGCCAGAACTGCCGCCAATAATGATGGCAGCATCGGCCATACAGGCAAGCAAGTGGTGTTTTAAGCACTGTGACGGCTGCCAATCGATTATGTCGATATTGTTTGGGTTATTAAGTGTTACTCCCGCTTCCAGAATAGCTAAACTGTGGCCGCCATTTTTATGGCATGACTCTAGCGCGGCTGAAAAGGTTCCGGAGGTATTTCCTACGGCCAGTCCCAACTGCTTTTGAGCGCAGAGCTTGCCGAGTACTTGCGCGTGTCGTTTGTTGTTCACACTGCAGTAATCGGCAAAACCTAATAGTGCGTAATAATGTCTAATGCGTCGTTTATAGATTGTCATTTTTTAACTCCCTTGTGCTGGTTATGAGTATTAGGCTTCTCGTAAAGAGCGTTGTGACGTTTGTGATAATTGTTCGAATAGGTATTGCAAGATTGTCCGAGACTTGGAGATCACAATGACCTCTGCGGGCATGCCTGGATAGAGATCAACATATGGCACCCTTTCCAGTTGTGAGGCTGGAATACGCAGTTGCAGACGGTAAAATTTATGCCCTTGTGGATCTTGAAATATATGGGCTGATAAACGCATTATTTCTGCGTTTAATAGTGGTGTTTGGCGACTGTTATATGCACTTAAGCGTACTTGTGCCTGTTTGCTATTGAGTACTTTGTCTATGTCCTGTGGGGCTATTTTGGCTTCAATAAGTAGGGTTGCGCTGGATGGGATTATTTCCATTATGGGCTGGTCTGCTTCAAGTTGACTACCTACGGCATTGACGTGTAGGTGTTGTACTCGACCATCAATGGGGGCCTTAATCAGAAGGCGTCCAAGCTTTTGTTGGATCATTTTTCGATCTTTAATAAGTCTTGGAAGGTTTCGATTTATTTGCCGTTGTTCATTTTGAGCAGAAAGGATAAGTTGTTGTTTTCGTTGCTCTTTCTCTAGTGTTGTTTGCTTTTTTAGTAATCTTGATTGGCTGGCTTCACTGGACAACTTCTCGGAACTTTTTGTTAATTCCAAGGCAGTTACACGCAGTTTTAATATGCTATTTGGGGCAACCATCTGTGAGGCCGAAAGTTGTTCGATAGCTCTTAGCTCTGGCTGCATCAGTGACAGTTGTTGGAGCACTCTCTGACGCTCCTGTTCACGGCTTTGAGCATGTTGCTGATGACGTTGATACTGAAGATCCAGAAGTGATAAATCCCGCCTCAAGTGTAATTTTTGAGTGTTATATCGGTTTTGGCGGTTTTCCAGTCTCGGAATGAGTTGCAGTTCATTGGCTAATTTTTCGATGTGGTCAGGAATAATGAGTTGTTCTTTGTTGTTTATGGTTGCGTTCAAGAAAGTCAATTGCAATTGATTTTCAAACCACTGTTCGTCAAGGCTTCGAGCCAATATTTTAAGTTCTTGATCATCTAATCGAATCACAGTTTGTCCTTTGTAAACCGCATCGCCCTCTTCGATAAAAACTTCGGCTATGTGGGCACGCTCTTGATGCTGAAGGGTTTGTTTATGCCCTTTTAGTGCGACATCAGCGGGTGCTATTACGGCGCTGTGTTGTGGCGCAAAAGTCATCCAGGCGGCAATAAACAATGTACTTAATGAGATGAGCAGCAGGGCGGGTTTTATTTCAAGATCGAAAGTAAATGAAGGATCAGTGGTTTTATTATTAATTTTATTTTTAGAAGTTATCATGATAGTAACCCCTCCGAGGTGTTTTTTTATGAGGGATTTCCTGCGCCTGAGTAACGACTGAGTTGAAACTAAATGGCGATTGTTTCACTGCTGTTAATGTTGTGGTTTTGGCATTCTGTTTTTCTGTTTCTGTTTCTGTTTCTGTTTCTGTTTCTGTTTCTGTTTCTTTTCGCATAGGCGGATGCGTTAATTCTGATGGTGCATCAGCGAAAATAATGTCATTTTTTTCCATTAATAGAACGCCATCAGCGGCTTGCATGATTGATTTTCTATGGCTGCTGACGATGACGGTTGTTCCCGCACTATGTAATCGCTCGAGTAAACGTTCAAATAGCGCGAGCTCATCACTGTCACAGCGACTGTCTATATGGTCGAATACAACCACCTTGGGCATTGCGTAGATTGCTCGGGCTAGTGCCAGCCGCCACCGCAAACTGTATTGATTGGCGATGCTGTGGAGCTTGGTAAGGTCGCCCTGAGGTAGAGCCCCCAAGAGCTGATCAAGTTCGAGCCATGAGATGGCTTGTAATAGATTCTGATTGATACGCGTTGGGCTGCATTGGTGTAAATTAAACCGTGAAAGGTAATCTCGAATTGAGTCGAGGTTGCTGGGGGCAACGTTATAGGCTAATCCTACCTGCAGACTAATCCATCGGCTGCTGAGGTGACGGCTGTCATAATGATCAAGCCATACACTGTAAAGACTGCTGGTTTTCTCACCTAAACAAGTCGCTATTAATGATGCAATATCACTGTTATTTGGACCGATCAATGCCCAGCGCTGGCCAGAAGCAATGACAATTTCGTCGAGATCAAATCGTTTAATATTCGATAGTTGACGTTTTAATGTGAGCGTGCCGGTGAGCGCTTTAATGGGTTGATAGCCGTCTTCTAAAGGGGGGGCTTCGAGGTGTGATTTAAGAACTTTCAAGCTATCCAGCAGGCTTTGAAGCAACCTCCACTGTTGCAGTACACTCTCAAAGGGGAGCATTGCTCGGCTGCCGATAATCAAAGCGGCGAGTAACATTCCCGGTGTAATACTCTGATCTAATAACAGTGTTGCCCCAAGCGTTGGCAGTGCCATTAATAGGCATACCTTGAGCCCTAGGCTGATTGACTGAATGTTATTTTGAATGTGACTGAATGTTATTTTGAGTGTTATGGCTCTGATCCTTGTTACTTAGGTGGCTGCTCAGTTCTTGATTGAATTTAGTTTTAAGGTGATCAATATAACCAAATTGTTTAGCCTCGGTTATATCAATCTGAGCAATCGTTGTTCTACTTTCTGATATTTTATGGGTCGTTAATGCCCTTTGCTGATAAACGATAAGAAGGCAGTAGATGATGTTTCCAGAAAGCATTAAAAGTGCAAAGAGCGGGTGAAGTAAATAGAGTGTAAAAATTAGCAGCGGTGACAATAGTGCGTCAGTAAGTGAGATTAAACTTGGATGGTGTATGTGTTTCTGTAGTTTTATTAAGTTTAAGCTTGGCTTTTGATATTCTTGTCCAAAAGATCCGTTGAATTCTTTTGTCAATAATTCATCTCTAGTCGTTTTTTGTATATAGGTAAAAAGTTGCATGGGTATTTTTCTACGTAACCGATCAAATCCTACCCATAATAAAGCGAAAATACTAAACAGTGACAGAAGCATCCATAACGTCTCAAGTCGTTGACTTGTCAGCACCTTGTCAAAAATTTGAAGGCTATATATAGGCAGTGCCAGGCTAGATAGGGTCGCTACTAAACTAAATATTAATAGATGTACCCCAGCTTTTTGGTAGGAATTCTTTACTTTTTCCCAGCTCGTATTCATTTTTAATTCCTTGGCTATCCGATAGCTGATTTATTGATTCTGTGTATGAATAGACTCGCAAATTTATCTTTTCCTTTATGGTTGGGTTTAGCAATAATTAGACCAAGGTTCTGGGAAGCCTGTGGTATGGGGTTAGGTGGGAAGGTTGTACGACTTGTCTAGCGTAATAGCGAAGGCGCAATGCAAATTGCTTTGCAGAATGCAAAACGACTATACCAATGTGTCTTTCTGGTTTTGTGTTGTTGTAACTTGCTGAATTTAAAAGAGTATTTCAGGTTGGTATGAGACCTGCAGTAATCACCGTGTAATTACTTTTACACCATGTCTGCTTGAAGTTAATCGTTTAGTACTGAGGAATTTATCATGATTGAACAAAATCCAATGTCTCGTCCTTACTCTACCGATTTTGAATTTATTGGCGGCCCGCAAGCTGATAGTAATGTCGTACGCATACCGAGTACACCGGTGTTGGTAAAGCCGAGGCTGTCTATTTTGGGGCTTGGTTACGTCGGGGCAGT
>Ga0209396_1005677_pt1 | contig 11721 bp, 16 predicted proteins | sample GOMGulsemesocosm_6_FD_184638 | JGI IMG/M metagenome (GOLD analysis project Ga0209396, IMG submission 184638) | Methane-oxidizing microbial communities from mesocosms in the Gulf of Mexico - GOM8C Gulf of Mexico (SPAdes) (version 2) | ecosystem: Environmental > Aquatic > Marine > Cold seeps... | reverse complement strand
TAAGGGGTTAATAATTAAACTATTAAAAGCAGAGTTAACAGCTCTGCTTTCTTTATTTTACCATCACTTGTATATTATATTAAATATCAATACTTTGTAGCCGTTTTATAAACTTGAATTAGTTTTTAAGTTTGTTAAGTTAAGATTAGGCAGAGTACCCGAATTCTGCCTTTTTTTATTAGATAACAACCTCATGCCTTCCTCACCAGCGCCCAACATACCCACACTATAATTAACACCACCACACAACCCATTCAGCCCCATCCTAAACAGCCTCGTTCACCAATCAGATGATAGTTGACTAAAGCTAATATTCTAGAAATAAACTATACTAGATACGACAGAACCTCTTATCTCTTTGTTATTAATTTATATGTAAATTCACCACTATAATAATCTTCTAAAATAGCAATCATAAATCTATCCCCTTTTTTACCTAATCTGTAAGTATCAATTGCTTTGGTGAAATATTCCATTAACCAATCAATTTTATCTGGTTTTGATTGGCAAATGAAAAGTCTTCTTTCTGCATTAGAAACTAGTAATTTCTCGAAATCATATTTGATGTATTTGAACTCTCTTTTCCATTCTGATTCCACTATCAATGGTACATCTGCTAGCATTTTATAACCTTCTACTAGCTCTTCTTTATACCACACTAAATCAAACAACCATTCTCCATTAAAAACATCTTTAAAGCCACTCGTGCAAATAGTAAACCCTTCAGCTTCTCCTAAATTCCCAAATAACTCCTTCATTCTATATGTCCATTCTCCATCTCCACTTATCTTCTTTTCAAGACCTTCTTTTGAAGTTTGTTCTAATACTTCTATTAACTTCTTTTCTATATTATCAAATTCACTCATTTTATTATAATTATTTTTTAATAGTATTGCTCAAAAAGACATTACCAAAACACCTCTAAATACCCAATATACAACATCTGCCAACAACCATACAACACTCTCAACCCCGTCTTAACAGCCTCGTGCAGACTTCAGAGCATAGTTGTCATAAAAAGAAAAGGTACTGTGTTAAAATCCAAGCATTTTGATTGATTTTTAATATCTTTATATCACACCAAGGAATTTCTATTTTAAGAAATATCCAGTTCAGCTTCAAGTAATCTTGGAGCTGTTTTTGTTTGTTCATAATTCTCAATATAAAACTGGTCAGTTTTCCAAAGTGTATACATTAACTCTAATAATTTTCGCCCAGAAGCTGTTAAAGCCACCTTCTTAATCTTCTTTTTTTCAACTATACGTTCGTAAAAAGTTTTTATACTAGAATTATACCTAGCAGCTACTAATGATGGAAAATACAAAGCCTTCCTAATACGCCTATTTCCTTTTTTAGATATTCGTGTCCTTCCATAAACACTAGTCCCAGATTCCCTATAAACAACATCAAATCCAGCATAACTAGTTAGTTGTTTCTTGTTATAAAAGTTTTGAAAACCAAGTGTCTCAGCAATAACTACTGCAACTGTTAATTGACCAGCTCCTTTTATACTTAATAGCTTTTCATTCTTAGCCTTCAACTCTTCATCTGATGCTATTAAAACAGCTATTTGCTTTAAACATGATTCTACTAATTTTTCTAATTCTTTAATCAAACGTTTTTCTTGCTTGATGATTTCTTTTGGTATTTGATAAGCACATTCTTTACTATGCAACCTATTCTTAACAACAACTAATTGTCGTTTAAGTTGGTCTTGATAGCGTGTTAATGCTCTTAATTTTAAATAAACTTCTTTTGGTGGGTTCCATTGGTTATGCTTTCTCTCACAAGCATATTGTGCTAATATTTGACTATCAATTAAATCTGTTTTTGATTTAACATTTAGACTTTTAAAATAGTATTTAATCTTTGAAGGTAATGCAACGTGTAGTTTTTTGTCAAGATGATGTAAATGATATGCTAAATGCTCATAATAAACACCCGTAGCTTCCATTACATAAAACACTTCTACATCTTTTAAAATATTCTTTTTAACCCATCTTAGAAGTTGATTAAATCCCTTTTTTACATTTTCAAATTCTTCTGAAGCTATCAAATGTATTTCTTGGTGTTTCTGTAAAACACTAATACTCACTGTAAATGTAGATTTAGAAATATCTATTCCAATACCATACTTTATTGCATCCATAAATTGAAGTTTTAATTAATCCTATTCTTCTCAATCTATGCTTGCTTTTCATTCTTGCTTACTTTATCGTAGCATTAAGTACTGTTCTGATTTTTAAAGAATAATAATGAGAGTAGAGCATCTCTTTTTTACGATATAGTTTATAAGCACTTATCTAGCAGCCCACATTCTTACTCTCAAGCGATTAATGTTTAGTCTAACTACACAAGTTAATCACTTTTCTTAATTATTCTATAAATATACAAGACAGCCCGATTAGAACTGCCTTTGGTTATTTTTTTAGAGATTGTTTAATCTTACTTGAGTAGTTAATTCGTTAATATGGAGCTTTTCCATCAAAATAATTAAATTGATTTACCCTTGTTATAGAATGTCTAATTAATTCACTTTTTTTAGATTTTACTATTAAAGCACCATCTATAATACTATCATTATCACTGTACAGAATTACATTATAGCCATCTTTATATGCTCCATAATAATATTTCAAAGGATATGAATCATCAATAATTTGATTTTTAAATAATTCCAATATATCTTTTTTTGGTTGATTGATAACAGTTTGACCCCAAATTGCATTTCCTTTTTTTAAGTTTTGAGTAAAAAAACAAAGCACAGTCTCTTCTCCTTTTTCATCTTTTCCCACTATTAAGTAATCATTGTATCGAAACATACCTTTATTATTAAGGTTAGTATTTAATGCTTCATAGTGATTGTATGACTTATAATCGAAATTAAACTTTTTATTTATAATGTCTGTTTGCAACTTGAAAGTATCAATCTTTTGATTGCTAGTTAAAAAACTATCAATATTTACGGGTGAAGTAAAACGTTTAATTACTGTTGTTTGGCTTTTCTTTTTATCATTACTACAGCTAACAATAAGTAAAATTACTATAAAACTAATTATCTTTTTTATAATATTTAATATCATTTTTTTTCTCTTCTAAATCCTCTAGGAGGAGTTCCCAATATCAACAAACCAGTTTCACAATCATTATAACACATTAACTCCCAATCAAACAATTGCTTTATAATAGCTGCTTCCGTATGTTGAGTTTTATGCCACATATTTGATTTAACACCATCGTTTCTATTAAAAAAATAATCTATAAAAACTGATTTACCCAATTTAGAAATTGAATCAACTTCACTAACATGCCTATATTCCATAAACAAATGCTCATCAATAAATTTTTTATCGTTAATATTGAAGCTCTCGTTATTTAATAACTTATCGTAAACAATACTTTCATATTCTTCTTGTGTTTTTATTCCTTTCAATAAATAGTAATATTGAAAGAGTCTATTATTTTGAGTGATAACTTTTCCTTTATAAACATCAGAATCTATATCGATAGTAACATAAGTTCCATTTCTGTGTGCATAACTAATCACTTCTTTATAAAACTTATTTTCTTTTTTAGTACAAGACATCATCATGACCAACACTAATAATAAGATTTTTCTCATCTCAATTTTGTTAAACTACAATATACAATAAAGGCAACCATTTCTGATTGCATTATACTTTTAGAGTCTTAATTATTTTATTGAAGCATAAGAGTATCCTTAATATTTCCTCTATTATCTATAATAATTGTATAACCTCCAAACCCTGGTTTAGATTCTAATGAATTAAAATAATTACTAAAGTACAGTTGATAATCAAAAACTACTGGGATTTCAATACCCTTTGATTTTAACTTATAAACGTTTTTTGATTTTTCAGTAAACTGTTTTAATAAATCATCTTTTCTATAAGCTAAGTTAATTCCTATTTCATTTGAATCAAATGTCTGGATATAAAGTATAGGTGAGTTTCCATCCCATTTCCCATTATGGAGTTTGTTTTCAATATGTTCAATTCCTTTTAATATTTTATCATCAACCTTAGAGCTTATCCAATAAACTATTTCTTCATTGGTAGTATCTACATTAGTGCTATCACATTGAGCGAATAAAATTAATAGTGCTAGTAGTTTAAATGTTCTCATAATATTATTTCTTTTTACCATATGTTTCTAAAGTAAACCTTCCTAACAGCAGATTCCTTAATTCTGATGATAGCTGTCTAAAATAAGAAAAGCAGCTCGTTAGAACTGCCTTTGCCAATATTATTTCATATCGTTATTGAAGGTTATCTATTCTGTATAATAGTTTTGACCAGCCTTAATACTATGGTATAATTTTTTTAGGCTAATTTCATTGGAATAATATTTAATACCTTCTCTAATTTCAAGCATAAGCTTTTTACTTACTGGAATATCCTCACTGAATGTAGGATGTACTATCCTATAAACCATGTTGCCCTTTTTCCAATCTAAAAACATAGTCATTTTGTAAGGTGTAACATTTTTAGGAGCATCTTTATTGGTTGGCATTTTATAATGCCAAAATGATAACACTTCATTATCGAGCTTTATAAATTCAGAACGAGGGATTACTTTTTTTGGCAACATCTCATTAATGTGTTCCATTTCCCACTTGCGATATTTTTCTAATATTTTATTATTATTATTATTATTATTATTCCCTTTTGAATCTACAGTATTTTGAATTAACTGAAATCCATTTCCATTTACATCTATTAAAGGAAACTGTTCTAAACTGATATCTCCTTTTAACTCGATAGTATAAGGGGTTTCACCGTTAAAATATAATAATAAACCGTTTTCAATTTCAATAGCTCCAGTTTTCTTTTCTTGCGAGAATGAATTATTAAAAAAAAGACTGATTGCAAATAATAAAAGTAATTTTTTCATACACCGAATATACAATTCTTTCTTATAAATTTTGTTAAGCTTCTATTGAAGAAGGGGGGGGGGTATAATTGTTTCAGTCCAATCTTAACAACCTATATATAACATCAGATGATACTTGTCATAAAAAGCAAAAGCAGTTCGTTAGAACTGCCTTTGCTTGTTGTTTAAATGCTTATTAGTAATCTGCCCCACTATTTTCTTTTTCAATCAACTCATTAAGTAATAATGAATCTTTTGACCTTCCAATAGAAAAAAGCTCAGTTTCATCTCTTTTAAAAATATGAACTTTTCGAGTTTCATCATTAACGGGGAAATAAAAAGTAGACGTAATTTTATCATTAGAATAAAATCCTAATGGAAGCCCTAAATAAGTAGAGTCTTTAGTTTTAAATTCTATTTTATTTATTACAGAATTATTAATTAGATGGTTTCTTTGATTTCCATCTTTAATTATCATGTATAATCCTCCTTTTTCAGATTCTAACCTAATAGATTGAATCTTAATTGTGTCTTTCTCTGTATAAAAATACACTCCTACAGTATGTTCTTTAACAATTGATTGTTTTTTAGTGTTATTACAGCTAATAAGTATACTACTTACTACTATTAGGAGTATAATTCCAATACCTTGCCTTATTACCTTTTCCATACATTTTTTTTATTTTACTTTGTTTTGATATTTCTGGTTTAACATATCTACCATTTTTTGACCAAAGATAGTTTGTTTTACCATCTTTACTTCTATTATAAAACACAGCAGAATGGGATTGACCAAATGTCACGATTGTTTTTCCACTTACGGCCTCACTCGAACTTACTTCTGTTAAGTTTGATTGAAATTCTTTATGTTCACTTGTAGTATTGTATGTTGTTTCAACTGAAGTTTCTGACTTGGAGTTTGTAGGATTTATTTCTTCATCAACAACAGCACTTTTAGACCCCGCGTGACATATATAACTATCATTTTCAAAATCAACAGAATTATTATTTGTACCATCATTTTGCTCAGTTGTAATTCCATTTGAGTTTTCTATTGCTCTAGTCATATTATTATCTTGCGAAACAGTTTGACCTTCTTGCAAATTAAGAACTCCGTTTTCATTAGCTGTAATACCTTGGTCTGCTAATTCTGCTACTGCTTTATGATAACCTTTTCCTTTTGGGTCAGCATAACCTTTAGCTTTAGCATAAGTAGTAGCATTATCTCCTTTTTCAGCAACTAAATTACCTTTATCATCTGGAACCCAAGTTGGAGCCATACCATCATAATCCATAAACATTATTGGACTGTCAAACCCAAAGTTATACGGAGAATGTCTTCTCATCTTCTCCGCTAATGGGTCAAGATTCATCCATCTACCTAACGCTGGGTCATAGTTTCTAGCTGATACATCATACCAATCAAGTCCAAGTTCGTCATTATATTCTTTACCACCAAATCCATATTTATGGTCACGTCCAGTAATAACGTTATTATACCCTTTATGTTTCAGTCCAAAGGTATACAACACCGCTAGCAAAAAAATACTGTATCATCCAGAGTAGTTTTTTACGCTATCTCATTATTTCAAGGAACCATTTTTACCCCAACAAATGTAAATGATTGGTAGTTCTCATCCTAGTCTTTTCCTCAATATTTACAGCTATTTCAAGAGTTTTTTACATGTTTTATTTCCTATTGGTGTTTCCATATAGCAAAGTGATTTAATCTGAAAGGGACACATGTTATTTGAGTGCTAAACATATTACTATAGCCATACGTTTTGAATGTGTTTTTACCATTGTAGTCATAAAATAATTAAATATTATATCATTATAGTCATATAAAAAACAATATATTTATGATTATATTCATATATTTGCATTATAAAATTGTGACTATAGTAATAATATTTTAGATTAAGACTATGAAAGATTCAAATCAAAAATTAATGATTAATCAACTTGATGAAAAGCTCAAGGTGTATAAACCATTATTAAAAGTTAGTATTCCAGAGAAAGGTTGGCTACATGTTATTCGTAAAGCATATAAGATGTCATTAAGGCAATTTGGTGAACGTTTAGAGATTAACCCATCATCTGCTGAATCAATAGGAAGGCGTGAGCGTGAAGGTAGTATTACCCTTAAAAGTTTGGAAGAAGCTGGAAAAGCTTTGAATATGAAATTGGTTTACGGTTTTGTTCCTATGGATGGCTCTATTGAGAAATCTATTGAGATACAAGCTAGAGAGCTGGCTATAGATATTGTAAGGACTACATCCGACACAATGGCTTTAGAAGACCAAGAAAACACTAACAAACGTTTAAAGAAAGCTGTTGACGAGAAAACAACTGAATTGCTGTACGAAATGCCACGTTACTTATGGGATTAGAACTAGAATATGAAGTTGGACAAACTCCTCTGAGTGAAGAGGAAATGGAAGGGTTGCTCATACCAGGGATAACAACTAGAGGTGAGTTAGATGAATTTGAGCAATTGAATATTCAAAAGGCAGTAGAGATTTACTTAATACGCAGAAAGTTCAAAGTAGATAAGATACTAACTGAAGATTTCATTTATGCTGTTCATAAGAAAATGCTTGGTGATGTATGGTCTTGGGCTGGTGAGACCAGAACTAGTGAAAAAACTATTGGTATAAAAAGTTATTTGATTCCTACTCGTTTAAGACAGTTGCTAGATAATTGTAAGTTTTGGATTGAGAATGAAACGTTTTCACCAGAAGAAATCAGCATTCGTTTTAAACATGAGCTAGTTGCAATACATATTTTTCCAAATGGTAACGGAAGACACTCACGCTTATTGGGAGATATCATGATGAAAAACGTCTTTAGAGAGCCAAGATTTACTTGGGGTCAAAGAGGTTTAGTAGACAAGGGTGAAACACGTAGTAGCTATATAAAGGCTTTAAAAAAGGCTGATGTAGGTGAGTTTGAAGAGTTAGTTGCATTTGCACAATCGTAAAAAGTACACAGTATAGATGATAGAAGAAAAAATCATATTAAATGAGATAACAACTCAATTAAAAGATAAAGGAACTCAAGAAAAATATATAAACTTACTAAATGTAAGGATTGATGAGAATAGGCGTATTTCTAATAGCTTACTTAAAATAATGATATTTTCTGCTATCGCTTTTCCGTTAATATTAGAAACTAAAATAAGTGAAATATCCCTAGGGCCATTTAAGCTCTTAGATAATTCAATAGCTATTGGAATTATACCTACACTATTTGCATTCACTTATTATCGTTACATGAGTGTCTTATCTGACTTAAGAGAACAAAAGAAAGCATATAGACATTTAACTACGGTGTTATTTGATATTAAGTATGATTCTTTCTTAAATAACAACCTCAGTCCATATTCACTAGTTGATTCTATTGGTAAATTTCATTTTAATAAAGAATCAAAAGCAACCCTAATTTTAACATTCCTTTTTTGGATTCCAGTATTACTGACAATAATTTTCATGCCAATAATATTTGTTTTGTATGCGGCATATAAAACCTATATCACATTTGGTTTAGATAGCTACATTGATTGGGGAATGGTGTTGACTCCATTCGTTATAATAATTATTTCGTTTATAATGGTTTATGAAGCAGTAAATAAAAGCCCAACGAATATGGACACTATAACCTAAGATGAAAACTTACAATAACAAATTATTATATAATACTAACTTAATCACACTACACATTATATGGATGAATTCTATCACGTTTCAAGAAAGGATATTTCAACTATTAAAAGTTTTGAGCTACAAAAACACGAGGGGCATATTGAAGCAGAGACTCTTTATTCCTCTGAAGAATTTATAGCCAGTAAAGTAAATTCATTCCCGAATGGATTATCAAATCATGGAAGACAATACCTACAGAATCCTTTTTTAGCCACTGGACCAAAGACTGGTTTTACAAAGAATGAATTCGTTCTTGAATCCACATTTGAACTAATTAGAAAGTCTAAATTCCCTAATAAAAATTCAAGATTTACATCTTCGTTTGGTTGTTTATCATTAGAGGATGCTAGAAGAATCAAAAAAGAAATATTTGGAAATACTGGTCAGATTTATAAAGTTTCATGTGATAATTATACGGTTGCTGACATGAAACTATTAAGACAATCTGGAAGTATTGTAGGTTTAGAAATTGTTGCTGAAAAGTATTGGTCTGGAAAAACCAGTACAAATCCATTTTTGGAAGTTATAATGGAAAATCCAGTTAAGATATTAGCCAAAATAGAGTGAGAAATATTGAGTTGGATAAAAACTTGCTATAGTATTTTCACAATCATAAAACAAAGAACGTTTAGCTTTTAGTTTAAAAACAAACTTCATAATTTAAATAAATGACATCAAAAAAAATCAAGCAATTGTTAATCACAATGCTCTGTATATCAATTACTGTGATAACTGTTACACTTTTTGCATTCCTTTTAAACTTTAGAGACCACTCTATCTCAAATTTGATAACTGATTGGGGGGCTTTTGGAGATTATTTTGGTGGTGTACTGAATACCTCTATTTCATTTATTAGTTTAATTATATTAAGTTTTTTAACTTATTTAGTAAGCAAACAATCAAGTATCGAGGAAAAGAATAATAACATTCTGATGAGAAAAATGGATGCTTATGACAAATTATCTAGCTATTTTCCTATTATTAACCAGTCATTATCTCAAATCTCAAAATCAACAGAGTTAATGGGTAGCGAAGGTATTTACGAAGAATCACTTAGAGAAAATAGAGCAGATATATATAGTAGTATTAAAAAGTTTTCAGATGCATATCATTTCTTATTTACATTTAAGGTAAGATACAGTCATATATTTAAGTATGATTTTGATTCAAAAGAGTTTAAAGCTTTAATTTTAAATTCAAAAAAAGTAAATGAATACATAGGTTCTATAAAAGAATCTTTTGATTTAAATGACAATAATCTAATTAAAATAGATAATGGTATTGAAAATTTTGTTGATTCACTCGTTGAATTAATTAACCATTTAAGAGATGAATTAGAATAATACATTTTCACTTTTTTGATACTGATTTATTAAAGATAAATGGTAATACCGTTTTTACTTTTTTAATTGATTTTTCGGACATAATCCAAAATAAAATTATTAATGTAATTCTATATCCATATTTAAAAACACCAATAACGACACCTATAATAATTGCTATCTCTACTTTTTCCATTTTAATATTTGCTATTTGTTTGCAAGGTATTCCAAAGTGTTTATTTAAAATAGGACACTAAATTTGTAAGCCTAAAACCACTAGAAAAACCTAATATTTAGCAAGTACGTTTATTGTATTTAAATTATAAAGGACAACTATTTTCGGAGAGTAATTAGTGTATTTCACGGGACTATATTTCGGCACTAAAGTAATTTTGGTGACAAAATATAGTTATTGCATCGGATGAAAATTAGCAATAGCATCATGCATTTCTGAATGGTCATTCTTTAAGTAAGCTTCTGTACTCGATATAAATCTGTGACCGCACATTACTTGAGCTTTACGTAGATTATGTTCCTTCAACCATAATGTGATAACTGATGCTCGTATTTGCTTCAGATTGGTCACCCGTAGGTTCATACTTCTTAAGACCTTAACTACTGGACTGGTGATGCAACTAATCCTATTGGTATTCATTGGAAATAACGCATCTGTATAGCATTCAATACGTTTCTGAAGTATTGGTCTGTCTACTTGTAAATACTGTATTAAATCAAAGGTTTGACTACTATCTAATTTCAGTTTTCTACCATTAGTTTTCTTTGTCCCTGGGATATGAACCATACCTTTTCTAAGGTTGATATGTTCCTCCTTCAGACTCTTCAATGCAACTGCATCACAACCTTGAAAAATTGCTAATCCAGTTACTACCTTATTTCTAACTGCTACTGATTTACAACTTGGTAGTTTTATGTTTTCAGTTTGAAATAATTCATATAACCCTTCTAATTCTTTGGAAGATAACAACGTATGACTATACTCACGTTTCACATTTTGAATATTCGTATTTGCTAATGGGTTATAAATGTGAATATTTTCTTCTACTAAGTAATTGAAGTATAGTTTTAGTATACCTAACTGATGGCTGACCGACTTATTTACAAGCGTTTTACCAGACTTACCTTTTTTAGTTTCGATGTGTTCAAAGTATTCTAAACATCGCTTATAATCAAGCTGAGGCACTTCATATCCCTTTTGTTTACACCAGTTTAAAAACTTAGTTACACATCTGGCATATGTTGGAATTGTATTAGGGCTGTATGCATTTTTATGCATGTATTCTGTGAAACTATTCATCTTCAAGTAGATTAACAATTCGGACGTAGCGTTGCGTACTTTCTAATGAGGAATGCCCCAAAAACCTACTGATATTCTCTAATTTCATTCCAGCTTGAAGGAAATGTGTAGCGATGCTATGACGCATCCCGTGAAGTGTAATATGCTTACTCATGATACCATCATCTTCAGTTGCTTCAACTATTTTATCAAGTCTGTCAGCATATGATTTTCCAAGTAGCCTTTTACCGTTTTTATTAATGAACAATGCATTAGATGTTTTTGACTTGTAAAACTGTGGGCGTGCTTCAAAAATGTAATCTTCAAGTATTCTCAAGTTATAATCGTTGATAGCAACTTTACGTTCCTTATTACCCTTTCCAAATCGAACGTGTATCAGTTTCTCATCAAACATAACATCTTTAATATCCAACATTACAGCTTCATTTCTTCTAAGCCCACATGAATAAAGGATAGTTAACATTGCCTTATCTCGTAATTGGTATCT
>Ga0209396_1005676_pt1 | contig 11722 bp, 7 predicted proteins | sample GOMGulsemesocosm_6_FD_184638 | JGI IMG/M metagenome (GOLD analysis project Ga0209396, IMG submission 184638) | Methane-oxidizing microbial communities from mesocosms in the Gulf of Mexico - GOM8C Gulf of Mexico (SPAdes) (version 2) | ecosystem: Environmental > Aquatic > Marine > Cold seeps... | reverse complement strand
ATAAAAACACATAAAGATAAATGGAATTTTAATATGTTAATGATTTGGCGTGGATACGGCTGGGCAACGCTCATCGTTTTTGGCATCACATGGGTTGCCTGTTTGCTTGCTATGCAAGGCATCATGGAAGCTGAATATCACAAGCTGCACCTGGATAATGGTTGTCACGCCACACACCGCCCGCGTCACTTTCTTTCTCGAAGATTGTAAAAGAATTTATGCCTGCCTTTTAAAATTTTATGGCTAGGCCCACCCCGGAAAAACCACTGCCAATAATGGCAATACTGGGGCCATGGTCTGAACTGCTTGCTTGTCCTGGTATAACCATGGCGCTACTCCCATCCTTGTTATGCTAAAAACTACACTAAGTGCACGCAGAGATCTTTCATATTAGCTCGCTGACACATACTGCGATCTATAAACGTACAATGACTCGCCGTATTTATTTAAGTAAAGACCCCTGACTGACATTTTTCAAACAGGTTCATCCATTACCAGAAGCAATGAAGGTCAGGTCAGAATGACCTCTGCATTAAGCTCTAGACCCACCGTTTTCGGGACTCTAACGAAGGAGTAAAATAATTTGTAGTTTGCTGCCCTTGTTATTCCATCTATAAAAATAGAGTTAAATAGCAAGGCGACGCTATCGTAGAATGTTAAATTAATCGGAATGGTATTGCCCACGAAAAGTAGACATTATCATTGCATTTAAAGTCAAATTCACATTTCTACTCCTGTATTCCCACATCTATTCCCATACGATGGCTTTCACTTCGGCATTTTTTTCCACTAGAGTTCGATAGTGTTCGGCCACTTGGTTGCGTTTTATCTTTAGGGTGGGGGTCATTAATCCATTGCCCGGTAACCATTCTTCTTTCACCACAATCAGGCCATTGAGCACCTCATGGGAGCTAAGTCGTTTATTAACCCCGTGAAAGGTAGTTTCCAGCTCTTGCGTCATCACCTGTTTTGATTTTGCCTGGGCCTGTGCTGACAGCACCACCAAGGCCAAGGGCTGAGGCAAGCCCAGACCCAATACACACACCTGCTCTATGCTGGTATTTACCGCGAGCAAGCCTTCAATAAAGGAAGGAGTAATGAACTCTCCCTTGGCGGTCTTAAAGGTGTCTTTTATACGCCCCAGCAGGGTCAGGTAACCGTCGCTGCTGATTTCTCCCTTATCGCCGGTATGATAATAACCCCCTTGCATGACCTCTTGAGTTTTTTCATCATCGAGGTAGTAGCCTTGCATGTTGGCTTGGCTCTTTAACAGGACTTCACCCTGGGCAGAAATTTTAGCCTCACCCAAACGGTACAACTTGCCCACAGTACCGAAGCGAATATCGTCGGCGGGATTGCATGAGCCATAACACAGGTTTTCGGTCATGCCATAACCTTCCAGAATGTCAATATCCAAACGGCTAAACCATTCCAGCACGGCAACAGGTAACGGCGCGGCACCGGAACCCTGCATAGTTGTATTATTCAGGCCAAGACTGCGGCGAATTTTCTTCTTCACCAACCAGCCTATTAGGGGAATATTTAGCAGGGTATCGAGTTTTTTTTGTGGCAGCTTTTCTAATATTAGCTGTTGAAATTTACTCCAAATACGCGGCACACCGATAAATCGTGTTGGACTCACCAAACGTAAATCCTCTGCAAAGGTATCTAGGGATTCCACAAAGGAAACACAAAACCCGGCATAAATACCGCCCATCTCCACGAACATGCGTTCGACCACATGGGCCAGGGGCAAGTAGGACAGAAAGTGCTCATAGGGGGTTACCTTAAATTCAATTAAGTTCTGGGTGACGGAGAATGAGGCAGATCTAAAATTATGCACCACGCCCTTGGGATTACCCGTAGTACCCGAGGTATAAACAATGGTGAAGGTATCATCCAGACTTGGTTCATAGGGACTTTCAATAGGCTCATGTTGTTTAATGAGGTCGTTCCACATGTGTGGTGTATGGACGTTTGCATAGTTAAAGCCCACCTGTGTCACAGACGCTGGGATAATGCCTTGAACTTGCTGGGGGTTATCCAATTTCCCCACAAATACCAGTGAGGCCCCGCTGTGTTCCAGCACAAATTTCATGGAATCCAGGGACTGCATTGGGTATAAGGGAACGCTGATACAGCCACTCATCATGATGGCAAGGTCGGCCATAATCCATTCTGCGCAGTTTTTGGAAATGATGGCCACACGGCTGCCTTTTTCCAATTTTAACGCCATCAGGGCCGCCGCCATGCGGCGTACCTCGTCAGCCACCTGCTCCCAGCTGTACTCTTGCCAGATGCGGTTGCGAGGCTGTCTTAAACATATTTTTTCGGGTGCTTCGTGTTCCCATTTGTGCAGGCATTCAACTGGCGTTAGATAATTCACCGACATGAGTTCACCTCTTTTGGTTTAATAACAGTAACGGTTTTTGTGTGATAGCAACCTCAACAGCTAAGGGTCTTAATCCTGGCACTCTAAAAATGCATACATTTAATTTCGCCATGGCTTCTCTGTAGTGGTCAACTAAATACTGTCGGCGAGATAGTACAATCAATTCATCATTCTGCCCTCGCAGGAAGGCCTATACACAGAAAATCCATCCAATATAAACCGGCATAAGGTAGCGGCTTAGTTTAAAAATATAGTTAAAAATAGTCGGTAATAATATTTCACCCAATGATTAATAGGTCTAATAGGTATCGCTAAAATGACCGAAAATTATGTACATCGCATTTAAACAATGTATTGGTAGTAAGCGCTCGAGAAAGCTAGTTTGGTTTATTGAGCGCATATTAAATAATAGCTAAAAGGCGTAATCTGTCCATACCGAATCACCCCAAAAAACGAACACTATTATGTGCATTGGCTATGTAATCCCTCCTTTATTAATGTCAATTAAAAAAGGGGAGTTAATCATAGGCAGGTGAAATTATTTTTAAACTAGACTTAAAAGACTTTAGAAATTCGATTAATTCAATAATTCGAGGTGTTTATGCTTTTAATTAATGATTTTAAATCTGTAAAATTAACCTATGGATTGGTATTTGCCTTAATGCTGTCTGGCTGTGGCGGTAGTGGTGACGGTGAGGATGTTGACAAACTAAACACTGTAACTGATGTGTCAGGTAGATATACGATGATAACAAGTGCTATTTCTATTAAATGCACTGATGGATCAACGGATACAGCACCAGCAATAGCAATATCAGGAACTATTGAGCATATAGGTAATAGAATTACATTTTTTAATGATGACGATAGCCCCCCTATTGGTGGAACTATTATTGAGGAAGATGAAAATACTGATGGCATCATTGAGTCTGATGGTAAGTTTATTTTATCTACATCAGCTGTAGTTAAGTTGGATGGTATTAGTGGCAATATCACTTTGATTTATACAATTTCAGGGTATTTTAATGATACTGGCTGGCGTGGAACTTATTTTTTTACAAGCTTTATTTCAAGACTTTGCTACTACCTGTACCTACTCATCACCTTTTTCGGGAACAAAAAGCTAGGGTAATAAACACAATAGAGACTGTAATTAATTCTGTGTAACTAACTGCAAGTTTTAAATGTGGGCCTTTAACCGGCACCCACTATTGCGGAACAGCAATATGCTCAAGTACTTCTATATCGGCATTCTTGACACGGCTGTCTGCACGGAGTCGTTCAACCATCGCAATAGCCCCACCTGGTTCTGTCTTATAAAAGACCAATTCTAGCCTATCAAATTGATTACTCAACTGAAGCCCATAGTCTTCAGCGAGATTAGTCGAATCTAATAGGCTATACATTTTTACTCGAATATCACCCGTCACTATACCAAGCCCCTTAGTACGCGCATTCAGCACAACAGGAAACACAGTAGCTACATCAAGCGGCTGAATTCCAGACGACGGTTGCTTATGGGAAATGACATAGCGGCCTTTAACATCCAACACATCATCACCGTGATTCACACTTTTATTGCGACTCAGTGCAGCACTAATAGAAGGCAACTCGACATACTGACTACCTCGTACAGTGATAGCATTGCCTTTTTCAAGGCTATTAATCAGCGCTTCATGGTCATACGACTGAATGTTTTCTGCCCAAATACCCACAGAGCTAATTAATAGTGACGCAACCAAAAAGATTTTTTGTACAATTTTCATAGCACCTCCCCCCCGCCCTTATGATTAATGCCCGTAAACAGTCAATGTCCAACTTTCAAGAGTTCCAGTTAAACCTGCCTCACCGTCCAATGCTTTCAGTACCCAGACACCGTCACTGCTTTCACCATAGAAGGCATTAGTTAGCATTACAAAGTTGCTAAGGTCATCACTGAAAACAAAACTATTATTGACATTTAACAAAATACTTTTGGTTCCACCAGGCGAGGTCAACTCAAAACCAAGGTCTCCAGTCCACGAATGAGATGCTGTTACAGAAACCTGGATAGCCTCTATGACTAAATCATCTATTACATCGACGGTATCCTCAGCACCGGCAACACTGTCGTCAGGTATAAAAATAAAAGGCGTATTGCTGTAATTATTTTCAACTAACACGTCAAGATCTTCTGTGTACGCCTTAGCTTGCACAACGGCATTACCCGCATTAACGTGCCCGAACCCATACCAGTTATGAAACGGCAAGCCTGCCGTATTGGTTATCCAGGCATCCTCAGTTATCAGAAAACCGTCAGGCAAGGAAAACCCCAAGGGAATAAACCCGCTATCCACTTGATCTGATGAATTGACTAAAATATGCCGAACATCGCGCCAGCTCAGGTTCGGGTTAGCCTCCAGCATTAGAGCTACGACACCGGACACCATAGGTGCCGCCGACGATGTACCGTTAAAGATAGAGGTATAATTGCAATCCAGGTTTTCGGCATGACCAAACTCAAAACTGTTTTTATCAAAAGTAACCCCATACCCCTTAGTGCAGCTTTCTTGGTCGGTCGTCAAGATGGCCGGATTGATTAGGCCATCCTCCCCCCCAGGTGCACTAACTAAGACTGCCGAGCCCATACTGGAATAGGAGGCATGACGGCCTTTGGCATTCAGCGCCGCCACCACAATAGTATAGGGTGTTGAATTTCCAGGATCCATATTCACATTTGGCTGGAAGGACAGGCTATAGGAATTACCGGCAGATTTTATATATAGAGCACCCTTGCCACCGCGCAGGTTGGTTACCCCGTCAATAAGCTGTGCCTTTACCGCAGGGTCAATTGGAAAGTCAAAACTGACCGCACTGACACTGACCCCGTAACTCTGATTAAAAATGGCCACATCAGCCGCATAGCTCGCACCGCCAAGTGCAGCTATAAAATTCCCCGCACTTTGGTTTTTCAGGACATTAAACCCCTTCAAGGAAGCCTTGGCCGCTACACCGCGCCCACCTTTATCATTCCAACCTCTTGCGGCGATTATTCCCGCAACTGAGGTCCCATGATCCCCGCCAGTGTCGCTATTGAAGGGGTTATTGTCTCCATCGACAAAGTCATGGGATCCGCCCACCACGATATTGTCGGCCAGGTCCTCATGGTTGATTTCCAAGCCGCTATCCACAACAGCGACAATTACACCCGCCCCACTACTGCCATCGGCGACAGCGGTTACTATATTAATATCTTCCCCTGTCACCCCCGGAAATATGCCGAATGTCGTTTGCCCGGTATTTTCCAAATGCCATTGGTATTTATAATGAGGATCACCTGTAACCTGAAGATCGATAATGGCCACCCCGGATTGCGCCGAGCCATCACTCACCTGATAAGAAAAGCTGTCATCCACATCAGCACTGGCGATATAGGTGAACTGCCCCGTGCTAGCATCTACCAGAGTTAAAGTACCGTTTGACGGCTGACTTACCACACTGAAAGTCAAAGCTGCACTATCCACGTCATTCCCAACTAAAACATCACTTAGCCTGACTCCCTGCAAGACATCCCAGGTGCTACTACTCGCCACCGGCGCATCGTTGACCGCCGTAATACCGATGCTAACGCTGGCCGCAGTCGAGCTCTCCACTCCGTCATTGACGGTGAAAGTAAAACTATCACTGCCATTAAAATCCGCATTCGGGCTGTAGCTATACGCCCCTGTAGCCGCATCGGTGAGAATCAACTGGCCGTTGACTGTGTTACTCGCCAGCGCGTAGATGAGGCTGTCGCTATCCACATCAGTGCCCACCAGAGTGTCGTTGAGCTGCGTATCCTCCGACATATTAATCGTCTGTGCCACCGCCACTGGCGTATCGTTGACCGCCGCAATAACGATGCTGACGCTGGCCGCAGTCGAGCTCTCCACGCCATCATTAACGGTGAAAGTAAAACTATCACTGCCATTAAAATCCGCATTCGGGCTGTAGCTGAACGCCCCCGTAGCCGCATCGGTTAGAGTCAACTGGCCGTTGACTGTGTTACTCGCCAGCGCGTAGATGAGACTGTCGCTATCCACATCAGTGCCCACCAGAGTGTCGTTGAGCTGCGCATCCTCCGCCATATTAATCGTCTGAGCCACCGCCACTGGCGCATCGTTGACCGCCGCAATAACGATGCTGACGCTGGCCGCAATCGAGCTCTCCACGCCGTCATTGACGGTGAAAGTAAAACTATCACTGCCGCTGAAGTCCGCATTCGGGCTGTAGCTGTACGCCCCCTTAGCCGCATCGGTGAGAGTCAACTGGCCGTTGACTGTGTTACTCGCCAGCGCATAGGAGAGGCTATCACTATCCACATCAGTCCCCACCAGAGTGTCGTTGAGCTGTGTATCCTCCGCCATATTAATCGTCTGAGCCACCGCCACCGGCGCATCGTTGACCGCCGTAATACTGATGCTGACGCTGGCCGCAGTCGAGCTCTCCACGCCGTCATTGACGGTGAAAGTAAAACTATCACTCCCATTAAAATCCGCATTCGGGCTGTAGCTATACGCCCCTGTAGCCGCATCGGTGAGAGTCAACTGGCCGTTGACTGTGTTACTCGCCAGCGCATATGTGAGACTGTCGCTATCCACATCAGTCCCCACCAGGGTATCGTTGAGCTGCGCATCCTCCGCCATATTAATCGTCTGTGCCACCGCAACCGGCGCATCGTTGACCGCCGTAATATCGATACTGACACTGGCCACAGTCGAGCTTTCAACGCCGTCATTGACGGTGAAAGTAAAACTATCACTGCCGCTGAAATCCGCATTCGGGCTGTAGCTGTATGCCCCCTTAGCCGCATCAGTTAGAGTCAACTGGCCGTTGACTGTGTTACTCGCCAACGCGTAGATGAGGCTGTCGCTATCAACATCAGTCCCTACCAGGGTATCGTTGAGCTGCGTATCCTCCGCCACATTAACCGTCTGAGCCACCGCCACCGGCGCATCGTTAACCGCCGTAATACCTATGCTGACGTTGGCCGCAGTCGAGATTTCCACACCGTCATTAACGGTGAAAGTAAAACTATCACTACCATTAAAATCCGCATTCGGGTTGTAGCTGTACGCCCCCTTAGCCGCATTGGTGAGAGTCAACTGGCCATTGACTGTGTTACTCGCCAGCGCATATGTGAGACTGTCGCTATCCACATCAGTCCCCACTAGGGTATCGTTGAGCTGCGTATCCTCCGCCATATTAATCGTCTGTACCACCGCCACCGGCGCATCGTTGACCGCCGTAATATCGATGCTGACACTGGCCACAGTCGAGCTTTCAACGCCGTCATTGACGGTGAAAGTAAAACTGTCACTGCCGCTGAAATCCGCATTCGGGCTGTAGCTATACGCCCCTGTAGCCGCATCGGTGAGAGTCAACTGGCCGTTGACTGTGTTACTCGCCAGCGCGTAGATGAGACTGTCGCTATCCACATCAGTCCCCACCAGAGTATCGTTGAGCTGCGCATCCTCCGCCATATTAATCGTTTGTGCCACCGCCACCGGCGCATCGTTGACCGCCGTAATACTGATGCTGACATTAGTCGCCACCGAATTAATGAACCCATCATTGACGATGAAACTGAAGCTGTCTATCCCATACACATTCTCATTAGAAACATAAATAAAATCCCCGCTTGTGGCATTTACGATTGTTACTACACCCTGACTAGGTGGAGAAAAAACACTATAAATAAGAATGCTATTATCAACATCCGAAGCTTTGAGACGCCCAGTAAGCCACATATCTTCGAGAGTAGAGAAGGTCAAGGATTGCCCCACCGGCAAGTCATTTACGGCTTCAATGGTAATAGTTATAACCGCAATCTCAGATTCAAGTTGCCCATCGCTGACGCTATAAGAGAAACTATCAACGCCGTTTACATTAGCGAATGGCGTATAGGTGTAAGTGCCGGTTGAGGAACTTACCAGACTCACAATTCCCATTTCAGGAGAGGAAATAATCTGATAGGAAATTCTATCATCATCAACATCTGTAGCTGGCAAGATACCACTTAATGCTTGATCTTCAGCAGTTACTAGGTTTGCTGGGCTCACTACTGGCGAGTGATTGACCGTAACCTCGCCTCCACCACCATCACCACTTTCCACACTACTGGCTCCGCAAGCACTTAGTAATAATGCAAATAGAGCTGATGTTAATCCATTACTTAGAGCTTGCTTTGACATGAGCTAGTCCTCTAAACAATATATGTAAACGGGCTGCACCAATAAGCGAAGACCGTTTTAACGACTGTATGTAAAACTGGCCGTTACACAGAATTACTTAAAGTCTCGTTAATAACAACATTTACAAAGCTAAGATGCCTAAGGGCATCATCTAAGCAAAAACGGGTACTAGGAGATCTTCACTGCCAGCTTCACAAATCCCCTTATGGCATTTCACACGGCTTTTCGTGGTGTTTTCATAACGCCCGACAATATCGACCATTAATAGGTACTTGCCTCTGGACAGCTACTCACTAAACCGTGCTGTATGGTGACTTTCGAAAGTGAGGGCATAAACGCCACCCAACATGGTGCCTATAAATATCAACACCTGTACCATGCTAAGCAATAGGCTCGTGGGAATGGGATTCAATAGAAATAACTGGGTAATAATTAACGTAACAAATATGCTCAAGGCAATAAAACCCCCGATCACTGCGCCTATCAACGCATAGTAGCTGATATCCAGTTCTTGAAATGGCGAGGCAATATGTAATTTGTGACAAGTAATCATTTTTTTATTACGACCCATGACATGCAAACTATTATCATTGATACCGGCATGATGCAGGTCATCCACAGCCTCATCGGCCGACTCAATACCGTCGGCGAGATAATACAAACGTTTCATAATTCAGCCCCCCTCAGTAAGGCCGATACACAGACACCCCAACCAATATAAACAGGCATAAGTTAGCGGCCTAATTGACATATATCGTTGAAAATCGCCGGCAATAATATTCCACCCAATAATTAATAGGTCTTACAGGTAACGCTAAAATGACCGCTAATTCTGTCCATCGCATTTAAACAATGTACTGGTAGCAAGCGCTCGATAAAGATAAATGGGTTTGTTGAGCGCTTATTAAATAATAGCTAAATGTCGTAAGTTGTCTATACTAAATAGCCCCAAAAACACGCACAATATTATGTGCATTGGCTACATTAAATATATTTATTAAATTAAAAATAGGGACTATTGAAACTACCTGGCACGTTAATTTAACAAGTTGAAAAACAGAGCACATAAAATCCTAGCCGCTGGAATTTTTCATGCCTGACATAATGTAAAATTTATTATGCAGTGAATTAATTCCCATACCTGATAACGATCCATTTAGCTTTAGTTAGATGGCCAAATTCTACATACCACTACAATCTAGTGCTCAAGGAAAATCTGGCTAATTTTTATGCCATAAGTTTGGCTAATGTCTTTATATCGGTACGCTCTGCCGATTCTATTAAGTTCATATACCATTCCACACAATTCCTTCCGAAAAAATCAGAACAACCTATACTCAAAACTAAAAACTGAAAAGTACCTGTTCATCACTATTGCAGGAGTAGCCAGATGATGAGGAAAGTTTTGATACTGACTTGTATTGCCTGTCTCTCAGGTGTTGCCATTGGCCAGGCACCCAGGGTTACTCTTCCCAAGCAAATATATTTAGCCACCACAGATTGGTGTCCCTATGCTTGTGAGGATCAAGCCGATCAAAAATCGGGGATAGTGCATGAATACCTTACTCAGCTGTTTGCCGCTCAAGGCATAATACTCAATATTCAATTCTTCCCTTGGAGTCGAGCCATTGAAGAAGCCAATAAAGGAAGGGTGGATGGGCTGCTCACAGCTGTGTATGCAGAAGCCCCTGATCTTGTTTTCACCCACACGCCTACCATGGCATATGGCGTGTGCTTCTTCACCGAGGAATATACAAGTTGGCAGTATAAAGGGCTCGCCAGTCTACAGCAGATTAACCTGGCCGTGATTCAGGATTATGGCTATGGGCAACCTGTGGATGGCTATATAAAGGAGGCCTCTGCAGGAAAACTGACCGTCATCGCCAGTGGTGGTATAAATCGCCTCAGTCGTATGTTGATAGCGGGGAGAGTTGACGCCTTTGTTGGCGATAGTAATGTGGTGGCCTGGCTGTTGAAAACCAAAAGAAATTTACCGCGTCAGGTTGGTTGCCTGCCAGAAAATCCATTTTATATAGCGTTTAATTCCAACAGGCCTTGGGTGAAGGAGATAGTCAATAAACTGGATATTTGGCTTAATACAGCAAGAAATCAATTAAAATTGAAAGGTATTAAGCAGGAATACCTTGGACTGTAATAGTGACTTCCAAACTCAAAGTGTCACCAGTCTGTATTTGAAATTTAGCAACGAATGAAGTTTGCTTGCTGACGAGCATGAGACTTCCTTGCATATTCCCTGGGCATAAAAAATTCCTCGATTGGAGGTCTTTCTATAGTCAGAACTGGGTCTATTCCCCTAAGTTGGTTTTTTCAGTTAATGATGGCGACGGCCATTAGGTCCAATGTCAATTTGCTAAAATTTGCCTCTATTCCATCCGTTATCTCTTGGATGGTTTGAGGGTAACCACTAAATGTTTCGCCAATCTGCTCCACCCAGCTCTCTTGGTAGGTCGCTATTAACTCGCTTATCACCACAGAGCTTGTTGCATGAACTACCGCCACCTCTCTAATGTTATCCTCAACTGCTGCCGTGAAAGAGGCTAAATGATCGATTAGATTATCTCGGTAGGCTCGCAATAGATTGCCGCCACCGGATCCAGTGGCCGCTGCATTTCGGGCAGAAAGGTGATTGGCGGCGGCGAGTGAATCCAGCTGAGTTTGGTGCACCAATACAAAATAAGCAGTTATAATTCCATCAGCCTGGCTGGTATCAATCACCACCTCACCGCCAGTGCCTTCACTGGGTGTGTTCACTTCATCTTCTATGCTGGATTCTTGATTTCCACCACCACTACTACCACCGCCACAGGCGGCCAGGACTAAGGTAATCATAACCAAGTAAATTACTTTAAACATTTTCAATCCATTAAATATGTAGGCATATACAGCGGTGGCCGATTATAGACCTGTATTACCAAAACTATAAGGGTGGTGGGCTACTCACCCATACTCCCTTCTATTCCCATATCTGATAGCGAGCCATTTAGCGCTAGTTAGGTGGCCAACTTTAGTTGACCACTACAGTTTCATAAATAATTCCTTTGGTTCAGTTTACGAGAACTCTCTACTTTTGACTTCTACTAATTTTCGGGGGGATTAC
>Ga0209396_1005674_pt1 | contig 11723 bp, 7 predicted proteins | sample GOMGulsemesocosm_6_FD_184638 | JGI IMG/M metagenome (GOLD analysis project Ga0209396, IMG submission 184638) | Methane-oxidizing microbial communities from mesocosms in the Gulf of Mexico - GOM8C Gulf of Mexico (SPAdes) (version 2) | ecosystem: Environmental > Aquatic > Marine > Cold seeps... | reverse complement strand
ATGTCAGTGCTGGATATGAAAGAAATAAAGCTGTGCCAGTACAGGAAGTTTTATTTGGTAAAGTGCAGTCTGTTAGAAATATTACACAACAGGAATTAATTCGAGACAAAAATAAGGGTTGGAAAGTCTTTGGAGGCGCATTAATTGGCGGTGCTATCGGTAGCCAATTTGGTGATGGTAGCGGTCAAGTAGCTGCAACCATTTTAGGCTCTTTAATTGGTGCTTCACTCTCTGATAATAAACATCCGCAATACCGTGAAAAAACGTTACGTTTAGTTGAAATGATGATTAAAACGGATCAAGGTAAAGCGTACATGGTAGTGCAAGACTTTGACTCTAGAATGATATTTAATCAAGATGATAAGGTGCGTTTAATCTATCTTGAAAATAATAGCGTACGGATTGATAAAGCATATTAGCCGATTTATTCTGTGATTTATACCCAAACCACTTCAAAATGCGAGTTTCAGGACTGCTGAGCAATTCATGATTTAGGCGCATCTTTGTATTAATGGTCACTCCCTTAAAAGAAGATGCAACAACAAGCATGACTTGCTCAGAAGCCCCGGTACGGTTGGTTTAGAATCGATTTATACTGCATTATTGATTTTGTAAAGGGAATAACCATTCTCTGCAATCAATGCCTTATCTAAAGCGATTCTAATTCCAACTGAATCCTGTATTTTGAGGTGGTTTGGGTATATTAATAAAACCTGATAATGAAAATTATCAGGTTTTTTATTGGAATTGGTATAATTAAACCGAGTAAAATTTATTTAGAGTCTGCACGACCCATAAATTTACGTTCTTCAGTGTTTACTTTAATTTTGTCACCAGTAGAGATATGCTCTGGAACTTGAACCGATAAACCTGTAGAAAGTATTGCTGGTTTTGTACGAGCTGTTGCTGAACCACCTTTAATAGATGGGTCAGTCTCAGTGATCACTAGCTCTACACTTGACGGTAAATCAATACCTACAGCTGCGCCATCAACTAAAACAACCTGAACACCTTGGGTATTTTCATCAATAAATAGCACTTCATCTTCAATGCTTTCTTTATTTAGGTTATATGGTGTGTAGTCTTCATTATCCATAAATACAAACTCATCACCATCTAGGTATGAGAACATTACTTGGCGACGGATTAAATCAGCTAACGTAAGCATATCACTATCTTTAAATGTTTCATCAACTTTTAAACCAGATACGACATCGTACATACGCATACGGTATAAACTTCCGCCTGCACGACCTTGTGGTACAGAGCGTTCAATATCTCTGATGATATATACACTATTATTGTATTCGATAGCTGTATTTTTTTTAACGTCACTCGCCTTTGGCATAATATTTTGTCCTGAAAATTACAATGCGGTAAAAATAACATTTACTCGTTTATATGCAACTAGTTAAACTCAATCGGTTTTGATAAAACGAAATTTTATTAAATATATGCTTCATACCGTATATTTGAAGCTTATATTCACATTTTAAATAATTTAAAAAACCTATATTGCAAGCAATATAGGTTTGATGAAACGTCTAGAAAATTTAAAAAGGATTTTTAAAAAGTCATAGACCAACGATTAATTGTGCCTGTATCCCAAGATGCACTATCAACAGCTTTTAATTGCCATGTACCAGTTGTGTCATTGCCACTTAAAGTGACAGAGTAAGTCTTTTTAATATTATTTGAACTACCGCCTGAGTTATTGTGAAGTACATAACTTACACCGGTCGGGCTAATCAAACTTACTTTTAAATCCCCTTTATATGTATGGCTAATATCAACTTCAACACTCACAGTTGCTGCATTGCCAATATCTGTTACTGCAATATCACTCGTTATACCGGAAGCATTATTATCTGGAATAGAGTAGCTTTGGTTATTTTCAAAAGTACCTGTACCACCACCGCCAGAACCGCCTTCAGTGTAACTTGCGATAAGAGACATACCTGAATATGCTGCGTATCCATCGATCATTGCTGAATAGCGTACTGCTTCAGGCGCTGCTACAGTACAGCTTTCGTTATTACCATTTTTATATGGACGACAGTCATAGTCTGATTTTGAAGCTGTGCTACCTGCTTTCATATACAAATCAGCATCACCAGTTCCACCGCTGATTTGAATTGCTAGATCAGTTGCACCTGCTGGTACATCTATATAAAACTGAGTTTGAGAATCTTTGGCGCCAGCAATCGTTACAGCGACACCATTTTGTAATTCAGCTTCTGGTGTGGGAGTCCCGCCACCATCACCACATGTTGCATCAACACCAACAGTATTAAATGCTGTAATAACGTGAGCTGTATTGTAACTCGCATCAGTAGCAGCGCGTTGTACACCACAGGCTGCTTCATCAAATGTTGTATTAGCAGTCCAATATAGCTGGTTTGCTCTGACCATCACTTCAAATGCTTTACGAGTATCCCAACCTGCAGTGTTTGCAAGTAAGTAGAAAGCACGATTAAATACACCGCTTGAATGATGCACATCTATACCATTGTAATAGTTAGATGCATGGCCAATTGAGCTACCGTCTTGCGTTGGATCTTGGAAGTAGCGAAGAGAACCTTGCCCTTTAAATATCTGAGCACCAACTAACCAATCATTTGATCCTTGCATGAAGTTTTCAGCTGCTTCACCTGCCATATCTGAAAATGCTTCATTAATACCACCTGATTGATTACTGTAAACTAAACCTGAGTTTTGCTCAGTAAAACCATGGCTAACCTCATGAGCAGAAACATCGAGGCTCACAAGTGGATAGAAAGTATTAGCGCCATCACCAAATGTCATTGCTGAGCCATCCCAAAATGCATTTTCATAATTACTAGAATAATGAACTCGCATAGTTAATTGGAAAGATAAAGGCGCAGTGCCATACCAGTCATTATATAAATCAAAAACAACGCCACCAAAGAAGTGCGCATCATTTAATGGCGCGTATGCACCATTGATCTGTTGGAATGTATTTCTTGGACAGTTATAGCTATACGCTGAAGAACCAGACGTTGAACCGTTTAAATTAACAGTCTTTACATTGGTATTGTTCATTGTACATGTATTACCTGATTGGCTTACATCTAAGAAACCAAAGTCAGTACCATATTCGTATTGACCTGTTTTTTCATTACCACCAGGGCCAGTACCTACCAATGCATGCGCTAAACCATCCCATTGTTTGATTATTTCACCCGTATTTGCGTCCATAATTGCAAATGGGCGACTAGGTTGTTTGTGTGCATTGAAGTAAGAAAGTTCATAAACAAGACGCGCTTCTTGATGATCATCTAAATATACAAATAATTCAGTTTTTTTGTTTTCAGCTTTTACTTTAGTGCTGCTTTGAGCTATTAGCTTTCTCATAGCTTCATCGGCTGTTATTGTTACTGCTGTAGAAACAATATCTTGTTCAATATTAGTGAGTACTTGGCCTACACTTGATTGCATCAAGCCAAAGTTATTAGATTGTGCAACTATTGCACTATTATAAACCGGAATGCCTTTATATTGTTGCTGGTATCTTGCTTTTACATTGCCATTTGCCAGTACAACTCTGCGCACTTCTTTCATTTGATAATCATTTGGCAAGTTAAGTTGTTGGCTGATAGTGTGCTGCATTACAGAGTTAGAGATATTGTTGTTAGAGCTAACTTGTTGTGCATCTTGCCACTGAGCGGCTTGCGCATTCATGCTAAAAGCGATCGCAACTGCAACAGGTGCAAATTTAAATACATTTTTCATCTTATTTCCTTAAATAAATATTATTGTTTGTCTCACGTAACAAGTTGAATCAAAATAACTTATTAGTGGTGTCCCTATTTGTAGAACGTAAAATGAAGAAAAGAAAGTTTATTTACATTGTTTTAACATTGTGCGTTATTTATTCTATTGATTATTGGGTTTATTAGTATTGTTGTTTTATTGGGCAACTGTATTTAAACTTTTTTGGGGTGTGTAATAACTAACCATTTATTTGAAATTTAAATGTTGCATTTTTGTTGTTTATGACAGTTCAATTTTTTTTCGACTCTATGAAAGAGCCGAAGGATATTTATTAACTCTGCTAAGCAGATTGCGCTCTTTGATTTGAAGTATTTGAATGATTTTTAAGGCTTTGATTGGCTAATTGGATTAAAATTTTACTCATTTCATCTATACGACGTATAAAACTTTTTTTACAAGCACGTTCATTGACAGTATGATCGCCATCACCAAATGGACCAAAACCGTCAATTGTAATTAATCCAGCCTCAGACATGGTATTTGCATCGCTTACACCGCCACGAGATTCAGTTGGCAAACTATAACCTATTGCCGAACTAATAAAGTTCAATAATTCAGTTTGCTTAGGGTTAGCAGACATAACATCTCTTTGTACTCCGCCGCTAATACTTATTTTTACGCCTTCAACTTTGGAATGATCAATTATATGGTAGATATTTTCTAATACTCTGAGTTTTTCATTAAAGCAATTGAAGCGTGCTTCAACTAAAAGGTTTGCTTTAGGAGAAATGGTATTAGCACCGATCCCACCTGAGCATTTACCCACATTAACAGTCGTTTTTTTGTTTAAATCGGTTAAGGCTGTTAAGTCGATTACCATATGGGCAGCAGCTAAATTCGCATTAATACCATTACTGTATTCATTACCAGCATGAGCTGCTTTTCCTTCAATTTCAATATTAAAAGTAGCGACACCTTTACGTGATATTACCACTTCGTGATTTTCTCCTGCAGCTTCAAATACAAAGCAGTAATCATAGTTCTTGGCTAATCGACAAGAAAGCGCTTTACTATCATCGCTGCCAGTTTCCTCATCGCTAACGAGTAACATATCAATATTATAAATTTCCCCAATCTGCTTTTTTAAATTTCTTAAAGCACATAAAGCCACATAATTGCCGCCTTTCATATCGCAAACACCAGGCCCATAAATCCACTGCTCATCTTCTGAAAATTTTTCGAATGTACCCGGTGGATAGACTGTATCTAAATGGCCTAACAAGAGTAATTTTTTGCCTGGTTTTTTATTTGAACGAAACAAAATGTGATTTCCAATAAGTTCTCTTTCATAAGTTTGGCATTGGAAACCGAGAGGAAGCATCCAAGATTTAAATACATCTGCATTTTCATCTATTCCACATTTATTTTTGCTATATGAATTTAAATTGATAATTTGAGCTAATTCAGAAAAGTTCATTGGTTCAATCATATTTTAAAGCCTTTCATAGTGATTTTTAATGTGATTTATCACTTTATTTAAATATAAAAGTTTAAATTTAAGGTTTCATTTTTGTGACCGTTTAATGAACAATTTAGTGATTTAATATTTCTTCAACTAACTGTCATAAAACTAGACTTTAATAGAGCAAACAGAAGCACTAATTAGTTTAACTATTCAGTATTAACAAAATTGTATTAATGGAGATAAACGATGGCGGCAGCAAATGTTGGTTTGTGGTTATATGAAAATGGTGGTGGCAGTGAAATCCAAACTAAAATGGTTGATGCACTTAAGCAAAGAGATATTAGCTGTATAACGGGACTGAATTTACGTGATGCTTATGCAAGAGATGGCAATATATTTTGTAATAATACAGTTATGGAAGAACTCGATTTATTTTTAAGTTACAACGCAGGTCAGCAGACACAATATCAGTTGTATCTTTATGAAGCTATCAGCCAAAGTATTCCAACTATAAATAATTATGCCGCATTTGCACTATCTGAGGATAAATTTAAAACCTCCCATCTACTTAATAACCATTCAATTGCTACACCTGAATATCGATTATGTCATAAAAATGATACCCAAGGTTTAAAAGCAGCTATTAAAGATTGGGGTGGAAAGCTTGTATATAAACCGACAGATGGTTGGGGCGGGGCAGGCATTGTCAAAATAGAAGGTGAACAAGCGCTTGATATGCTATTACCTTTTTTAAGTCGTACTGATTTACGTTACTTTTATCTAGAACGTTTTATTGATTATGACAATACAGATTTCAGGATTGATATTGTTGATGGTCAATTAATTGGTTGTTATGGCCGCAAAGCGCCAAAAGATGATTGGAAAACGAATATCACTTCTGGTGGAAGTATTTTTGTGAGGGAGCCAAATGATGAAGTTGTTGCACTCGCCAAAAGGGCCGCAGATTTAGCCGGGTTAGAGATCGCTGGAGTTGACCTAATCTATGATCGCGAACAAGAGCGTTATGTTGTACTAGAAATTAATAGTATTCCAGCATTTGCTACTCCAGAACAAGAAAAGCTAGGGCTAAACTTCAATAATAAAAAATTAGACGCCATCGTTAATTTAATTGACCGAACTGTTTCTCAATCTAGATCTAAGGTTGCGTAAAATGAAAAACACTAACACTTTGCCAAAGCTTGGTTTTCTTTATTTAAATCATGTTATGCGTTTTTTTGATAAGTCCAACTTCAAAGGTTGGCCGAATAAAATAGAGCAAGTTACTTATCGTTGGGGCAAAGATAAGCAACGTTTTATAGATGAAATAAAAACAAAAAAAATAGATGTATTAATAGGTAATATTCCCGCAACTGCCTACGAAACTTTTAGAGATATCGCAAAAGCCTTACCGCATGTTGAGTTTGTGCCATCACTTGATGCGCAATTTTCGAACAAGTCAAAAGAAAATGTGACTCACTTTTGTAATAAATATAATTTACCAGCGCCTCAAACTAGTATTTTTTATGTACCTGATCGTGCTGAAAAATACTTAAAAAGTGCCACATACCCTAAAATTATTAAACGCTCTTTTGGTCCTTCAAATTATGGTGGTTACTTTGTTCATAAAGTTGATAGTTATCTGGAAGCTAAAACTTTACTGAATAAACAGAAATACTATCCGGTTTACGTTCAAGACTTTGTTCCTATGGAAGCTGATATCCGAGTCATGCTGATAGGACATAAACCTGTATGCGCGTTTTGGCGAAGACCGCCGGAAGGAGAATGGCTTACTAATACAAGCCAGGGCGGCAGCATGGATTATACGAATGTACCAAAAAATGTACTTAAACTTGCCATTGAAACCTCTAAAGCAGCAAATGCAGAATATTGGGCGTGTGATATTGCTTTGGGAAAAAATGGTCAAAGCTATATTTTAGAGTGCGCCACAGCATTTGCTGCATTTCCTTATATACGGGATTGGATAGGGCAATACTTGATGTGGAAATATTCAAATGGTCAGTTTAAAGCACCACATATTCCAATGTGGAATTGGGAGGAGTTAGGAAAAATTAATGTGAGTCTCCTTAGAACAATGCGTCATATAACATTTGGTAAACATACTCCTAGTTGTGATGGTAATGAACTATTTAAGCAAGTTGATGAGTTTGGTTATCCGGTCATGCATGTTGAACAAAAGGAGGAAGAGGAATGGCCAAGCGATGTATGGAATTTTCAAGATAACTTTAAACTTAATCATCCTGAGCTATTTACACAGCCTTTACCACTTCAAGTATGTAAAGATGAAAGTAGTGATTCATTAGTTATTGAAACATCAGACGATACTAACGCGATATCGCAATTAAGTTTGATGTCATTCTTTACCAGCATTAAAGGCATTGGCAATAAAATGGCACAAGAAATTGTGAATACTTTAGGCACCCAAGGGGTTGTTGACGCATTGCAAAACAACCCTCAAAAGTTATGTGAAATTAAAAATGTTAAAGCTAAAAAATTAGAAGTGATCCAATCTCATTGGGCACAATTTAGTAAAGATTTATAACGAGTGACTGTGAGGCAGCTTTAAAATTTTAAGCTGCTTCTTAAAATTATTGATAATCAATGAAAGTACCCTTATGAAAATACAGTATGCATCATATCAAGAAACTATCGATTTTTTACAACAAGCTATGAGTCAGCACCCAAATTTAATTCGTTTACAAAGTATTGGAAATACATGGGAAAACCGCCCAATCATGATGGCGACGATCTCAAATGATGTTGCATTTGCAGATGAAAAACCAGGCTTACTTTATACGGGGTCTATTCATGCAAGAGAATGGATAGGTAATGAGTTAGCAATTAAATTTATTAAGTATATTTTAGATAACTACCGCGTTAACCCTAAACTTATGGATACACTAACGCGCAATACGCTTTATATTGTGCCTTGTTTAAATCCTGATGGTTTTGAGTACTCTAGAAATCACTTTTCATTTTGGCGTAAGAATAGAAGAGATAATGGTGATGGATCATTTGGAGTTGATTTAAATCGTAATTTTGATTCGAAGTTTAGAAAAGGCGGTGATAGTAATAGCAATACTTATGGCGGACCATATCCATTTTCTGAACCAGAAACACAAGCTATTAAAAATTTTGTAGAAGCACATTCAAATATATCTGTATCTCTTGATTACCACTCGCAAGGCAATGTGTTTTTCCCTGCACATAAATTCAATCATGAAGTGGAAATTGAGGGTACAGATCTTAATATTTTATGCGCTAATATGAATAATGAAATAAAAAAAGTGACAGGAAGACAATATGGCATTCATAGGGGAAAGCCGCCTGCGAATTTAATTAGAGGCAGTGGCCGTGAGTATTATTATTCAAAGGGAATATTAGCAACCGTTGTTGAGGTTGGTACTCGAAATATTCCTGATTATATGCAAAACATGACACAAAGCATTGATGAAAATATTCCTGCTCTAATACACGCTTTATCGGAAGCAATTAATTATTCGAAGCTCGCACCCAAGAGAATAGAAGGTTTTACAATAAAAGAGATAGGTACTGATACCGCAACACTTGAATGGATATGCCCGATTAAAGATGATTTATATTTTGAAATTTATCGCAGCGAAACGAATAAGAATATGTGTAATGAGCAAACCTTAGTCGCGATTACAAAATCCTCTGAGTTTATGGATGTGCAATTAAAAACGGGACAAAGTTATTTCTATAATATAAGAGCTGTTGATAAAGTATCTAAAGTGAAATCTCCTTTTAGTCCTGAACTACGGTTAAAAACCAAATTAGCCAGTGATGAATTTTCAATGACTGTATTTCCTGCAAAACATGATGTTGGTTATTTAGCTGAAAACTATAATAGTAAAAACAAAGAACACTTTGGCTATAACTCTATGTTTATTGGGGTTAATAAAAAAAGGGGGATTAGTTATGGCGTAATATGTTTTGATTTGAGCAATTTACCTGAACTTTCAACTATAAAAAGTGCAAAATTTTCGCTTTATCCAATGAATCGAGTAAATGCAAAAATTGAAAAGTTTGGTGAGTGGTCAATTGATATTTTAGATGTCACTCAAATTACTGATATATATGACTATGATGAAATAGCCAACGCACAAAGTGTCTGCACTTTAGGGCAAACTATTGAATCAGATAAAATGACTCAAGGCATTTGGAGTAAATGGCAATTCAATGGTGTGGAGCGTAATGTATTACATCAAAATATTCTTAAGAATAATAAACACGTTTTACTTAGGATAAAAGGACCGACAAGTTTGCCATTAGGTAATGATTCTCAAATGATGCAATTTGATATTGGCTACGGACCTTTTGGTAGTGGTTTACATTACCGGCCTTATTTAGATTTAATTTATAGTCAGCCAGATAAAGTAATTGAGATGTGTCCAGCGGTACTCAATACGATCCACCCTGAATTTGTGCAAAGTGATCAGTTAAAGTCGGGATTTGATCAGCAAGGTCAGATTGTTTACGGGCAAATGGCATTTGCGTTAGATGTTTTACCAAACCCAGATACCACAGTGATCACACAAGCTTATTTATTACTCAATAATAAAAATTATTTAAATACCTCAAAAGACATTAGATTCACCATTGAGCTGGTGGAGCTTGAAGATGTGGATTATAAAAGTGTGAAACAAAGAGAGAAAATTGAGTATATTGGTTATGAAATTTCTAATGAACAACTCAAGGATAAATCTCAACATCATTTCATTTTTGATAGTTACTCTATGCAAGCATTAGAGCGATTACATTGGGAGAATAAACCGTTTTATTTTATCATTCGAGCAACATCAGAGTCACAGGCGACCAATGCGTTAGTCGATTTTCATGAAGATAGCGATGAGCTTAAAGCTAAGCTTATTATCAATTATGTTGAGCGTCGAAAATACTCATTACCGCAACCTGAGAATTTGGCTGTGAGTATTGAAAATCAACAAGTAAAATTAAGCTGGAAAAATCCTGAACATGCAGATTTTGTTGGTTCTTTTGTTGTGCGTAACCGTTTTCATTCTCCAAAGTCGCCTTTTGATGGAGTCAAAATATATGGTGGTAAAGATGAATATACATTTGATAACTTTGGTAATTCCAGTATAGCAAAGTATTACAGCGTATTTAGCTATGATAATGTGCCTAATTATTCAGAGCCAACTGCTATTTATTACTCGCAAACACTCAGTATCAGTTTGGATGAGTTGAATGATGATTTACCCCATGAACATGAAGACGAAGATATGTTTTTAGGGGATGATTGATTCATTATGATAAAAGAAGCGGGTGCCTATTCCGCTTGAAAAATTTGTTTTTACAATTATGATACGCATCATGATTAAAAAGCTATCAATTATAAAATGCGTATCACAGATAACCTAAGAACATTATTAGAAAATAACAATGTTAATTATAAAGAAGTTGATCATGAAGCAGCAGCCACCTGTGAATTTTCAGCTAAAGCCCGTGGCGAAGATATAAAAATAGGGGGTAAAACCCTATTATTTAAGGATAAAAAAGGATTTCACTTGTTTGTGATTTCAGCACAAAAGCAAGTTGATTCTAATAAAGTGAGAAAGATACTTAAAACGCAAAAGCTCAGGTTTGCAACAGAAGAAGAATTAAAAGAACTTTGTGATGTAGAAAAGGGCGCATTACCGCCTTTTGGTAAACCACTATACCCTTATGATTTGTATCTTGATGAGTCGATATTGCATAACGAAAAGATTGCATTTAATGCAGGTATTTTAACAAAGTCTTTTATATTAAATACGCAAGACTATTTAACTTTAATACAACCTCACTATTGTGAGTTTGCTAAATGAATCAAAGTTATTTAAAAATCATTAGTTGTACGTTATTTGCTCTTTTAGCCTTTGCTGGAAACTCTGTATTATGCAGATTAGCTTTGGGGGAAAATATGATAGATGCAGCGAGTTTTACAGTAATAAGACTTTTATCAGGTATTGTTATCCTACTATTGATTATCTTGTTTAAAACTAAAGTGAGTAATAACAATAATCAGTCAAATACAAAAGGAAGCTGGTTAGCTGCGTGCATGTTATTTATATATGCTATCGCTTTTTCATTTGGTTATATCACTTTAGATACAGGCATAGGAGCGCTGGTTTTATTTGGTTCGGTGCAAATTACCATGCTGATTGTAAATTTAATTAAAGGTAATAAGCTTCATTATAGTGAGTGGCTAGGTTTAGCTATTTCATTTTATGGCTTTATATATTTAATTTTACCAACCTTAACGACCCCTTCACTTTCGGGTGTTATTTTAATGGTTAGTTCAGGTATTGCATGGGCTTTTTATACTTTACTTGGGCGAGGTTCAAAGGATCCATTAAGTGATACTGCCTATAATTTTTTGCGTACATTTCCACTATTATTAATTGTATTATTGTTAAGTTTTAAAAATGCACATTTCACAAATCAAGGCATTTATTTAGCTGTATTATCTGGTGCGCTTGCATCGGGG
>Ga0209396_1005672_pt1 | contig 11725 bp, 8 predicted proteins | sample GOMGulsemesocosm_6_FD_184638 | JGI IMG/M metagenome (GOLD analysis project Ga0209396, IMG submission 184638) | Methane-oxidizing microbial communities from mesocosms in the Gulf of Mexico - GOM8C Gulf of Mexico (SPAdes) (version 2) | ecosystem: Environmental > Aquatic > Marine > Cold seeps... | reverse complement strand
TTACAAACGCACCAAAATCAACGATACGTACAACTTTACCGTTGTAGATAGTACCTACTTCAAGCTCAGCAGTGATTTGCTCGATACGCTCGATTGTAGCGCGTGCACTTGCACCGTCAGTTGCAGCAATTTTGATTGTGCCATCATCTTCGATTTCGATTGTTGTACCGAACTCTTCAGTTAATGCACGGATCACAGCGCCACCTTTACCGATAACATCAGCAATTTTCTTTGGTGGGATATTCATTTTGTAAATGCGTGGTGCAAATTCAGATAATTCTTCTGAAGGAGCTGAAATCGCTTCGTCCATCACAGTAAGGATGTGTAAACGTGCTGCTTTTGCTTGAGTTAAAGCAATTTGCATGATTTCTTGAGTGATACCTTCAATTTTGATATCCATTTGTAGTGCAGTGATACCGCCTTGAGTACCAGCAACTTTAAAGTCCATATCACCTAAGTGATCTTCATCACCTAAGATATCAGAAAGTACAACAAATTCTTCACCTTCTTTAACTAGACCCATCGCAATACCAGCAACAGAAGCTTTAATTGGTACACCCGCATTCATTAGCGCAAGTGATGAACCACACACAGAAGCCATTGAAGATGAACCATTTGATTCAGTAATTTCAGATACAACACGAATTGAGTATGGGAATTCAGTTAACGTTGGCATTACAGCTTTCATACCACGTTTAGCTAAGTTACCGTGTCCAATTTCACGACGCTTAGGAGAACCTACAAAACCAGTTTCGCCAACACAGAATGGAGGGAAATTGTAGTTAAGCATGAAGTGGTTCTTTTGCGTGCCTAAAAGGTCATCGATAAGTTGCGAATCACGTTCCGTACCTAAAGTAGCAGTAACGATTGCTTGTGTTTCGCCACGTGTAAAGATTGAAGAACCGTGAGTACGTGGAAGTACGCCAGTTTTAACATCTAATGCACGAACAGAAGCAGGATCACGACCATCAATACGCTTTTCACCAGCGATGATGCGGCCACGTACTGCTTTCTTCTCTAATGAACCAAAAAGCTTACCGATTTCTTGAGAGTCTAGCTTTTCACCTTCAGCAAGTTCAGCTGTTAATGTTTCGATTACTAATGCTTTAGTTTCATTAAGAGAATCTTTACGCGCTACTTTATCAGTGATTAAGTATGCAGCACCGATTTTTTCTTCAGCGATTGCAGCAATTTTATCTGCTAATACAACATTCTTTTCAGGAGCAGTCCAATCCCAAGTAGGCTTGCCTGCTTCTGCTTTAAATTCACTTACAGCAGTGATAATAGCTTGAGCTTGCTCATGACCATATACAACAGCACCAAGCATAACGTCTTCAGCTAATACTTCAGCTTCAGATTCAACCATTAATACTGCATTTTCAGTACCAGCAACAACTAAGTCTAATTGGCTGTTTTCAAGTTCAGTTACTGAAGGGTTAAGTACGTATTGACCATCAACATAACCAACACGAGATGCACCGATTGGACCATTAAATGGGATACCAGAGATAGCTAATGCAGCAGAAGTACCAATCATAGTTACGATATCAGGTTGGATTTCTGGGTTTGATGACATTACAGTAGCAATCACTTGTACTTCATTCATGAAACCAGCTGGGAATAAAGGACGGATTGGACGGTCAATTAAACGTGCGATAAGTGTTTCGCCATCGTTTGGACGACCTTCACGCTTTAAGAAACCACCTGGGATACGACCAGCTGCGTACATACGCTCTTGGTAGTTAACTGTAAGAGGGAAAAAATCTTGACCTGGTTTAGTCTCTTTTTTACCTACAACCGTTACTAAAACTGAAGTATCACCGATGCTTGCTAATACTGCACCACATGCTTGACGTGCAATTGCACCTGTTTCTAGGGTTACTTCGTGTTGACCTAGTTGAAATTTTTTAATAATTGCTTGCACTTAATATTCCTTAATAAATAAGTATGAAATTGTAGTTTTGCTTTAAGTACCAATTCCAGTAGTTAATTGTACTTTTACTTGCTGTTTTCAAGATCAATTAACTACTACAATTGGCATCCGCGCTTAGTATACTTTACAAAACACATGATAGTAATAAACAGACATAAAAAAAGAGGCTAAAAGCCTCTTTTTTTAATCAAAATCTTAGCATCGAATTAACGACGTAGGCCAAGCTCTTGGATTAACGCTGTGTAAGACTCTACTTTTTTACCTTTAAGGTAATCAAGAAGTTTACGACGTTGGCTAACTTTACGTAGAAGACCACGACGAGAATGGAAATCATGTATATGGCTTTTGAAATGGCCTTGTAGCTTGTTGATATCAAATGTTAATAATGCAATTTGAACTTCAGGTGAACCAGTATCGCCTTCAGCACGAGCAAATTTAGCAACGATTTCAGCAGTTTCTTGAGTACTTAGTGACATGTGTAACTCCAATATTTAAAAATTAGACTCTTTATAAAAAAGAGCACTTAGGGTGTTTAAGCCGATCACTAATTCAGCAAAAACGATTCGGACGGGATTATACGGTTTAATATGCCAGTCTGCAAATTTTTTATTGTGGTTGTAAGCTTTCTAAAGTGCGTTTTGCTTTTAACTCACCTTGGCTATTCTTTTCACCCACACCTATAAATGTTTTTTCATTACCTGCTGTAACTCTGACAACACCATCTGGTAAATCTTTTACCGTAATGCTTCGTCCATTTGCAAAAAAGCGACCGTCTTGTTCACTTATATTCACTTCTTCTAAATCTGCAACAGCAGTATCCATAGGTAATAACAATGAATCTAAAACAATATAGGCATCTGCCGATATCTGCTCTCTTTTATCTGATTCATTTTCCTTACCGCGATCAAGTAACTCTTGTATTTGATCTAAAGTGACCATTTGTTCACTTGGGTAATTACCTACTTTTGACCTATGTAGCATAATGACATGTGCACCACAGCCTAGCAATTCACCTAAATCATCAACAATAGTTCTGATATAAGTACCTTTACTTACATGTGCGGTCATTTGAATTTCATTAGTGTCACTATCAAATTCATCAAATGTCAGACTAAATACATTTATTTTTCTACACTTTCGAGGAACTTCTATGCCTTCTCGGGCATATTTATATAAAGGACGACCTTCATATTTGAGAGCCGAATACATAGAGGGATATTGCTCAGTTTCACCAATAAATGTTTTTATTGCATCATCAATTTGAGCATGTGTCGCTGATACCGTTTTTTCACAAACAACATCACCTTGAGAATCTGACGTTGTGGTGCGAACACCAAGTTTTGCACGAACAACATACGTTTTATCTGTATCTAATAGAAACTGAGAGAACTTAGTTGCTTCACCAAAACAAATTGGCAGCATACCTGTCGCTAATGGATCTAACGCTCCCGTATGACCTGCTTTCTGAGCATAATAAATCGCTTTTGCACGTTGCAAAACATTATTAGATGAAAGCCCTTCTTGCTTATCTAATAGCAAGACTCCATTTATAGGGCGACCTTTAGACCTTCTTGCCATTTTTAAAACCTATTACTTTTGTTCTGTAGAACTGTCTTCATTGTTATCTAAGATATCTTCATCGTTATCTGCGATATCTTCGTTGTTATCTGCATTGCGTCTTTCATTATCAGCACGTACAGCAGTTTCAACTAAGTTAGAAATGCGCATACCATCCATTAATGAAGTATCTAATACAAATTTAAGTTCTGGCATAATACGGGCACGAATACGCTTGCCTAAAAGAGAACGGATATAACCCGTTGCATCATTTAATATTGCCACACTCTTTTTACCACTATCTTCATCTTTTTGATCTAGGATAGTTATAAAAATTCTTGCATAAGATAAATCACGAGATACTTCAACAGCAGATACTGTTACAAAGCCTAAACGTGGATCTTTTATTTCTCTTTGTAAAATCTGAGCTATTTCTTTTTGAATAGACTGACTTACGCGATCTGTACGAGAAAACTCTCTCATTTTATCACTCTTTAATTTACATAAACCTTAAGTGGATTAAGACCTAAAATTTTAAAATTCTTAAAATACGAATGGGGGCTAAAGCCCCCATTCATTCATTTTGAAATTACTAAAAATTATAGTGAACGTTGAACTTCAACAATTTCAAATACTTCAATCTGATCGCCAACACGCACGTCATTGTAGTTCTTAACACCGATACCACATTCCATACCATTACGAACTTCTTGAACATCATCTTTAAAGCGACGAAGTGATTCAAGCTCACCTTCGTAGATAACAACGTTTTCACGAAGTACACGAATTGGATTACTACGCTTGATGGTACCTTCAGTAACCATACAACCAGCAATCGCACCAATTTTAGGTGATTTGAATACGTCACGAACTTGTGCAAGACCAATAATTTCTTGTTTAAATTCTGGCGCTAACATACCTGACATTGCTTGTTTAACTTCTTCAATCAATGCATAGATAACGCTGTAGTAACGTAAATCAAGGTTTTCAGTTTCAATTACTTTACGCGCTGATGCATCAGCACGTACATTGAAACCAACTACGATTGCATTTGAAGCAGCTGCAAGTGTTGCATCTGTTTCAGTGATACCACCAACACCAGTACCAACAATTTTAACTTTAACTTCTTCAGTTGATAGTCTTAATAATGAATCAGTAATTGCTTCAATTGAACCTTGTACATCAGCTTTAAGTACAACATTAACTTCAGAAACATCGCCTGCAGTCATATTAGCGAACATATTTTCAAGTTTCGCTTTTTGTTGACGAGCAAGTTTAACATCACGGAATTTACCTTGACGGTATAGTGCTACTTCACGAGCTTTTTTCTCGTCTTTAACAACTGTCGCTTCATCACCTGCAGCTGGAATTCCTGATAATCCTAGGATTTCTACTGGAATTGCTGGACCTGCAGATTCGATATCTTTACCATTTTCATCGCGCATTGCACGAACGCGGCCGTATTCTTGACCACATAAAACGATATCACCTTTTTTCAAGGTGCCTTCTTGAATAAGAACAGAAGCAACTGGACCACGACCCTTATCTAGACGAGATTCAATTACAACACCTGCAGCCATACCTTCTTTAGATGCTGTAAGCTCTAAAACTTCTGACTGTAGTAAAATTTGCTCTAATAAAGCGTCAACATTCTCACCAGTTTTAGCTGAAATATGAACGAATGGTACATCACCACCCCATTCTTCAGGTATAACATCATGTTGAGAAAGTTCGTTCTTAACGCGATCTGGATCTGCGCCTTCTTTATCAATCTTATTAACTGCAATGATAAGCGGTACTTCAGCGGCTTTAGCATGCTGAACAGCTTCAACTGTTTGTGGCATAACACCATCATCAGCTGCAACAACAATTATTACGATATCGGTTGCTTTAGCACCACGAGCACGCATTGATGTAAACGCCGCATGACCAGGAGTATCTAAGAACGTAATCATACCGTTTTCAGTATCTACGTGGTATGCACCGATATGCTGTGTAATACCGCCGGCTTCACCGTCAGCTACTTTTGCTTTACGTATGTAATCTAGTGTTGAAGTTTTACCATGATCTACGTGACCCATTACAGTAACAACAGGAGCACGAGACTCTTTATTACCAGCTTCACCACGATCTGAAAGAACATGCGTTTCTAATTCATTTTCTTTAACTAAAACAACCTTGAAGCCCATTTCTTCTGCAACAAGTTGTGCAGTTTCTTGGTCGATGATTTGGTTAATTGTAACCATATCACCCATTTTCATCATCGCTTTTACAACTTCAACACCTTTAACTGACATTCTGTCAGCTAAATCTGCAACGCTGATAGTTTCGCTAATGCGAACATCTTTCGCTTTAACTTCACCAGTTGGTTTTGTAAACCCATGTTGTAATGACGTAGGTGCTTTAAGTTTAGCGCCTCGACCGCGACCTTTACCACGTAAAGTAGTTTGAGCAGCTGGTTTCTTCTTCTTACGACGACGATCACTTTTAGCTTCTTTAGCTTCAGTTTCATCTTCTGCAGCACGTGCTACAGTTGAAGTTGTTACGTGTAAATCAGCTGTTGCATCCGCTTTTTTACGCGCTTCTTCTTCTTTCTTCCAACGAGCTGCATTTACTTCAGCAAGTTTACGCGCTTCTTCAGAAAGCTTAGCGCCTTCTGCTTCAGCTTTTTTGCGTGCAGTTTCATCAGCAATGTTTTGAATACGCTGTGCTTCTTGACGCTCTTTAGCTATACGTTGCGCTTCTTCTTTACTAACAACCTTTTTAGGTTGTGCAGCAGCTTTACGTGCAGCTAATGCTTTTTCTTTCGCTTCTTGCTTAGCTTTAACATCAGCTTCATGCTTTAATTTCGCAGCAGCTTCAGGGTTAGCTTTTTGCTTAGCGACTAGCTCTGCATTTTCTTCAGCTTTAATAGCCTCTTCTTTTTCAACAGCACGTTGAGCTAAACGCTTTTGCAATGCTTCAGCATCTTTACGCGCTTGTTCTTGTTGTTGTTCTTGCACTGCGCTTTTCTTAGCGTAAGTACGTTTCTTACGAACTTCAACTTGAACTGATTTTTTGCCTTTAACGTTTAAAGTACTTTTACTTTTACGTTGTAAAGTCATTTTAGCTGGTTCAGTCGTGCCTGTACCACCATGTTGCTTACTTAAGTGATCTAGCAAGGTTGATTTTTCAGCATCAGATACATTATCAGAATCTGCTTTTTGAATACCTGCTTGAGCTAACTGTTTAACTAATTTATCAACAGTTGTGCCTATATCACTGGCCAGCTTTTTTACGCTTACATCTGCCATCTACTTGTTATCTCCGTCAATAAATTATTCGTTAGCGAACCAGCATATATTACGAGCAGCCATTATTAGCTTGCCAGCTTCTTCATCAGGAAGCTCCGTAATTTCTACTAATTCATCAATACCTTGTTCTGCCAAGTCTTCTAAGGTAATTACACCTTTACTTGCCATAACAAATGCTAAATGTTTTTCTAAGCCTTCAAGGGCTAATAAATCTTCAGCAGGATGTGCATCTTCTAAAGTTTCTTCAGATGCGAGTGCTTTTGTTGTAATGGCAGCTTTTGCACGATTACGCAGTTCTTCAACTGTTTCTTCGTCTAAATCACCAATTTCCATAAATTCTGCAACTGGGATATATGCAACTTCTTCTAAAGAAGAGAAACCTTCTTCAATAAGTAAAGTGGCAAAATCTTCGTCTAAATCTAAACTTTCAGTAAATAAAACCATTAGTTTGTCTGATTCAGCTTGATTCTTTTCAGCCATATCATCAACAGTCATCACGTTAAGTTCCCAACCAGTCAGTTGAGTTGCTAAGCGGATATTTTGACCATTACGACCGATAGCTTGTGCTAAGTTATCTGATTCAACAGCGATATCCATAGAGTGTGTATCTTCATCCATTACGATTGAAGCAACCTCAGCTGGCGCCATTGCATTGATAACAAATTGCGCAGGATTATCATCATATAAAACGATATCAATACGTTCGCCACCAAGCTCTGTTGAAACCGCTTGTACACGTGCACCACGCATACCAACACACGCACCAACTGGATCAATACGTTTGTCATTAGATTTAACAGCTATTTTTGCTCGAGAACCAGGATCACGGGCAGCGGCTTTGATATCAATTGTTTCTTCGCCAACTTCTGGCACCTCAATGCGGAATAATTCAATCAGCATGTCAGATTTTGAACGAGTTACAAATAACTGTGCGCCACGAGCTTCAGGTTTTACATCGTAAAGTAAACCACGAACACGATCTCCTGGACGGAAATTTTCACGAGGCAACATGTCATCACGGTATATTACGGCTTCAGCATTGTTACCTAAATCGAGCATAACGGCTTCACGTGTTGCTTTTTTAACAACACCAGTAACCATTTCCCCAACTTGATCTTGGTATGCTTCAACAACCAAAGCGCGCTCTGCTTCACGTACTTTTTGTACGATGACTTGCTTAGCTGTTTGCGTTGTTACACGGTCAAATTTGATTGAATCAATTTGATCTTCAATATAATCACCCAATTCAATTTCAGGCTCTTCATATTGCGCAGCTTCAACTGTGATTTCTTTGAATGGGTTCTCTAAACCACCAGTTTCAGGGTTAGGTTCAACAACCATCCAACGACGGAATGTATCGTATTCACCGGTTTTACGGTCAATAGATACTCTTACCTCGATATCACCTTCGTGCTTTTTCTTTGTTGCAGTTGCTAGAGCGATTTCTAAAGCTTCAAAAATCTTCTCTTTTGGAACTGCTTTTTCATTGGAAACAGCTTCCGCTACCAATAATATCTCTTTTGCCATTTTATATGCCTCGCTGCTTTAATTCCTTTATGCTTAATAAAAATTTAGCAGTTAAAATTTAGCAATTATATTTGCTTTTTCGACGTTACCTAGCATGATCATAAAATCTGAACCATCAATAGATAAATTCAACATATCGCCTTCTACCGATACCAAATCGCCCTTAAAATTACGACGACCATCTTGAGGGAGTTTTGTTCTTAATCGAATTTCTTCACCCAGGGCTTTTTTATAATGCTCAAGCTTGAACAAAGGACGATCTATACCTGGAGAAGATACTTCCAAGTTGTATTCATTTGTTATTGGATCTTCGACATCTAAAATTGCGCTCATTTGACGACTTGCATCCACGCAATTATCAACCGTGATTCCCTCTGCATTTTGTACATTTTCAATATATACACGCAAAGTAGAATGCTGGCCAGCTCGAACAAACTCTAGGCCAAGTAACTCAAAACCTAATGCTTCAACGGCAGGTGCTAACATAGCTGTTAAATCTTGCTCTAGCTTAGTCACAAAAATCCTCCATACAGACAAAAAAGGGCTCAGGGCCCACAATAACCAATTATATTAAATAATTGTTTTCACTTATTTAATATAACTGATAATTATTATGTTTCAGAAACAACAACGCCCCTATCTTAGGGGCGCACACCTGAAACATAATAAATGTGTGCCCTAGTGGGCTTGCGCATAGACTTTAATGTTCAATAATAAAACACTAAAACGCAAAATGCGCATTACCAGAATGCGCCATAACCATCATTACCAGTGTAAACCGATAATGGCTTGGTTGCGGGAGCTGAAACAACTTTAATAGCTCAATGAACAAATAAATTTAATTAAATATTCAACACCGCTTTATGATGGCAGGGATTATAATTTCCCGCAGCTAATTTAGCAACCTTTGAATCGCTTATTTTTTGAGATAAAGCGGATTACGCCAATATTTCTTAAGCCCTTTTATTAAAGAAAATAATTATCCTATTCTAAAGCGTTGAATAAATATATTTTTTAAGCATTAGCAATCAATAATATATTTTTTCGGTTCATACTATTTTTCTACCGTTAAAAGCGTGAGATAAAGTCATACCATCAACTAAATCTAACTCGCCTCCAACAGGAACTCCATGTGCAATTCGAGATGCTTCAACTTGATGTTTTTGGCACAATTCAGCAATAAAATGCGCAGTTGTCTCACCCTCTATAGTGGGATTTGTAGCTAAAATCACCTCATTAACGTCACTTGAAATTAAAACGGTTTCTAATTGGTCTAAACCAATTTCTTTGGGCCCAATACCATCAAGTGGAGATAAATGCCCCATTAATACAAAATAACGACCAAGATATTGCCCAGTTTGTTCAATAGCAAGAATATCTGAAGGTGATTCAACAACACACAACAAACCAGAATCTATGCGTTTTACATTTTGGCATAAATCACAAACAGCCTCTTCGCAAAAGGTACGACATGATTGGCAATGGCCTATTTTTTCCATGGCATTTGTTAATGACTGCCCTAACTGACTTCCACCATGTCTATCACGTTCTAATAAATGAAATGCAATCCTTTGTGCTGATTTAGGACCAATACCAGGAAGGCATCTTAATGCATCAATTAATTGAGAAAGGCTTGCAGATAATTTCATTGAATTCCGTATGAATTTTGGATTAAATTAATAAAAACTCTTGTCAATTTACATTGGCAAGAGTTTTTTGAGATTAAGTATTAAGTGTCCAATACTAACTAGAACGGCATTTTCATACCTGGTGGCATTTGCATTCCACCTGTTACTTTGCCCATTCTTGCTTCACTTTCTTCAGCTACGCGACGCACAGCGTCATTAGTTGCAGCAGCAACTAAATCTTCAATCATGTCTTTTTCGTCTTCCATAAGACTTTCATCAATTTCAACACGACGAACATTATGATTACCTAGCATAGTCACTTTAACTAAACCTGCACCAGCTTCACCAACAACTTCCATTTTAGCAATTTCTTCTTGGGCTTTTTGCATGCGCTCTTGCATTTGCTGCGCTTGCTTCATCATGTTACCCATTCCGCCTTTAAACATATTCTCTACTCTCTATTACATTTAACTAAATTTATACTGAGCAAAAGATAAGGATTTCTTTTACTAATTACAAGTTTAAATATCTACAATTTACCTCGTACGGACACTCGAATCATTCATTTGTGCATCAAAGCGAGAAACAAACTGTGTAATAACAGGATCTTGCTTTAATACTTCAGCTGCATGATGCAACCTTTCAGAATCAATCTTTTGTTGTATAAGGTAGGGTGAATTTTCAACAGTTGCTTCAAATTGCACTTGTAAATTAACGGCCTCATTTAAGACTTGAGATAAACTTGTTTGAAGTTGTTCCCGTAACATCTGGCTATCCAGATGTTGCTGTGATAAATCTACATTTAATAAAATGTGATTATCATTTTTTTGATATATTGAGTGTAAAGCAAACTGACGAATACGCCCACCCAACTCCATTTTATTTATAACATCAGCCCAATGATCTTTTTGATAAGCAAATTTAGTGTCACTCAAAGGGCTAATAAACCCTTCAGGTATTTCTATTACCTGCTCGACTATCTCTTCCTCTTTATCAGTCTCACCAGATATTTGAACCAATAACTCTGGCGCTAGATTTGCTGGATCTGATTTTATTCTTTTGTGTACTTTTTGATTGTTTCTTGGTTTATTTAATTGTATTTCACGCTTTTTTTCAGAATATACTTCGCCCCTTTGGGGCTCAGTCTTTTTTATAACTGGCTCATTTTTAATAATAGAAGGAGTAATTTTCTCTACTTGCTGATTACTTGGTACAGATAACTGACCAGTTCCTGATATATTTCTATTTGCTAAAATTCGCGCAATTGCTGATTGTGCACCAGACATCATTTTTGAAACATTAACAGACTCTTGTCCTGGCACATTATTTGATTCTGACTTATCAGCTGGTAATTGAGGCTCTCGGGCTACCTGATTTTGTGGTGCTAAATCTTCTTGATTAAGTTGCTCATTAATATTGTTCTCAGGTTGTAAAATTTGCGCTTCATTTATTACATCTTGCATTTGTGTATTAATATTGGCTTCAGTTACTGTATCAACCGAGGCATGTAGCGTATGTTGTGCTATCGCATTTTTAGCTTCTGACATCGCTTCTGCTGCATTAATTACATCTTGCATTTGTGTATCAATATCGGCTTCAGTTACAGTATCATCCGAGGAATTTAGCGTATGTTGCGCTACCGTATTATTAATACTTTTAGCTTCTTGCATCGCTTGTGCTGTATTAATTACATCTTGCATTTGTGTATTAATATCGGCTTCAGTTACGGTATCAGCTGATGCTTCATAACTCTGAAGTTCATTTTTAACTACAGGTTTAGGTGCTGT
>Ga0209396_1005671_pt1 | contig 11725 bp, 9 predicted proteins | sample GOMGulsemesocosm_6_FD_184638 | JGI IMG/M metagenome (GOLD analysis project Ga0209396, IMG submission 184638) | Methane-oxidizing microbial communities from mesocosms in the Gulf of Mexico - GOM8C Gulf of Mexico (SPAdes) (version 2) | ecosystem: Environmental > Aquatic > Marine > Cold seeps... | reverse complement strand
TCACCAATAACCACGCCATCGCGAACCAGAACGCAGCCTACCCGAGGGTTGGGCATGGTGCTGTATAGGCCGCGCTGCGCCAACTCCATCGCGCGCGCCATATGGCGAGTATCATTGAACATGGGACTAACCGAAGGCTTAGTGGGGGTCACTTTTTAAACGATCAATTTCTTCGCGAAACTCATCCAGATCCTGAAAGCGGCGGTACACAGACGCAAAGCGCACATAAGCAACCTCATCCAACGAGCGCAGCTGACTCATAACCCGCTCCCCCAAGTCCAGGGCGGGCACTTCTCGCTCGCCACTGGCCTGCAGCTGATGCTTGATCTGACTAATGGATGCCTCGATGGCTTCAACACTGACAGGGCGCTTCTCCAGCGCTCTGGCAAACCCTGCGCGCAGCTTCTCTTCATTGAAGGGCTCGCGCGAACCATCCTGTTTAACAATTCGCGGCATGAGCAGCTCGGCCACTTCAAACGTAGTAAAGCGCTCACGACAAGACGTGCACTCACGGCGGCGGCGAATTTGATCGCCACCGGCCACCAAGCGTGAGTCAACAACCTTCGTATCTTCTGCGCTACAGAATGGGCAGTGCATAGCAACTATCTCGGCAAAAATGAGTATAGAAATTCGCGCGCATAGTAACACAGCTACCCAAGAAAGGGGCTGTAGGCTAGTTATTACGTTCGTCAACAAGTAGCTATCAACTGGGTCGAGAACGGCTAATCACGACCACCGCAAGCCAACCCCGCGCCACCAACTCAGCAGTAGACCATCACTCAGCCGCCGCGCCTGACAACTCAAAAGCGTGCGTGCGTGCCATCCACATAAACATCACCGGCACATAGATAAACGACAACAGAGTTGCCAACACGGTGCCCCCCGCGATAGCGATGGCGAAGGGCGGCCAAAACCCCCCCCCAGCCAGAATCAAGGGTAGAAACCCGCCGACCGTGGTGATCGTTGTCGAGCTAATGTGCCGAGTACACGCCTGCACAGCACGGACAACCGCGACAGGCTCTCCCTCAACCGCTTGGGGGTCAGCCTTGAGCTCGGCCAGAATCACAATGGCGGCGTTAATCGCCAACCCCATCAGGCCCAGCAAAGCGATGATAACGGTAAAGCCGAAGGGGTAATCAAATATGTACACACACAGCAGGCCCAAACCCGCCGACTGGATAGCCACGCTGAAGATAATGCCGCTCAACCTGAAGGAGTTAAACGACAGCACCACCACCACCACCAGCAGAGTGACGATGACACCCACATACATCAGTAATTTACTGACGGCGCTGTTGCGCTCGGCGCTCTCGCCACCCGCCTCCATCCGGTACCCCGGTGGCAGTTCAAACCCCTCGGCCTGCATTTTTTTCTGAATCCGTGCAACCAGCAGGTCAGGCAAAACACCATCGCGGAGATAACCTTCGACCGTATTCACTCGCTCTCCATTGCGACGCGCGACACCGCCGCGCTCCGAGGCATAATCTAAGTGACCAATTGCGGTCAGAGGCACACCGGCATAATCGGGTAGATCACCGGTTATAGCCGGCACAAAGTTTAACGACGACAACTCGCTCAACTGACTGCGCTGTTTGTCATCAAGACGCACACGCACCGGCAGCTCATCGGTCATCGACAGCACAGAGCCACCGACAACACCGTCCAGCGCACTTTGCAGTTGCGCCGACAGAGCGCGAAGCGGCAAGCCACTGCGATTGCTGTCGTCCTCATTAACCTCAAACCATACCTTCGGTAAGGTGTCGCCCATACTGCTGCGAGTGTGCACAATATCCGGCACCTCACTCATCAGGCGTCGCAAATCCGCCCCCAGCAATTGCAGTCGATCCAGGTCTGGCCCAAAGATACGAAATTCAATCGGTGCATTAAAGGGCGGGCCCTGCTCCAACTTACGCACCAAAATTTGTGCCTCGGGGAACAGCTCGTCCAACTGTATTTGCAGAGCTGGAATCAGGCGATTGGCCACATGCAGGTCTTCTGCTGTCACCATGGCCTGAGCATAATTGGGAGCCTGCTCCCTGCTCTGTAGCAGGTTGTAATAGAACGCTGGCGCATTGCGACCAATAAACCAGTCAACTCGCTTTAGACCCTGCTCCTGCTCCAGAGTCTTGCTTATACGATGTGTCACGTTCAGGGTGGCTTCGAGGGAAGCCGACTCCGACATGTACACCTCTATATGAAACATGTCTCGGTCCGAGGGTGGAAAGAACTGTTCCGTTAGGCGGCCGGCGCCCCAAAAACCAAGTAAAGGTACCAGTATCACCAGCATCAAGCTGCGCTTGGGGCAGTCCATAGCCAACAGCATCAGCCGCTCAAACTGCGCTGCCAAGCGCGGCGCCCTGATGCCACTCACCCACCACCGACGACTGCTCCCTACCGTGACAAAACGCCCCGCTAAACCCGCCACCAGCGTATGGGATATTAAGTAGGAACCGATCAGGGCAAAAATAACCGACAACGCAATGCCACCCACAAATTCCCCTCCGGGCCCCGGCATAAGAGCCACGGGAGTAAATGCCAAGATAGTGGTTAAGGTTGAGCCCAATAGCGGCAACCACAGGTGTCGCACCGATTTATCAACCGCCTGGAAAGCGGTTAGGCCCTTTTGCTTTTCGACGCTGATGCTGTCGGTCATCACAATGGCGTTATCCACCATAATGCCCAGCGCCACCACCAATCCAGTGACGGACATTTGATGAATCGGCAAGCCGAAATACAACATACAGATTAAGGTAAACAACACCGTTAACGGCAATGCGGCGGCAACGACCAGTGCCGAACGCCACCCCAAAGACACCAACAACACCCCCAGAATCAACACAAAACCCAATAGAATATTTTGCACCAACTCCCCCAAACGCGTCTGGGTGTAACCGTTCTGACTGAAGATAACTTCGGCCTTTACGCTGGCAGGTAAAGTGCTCTCGAAACCAGCCAACAGCGCCTCAACATCTCGCGTCCAGTGATCTACGCGAAGCCCCGAAAGCATACGCACCGCCACCAACACACCTCGCTCGCCAGCCACAATAGCGAGATCGGCGGCGGGCCAGCGCTCTGCCTTTACAACATCGGCGACATCTCCCACACGAATAACCGAACCATCGGCGTGTACCCGCAGAGGCACCGCCTGCACCCGCTGCACGCTGCTCAGCTCGCCGCGCACCTCAAGGGCTACACGCATCGATTCACCGGTCAATTCACCGGCCGCCACCTTGGCATCAGCCTGCTGCAGCGCTTGCGCCACACCTGCCGCCGTTAAACCCAGGCCCGCCAAACGGTGTGAGTTCACAGAAACCAGCACTTCTTCAGCTGGCCGGCCGTACAGGCTCACCAACTCCGTGCCGCTCGCTGCGCGCAAGCGACTCTCTAGCTCATCGGCGTAGCGCCCGAGTATATTCAGGTCGGCCTCACCCGCGCCCTGCCATGTCAGCGCCACCATCATGGTGAAGCCGCCCATAAAACGGTCTTCGTCCAACACGGGGCGGCCAGCCCCCATCGGGAATTCACTCCGTGCCTCCTCGATTAGATCCCGAGCGCGGGACCATGTCAGCTCAACGTCTTTTTCACTGAGTTCATCGTGCAGGTCGATGATGACGACCGACGTGCCGGTTTGCGACGTGGAGGAGATATCATCGATTTCAGACAGCTCGCGTAATTTGAGCTCCAGCTTTTCGGTTACCAACGCCTCAACTCGCTCCGCGCTGGCCCCAGGAAAAGGCGTAAAGACCATGGCAACTCGCGGCGTAAGGCGCGGGTCCTCACTGCGAGGCAGCGAAGAAAGCGCCCCCAAACCCGCCACCAACAACACCGCGATCGTCAGCAGCAGCAGGCGCGGATTTTCAACAAAAGCGCGAATCATAGTGTCGCACCCGGCTTAGACTGGCTCGCAACCACCCTCTCAAGTACCTCGGGCAACACCCGCTGACGCACCAGTTGCCCGGCGACCACTCGCTGTATGCCCGTGGCAACGATCGACTCGTCCCCTCGCAGGTCGCCACTGACGAACACCTTCTCACCCAAGGCATAGTGAACAACAACCGCGCGCGTCGTTACACGGTATTGATCTTCCGCCTCCAGGTTCAGCACCAATAAGTTCCACAGACCGCGTACACCACCACTCATGGCGCTGGCTGGGACCCAATAACCCACTTGCTTCACATTGCTGACCAATGTCATGGTCGCCAAATCGCCGTTGACCAATGGCGCGCTTGAGTCTAATCCGAGGCGCACCATCACCGTTCTTGTCAACGGATGAAGGTCTGCCCCCACTGCCAATACCGTCGCTGTATATTTCTGCCCAGCCACACTGACACTCTGTAGGTTGCCGGGCACTAAACCTGCGCTCTGCTGTAAGGGCACGCCTATGTGCGCTTCCATGGCGCCAGACTGCTGTAGGCGCAGTACCGCCTGTGCAGGATTGACCGCCCCCCCCTGATCTGCAAAGCGACGCGTGACGACACCATCAAAAGGTGCGAGCAAGCTAGCTTTGCGCACACGACTGGCCACTGAGGCCACCGCCGCATCCAGCCGAGCAATCATCGCCAAAAGCGACTCTTTTTCGGTGTTCAATTCATCGATACGCTGCTCAGAGGTAAAACCACTGCGCTTGAGCGATGTTTGGCGGACCAGGCTATTCTCCGTCAACTTCAACTTCGCCTTAGCTTCTCGCAGCTGCGCCAACTGCTCGCGCTCCTCTATATGTAGCAGCTCGCTGTCTAGGATGGCCAACACATCCCCCCGCTCAACCTTCTCGCCTTCGTCTACCAACACTTCCGCCAGCTTGCCCCCCTGTTCAAAGCCCATGTCAGCATGTTGGCGCGCATTGATCCGACCGCTGAACAGGCGCACCTCCTCAAAGTGATCACTGCCGCTCACCCGAAAAGCGTCCACCCGGTGCAGGTATGGTGGCACAACCTCTGGCTCAGGGTCAGCGGCCATCAGCACACCGCCCAGCAATAGGCACAACAACACGGCGCCTCCCCCAAGATACTGCTTCGAGCGTGTCGGCAAGCGCTGTAATTGCAGCGTCATGCTTTTCACACTTGCACCCACCAAGGCCATTGGCTTATCCATCACTTCTTCCCACTCATTTACCACTGCCCCTGCCTCTTACGACAAAGACTCAAAAAACTAAACTGGACCGTCCAGTTTAGTTTATACTTGATGAACTAGACCGTCCAGTCCATTTTAAAACAACCCGATGCGTGATACAGTCGCGATATTCAACCAACAGCCAGAGTCCTATGAACGATATTGATTTAAGCCCGTTAGAGGCCCCCTACCAGCCGCAAAAAAACAGCGGCCGCACCCGTACGCGCAGTGAAGTAAAGCGCGCCCTGATAATGGATGCCGCTGGGGATCTGTTCACCGAGCAGGGCTTCAGCAACACCAGTATGGATAAGATTGCCGAGCGCGCTGGTGTCTCCAAGCAAACGGTCTACAGTCACTTTGGCAGCAAGGAGGGTATTTTTGTCGCCTCAATTGAGGACAAGTGCATACTGAACTCCCTCTCCAGTGAGTTCTTTCAACAGCAAGCGCCCACCGCGCACATGCTGCTGGAACTGGCACGACACTTTAATGACCTGCTGCTCAGTGAAGAGGCAACCCGTATTATGCGCCTGTGCTTCACCAGTGCAGAGACTCACCCCGATGTCTCCGAGCTCTTCTACAGTGCGGGGTTTGAGAACCTACACCGCCTGCTGAGCGATTTCCTTGCCCAGAGAGCCGCCAGCGGTGAACTCGACATACCCAACACAGATGCGGCAGCCAACCAGTTCCTGTTTATGGTCAACAGCGATGAGGCTTATCGCGCGCACCTGGGTTTAAAACCCAAGCTGAGCAACCAAGAGCAGGACGACTACCTGAAAAACTCGGTGCGCTTTTTCCTCAAGGGCTATCGCAGCGAAAGCTAAGAGTCGCCGGGTCGTAAATGTAAAAAAGCCGCAGTGATTGCGGCTTTTTTACGGTTCCAGCTGTTTCAAGCCAAGCGCCGACTGAGTAGAGACAGCTCAGTAAGCAGCAACTCAATAGTCAACAACTAAGCATCAGCAGCTTCGACCGGTTCTAGCTCGAGCTCTTGCAGTGGCCCAAAGAACTCATAGCGCACACGCTCTGCTGGCACACCGAGTGTGCGCGCCGCGTTTAGGCTCAGCTGCATGAAGGGCTTAGGGCCGAGGAAATAAAAGTCCACCAGCGCAGGGTTAGGGATCAAGCCCTCTAACACCCCGGTATCAACAAAGCCTTCAACATCGCAGCGGTCACCCGGCAGCGGCGCGCTGTAGCAGTAGCTCACAGACAGGTTTTCAAAACGCTCGGCCAAGTCATCCACGTAGGCTTTAAACGCATGGCTAGCGCTGTTGAGCGCCGCATGAATAAACTGCACGGAGCGCCCAGACTTCAGCGCTGGCTCAAGCATGCTGATTGCTGGAGTAATGCCAACCCCGGCGGTGAGCAACACCAACGGGCGGTTGTGATCAGCCAGTACGAAATCACCCACGGGCGCAGCCAACTCGACACTCTGCCCCAGTTGCAGCTCGTCGTGTAGATAGTTCGACACCACGCCGCCAGTCTCACGCTTCACACTCAAGCGGTAGTAGGGCTGGCCAGGCACATTGGACAAAGAGTAGTTTCGACGCACTACCTGACCATCAATATTCAACACAATGCAGGTGTATTGACCCGCGTTAAAGTCCGCCACAGCGCCGCCGTCTTTTGGCTCAAAGTAAAAAGACGTAATCACGTCGCTCTCCACCTCTTTACTCGCGAGCACGAACTCACGCCCGCCACGCCAGCCGCCGCTCTTCTCTTCATTGGCCTTATAAATTGTCTCTTCAGCGCCAATCAGTATATCCGCCAGTTGCTGATAGGTTTGTCCCCAGGCATCAATAATTTCGTCAGTCGCAGCATCACCTAGCACCTCCTTGATGGCCGCTAACAAACACTCCCCAACAATGGGGTAATGCTCTGGCAATATTTCCAATGAGGTGTGTTTTTGTACTATTAGGGAAACCGCATCCCCCAAGACGTCTAAGCGATCCAGGTTACTGGCGTAGGCAACCACCGCGTTGGCCAGCGCTTGGCGCTGTGTTCCCTGTGCTTGGTGCGCCTGATTAAAGTAAGCTTTCACCTGCGGGTAGCGCTCGAACATCAGCGGGTAAAAAACACCGGTGATGTCTACCGCATGCGCCTTTACGGCTGGAAGGGTGGCATTAACTATGTCTTTCACTTCTTGTGACAGCATCTTGATTCCTCAATATTTTACTCAATCATCCAGTGGCAGCGCTCAGCGCTGCACACCTCATTTATCCGTCTTTGCGGTTCGGTGAAAGGCTGACGCAGGCAGGCGAGCGGCCCTTCAATTCATGGGCATTAATCATCGCGCCATAAAGTAAAATTGCACCCAACGCATAACCCAATAGCTTGCTCATGACTGATCTCCCCACCGAATAAACTTGCCCGTGACGTCAGCCGATGACTCACTCCGCCACTAGGCTCACCTAAGCTACTCCAAGAAACATGCCAACTTATAACTCATTGTTTTTTAAAGAATTATTAATTAAATGTTGTCATTTAAACCACAGCCGCTATGCTGTCATTACGACAACACAGGGGTCCTAATGACCACGTTCACGCAAAGCTTGATTGAGATAGTCGCCGACCTGTCCCTGCCCCTGAGCAGCCAACAGCGCTACCACCGCTTACTCAGTGCGCTCAAGCGCGCCTTTCCCTGTGACGCCACCGCTCTGCTGCGCCTGCACGATCAGCAATTGCGCCCACTGGCGGTCGACGGTTTGAGCACGGAAACACTGGGGCGGCACTTCGACATTGCGGAGCACCCGCGCCTGGCCAACATTATGCTCAGCCGTGAGCCCGTGCGTTTTGCCGCCGACTGTGAACTGCCCGACCCCTATGACGGCCTTGTAGAGGACAGCCACCACCAGCTGCACGTACATGACTGCATGGGTATTGCGCTCTATATTGACCAGCAGGCGTGGGGGGTTATCACGTTGGATGCACTCAACCCCGGTACCTTCGACCAGATCAGTCCGAGCGAACTCAAAGCCTTCATCCACCTAGCCGAAGCGACGGTGAAGGCCGCACAGCTGATCGAACAATTAGAGCAGCGGGTTCAACAGGAGCACCAGATTACCCAAGCCGTGCTGGCCGACAGCCAGCAGCAGATGGTCGGCCAAAGCCAAACATTGGAAGCCCTAAAAACCGAAATCAGCATTGTAAGCGAGTCCGACCTGACGGTACTGGTGTGCGGGGAAACCGGTGTCGGTAAAGAGCTGGTGGCTCGCGCCATCCACAGCCAATCAACACGTGCTGAGCAACCCCTGATATACGTCAACTGCGCGGCGCTGCCGGAGAACCTGGTGGAGAGCGAGCTGTTCGGGCACGTTAAAGGCGCCTTCTCCGGCGCCGTAAACGCACGCTCAGGAAAGTTCGAACTGGCCGATGGCGGCACCTTGTTCCTTGATGAAGTGGGTGAAATCCCGCTGGCCAGCCAAGCCAAGTTGCTGCGCGCAATCCAGAGCGGCGAGATTCAGCGGGTGGGCAGTGACCAACACCTGCAAGTCGATGTGAGAATAGTGGCCGCGACCAACCGAGACCTGAAAGAAGAAGTATCGGCAGGCCGCTTCCGAGCGGACTTGTATCACCGACTCAGTGTCTACCCCATCAATGTGCCGCCTTTGCGCGAGCGAGGCACGGACACCCTGCAACTGTGTGGACACTTTCTGGAGCGCGAGCGCCGCCGCTTGGGAAGCGCAAGCGCAAGGCTAACCCCCGCAGCCCAACACAGCCTGCTGAACTACCCTTGGCCAGGTAATATCCGTGAGCTTGAGCACACCATCAGCCGCGCATTGCTGAAAGCCAAACGGGACACAGCCAATAACGCCGGTACGGCTGCGAGAGGGCAAACCCTGATATCGATTGATGTTCAGCACCTCGACGTTCACACCCCAGCACAAGGGCAGACCTCGGGCGAAGCAAGCCAGCTGCCAGAGGCTTTGATGCCCGCCGCCAATGACATCAGCGGCATAAACATGAAAGCGGCCACTGACGCCTTTCAGCGACAGTTGGTCGAGCAGGCATTGCGCGACAGCCGCGGCAATCAAGCCCAAGCGGCCAAACGCCTTGGCCTCGACCGCAGTAACCTAGCCCGCCTGATAAAGCGGCTTAACGTTATCATCTAAAACGAAAAAAGGGCCCGCAGGCCCTTTTATTCACAGCTTTCCCAATAGGTTCACTCTGTGGATAACTCAGGTGAAGGGTTATTATCCACAACCTCAACCGCCTGCAGCAATTGCGCAAAGTTGTCGTTGGTCGGATAGCCGGCCTCGCTCCAACCCAAACGTAAAATCAGTACGTTCTGCGATGGCATCATCATCATCACCTGCTTGCGGTTGCCCAAGGCCGCATACGCATCGGCCGGTAAGTCGGCCCAACGCGGCGAACTGCCCGCAGCGCCGGTGTTAAGCCAAAACTGGTAGCCATAGGCTTGATCGTTCAAGGAACGGTTGGGTTGTACCGCACGGTTCACCCATTGCTCAGCCAACAAACGCTGGCCGTTAATTTCGCCTTTGCTCAACATCAGCTGACCGATTCTTGCCCAGTCTCGAGCGCTCGCATAGAAATAAGAGCTGCCGACAAACCCCCCACTTGAGTCCACTTCAAACAGTGGGTTTTCCATACCCAAAGGGCGATAAAATTTGCCGTACAGGTGCGCCAAGTTATCGCTGAGGTCACTACCGGTTTGACGCTGATAAAGGCTCGCCAACAGGTTGGTTGTGCCCGATGAGTAACTGAAGTGTTCACCCGGCTTGTTCAACAAAAGGGATTGTTCAGCGTAAGCCGCCGCATTCGGTTCAACGAATAACATAGCCGTTGCGTCGCCGCCGGGCTGATATACCTCACTAAAGTTCAGCCCGCTGCTCATGGTCAGTAAGTCTTCTAAACGCAACGCCGCTCGCTCGTCACTGGCCCAAGATGCAAACAGCGGCTGCTCGGCTTCTGGCAGACGACCTTCACTCTCCAGCACGCCCAGCAGCATCGCTGTCAGGCTTTTTCCCATTGACCAACCGAGCACTTGCGATTTTGACGTTACACCTTGCCCGTAAGCTTCGGCCACCAGCTGCCCATCTTTTACAACCAACAACGCGCGAGTATTGAAGCCCTGCGCATTATCACTGACCACCATATTTTCCAGACGCGCTTGCAGCTCATCATTAATTGCCGGCGCGTGTATGCCCGCAGGCCAAGCGGCATCCACTGGGAGTAGCTCGGGAATTAATACCCCCTCTCGGTCGTTGAGGCCGTCAAAATCCAACGCACAACCCAAGCCCTTTCGGTATGAAGCCGACATATTTTTCAAACCAAACACGCTCGCAGTTACGACCTTATGATCATCGTCAAATGACACATCCAGCGCTTTGAGTACGGGGGAGTAGCTCACAACATCGTCGAATGCCTGAGCCTCAGAGTAACCACTTACATACCTGGCAGAGCACAGTAACTTAGCCCCTATACCGACACTGACGGCTGGGGCGGAGGCTATGTAGCGCGGCGTGATACCCAAACCAAGAGACGCTGTAAGCAATACAGGCACAAGCCCAAATAAAAACAGGTAACGCTTTTTCACAGACCCCCCCTTGCTCGACTAAGCATTCTTAGCGGCCGAGTTATTATCATTATCGTTGAACGCAAAGGCAGCAACATTCAGCATCTCACTTTAGTGTTTCTTTAGTAGAGCACGGCGTATAGGCTGCTGCGGGTAATTAATACCGCGAGCGGCGTCAACTGCCGTCACAAGCGTTTATCGAACTGACGCTCCACTTCGGATTTAATCAACTTGGCCATCGGTCGCATCAACAGCGACAATTTAACCTCGACTTTGAAATGATCGTCGGTGTAACTCAACACCCCTTTGCTACCACTGGCGTGTTTGTAGAGCACCTCACCTTCGGTTACTTTCTTTGAGCCTCCGTAGGATTGCACCAATACATCGGCCACTTCTTCACTTAAACGCTGGCACTCAACTTTGGATAATCCATGGGCACGCTCGATGACTACTTTTGTCATATTATTTTTCCAAACCGGTATTTTTAAATTGCACGCGTCATCTTCATCACAACTCATTAATCTTTTAGAATTTGGTTAAAGGCCCCAAATTTCTTTCAATCCTGTCTTCGTCGATAATTTCCAGCAGTAGGTCAAACAAAAAACGGTGTGCTGGCGAGTGCACTGTACGCTCATGATGCACCAACAAATACTCAAGCATTAACTCTTCATCGCCCGGTAACGAGAGTACCGAAAGCTGTTTACTAAACTCGTCATCCTCTATCAACAGGGGTGAGCCAGGCAGCACATAATCGGTACATTGTATAACCCTTAGGGCCGTCAATAAGTGTGGCGTTTGCAGCGCAATTTGAATGCCCATTTCGTGACGAACAAAATCACTCTCGAGCTGTACCATGATGCCGGTTTCCTCTACATCCGGCGTACTGAGCAGCACCTGGGGGTAATTCAACAGCTGCTCCCAGGTTACGCTTTTGCCTTCCAGCGGGTGCCCTTTTCGAGCGAGCAGTACCGGTGGAGCATTGCCCAGTACTTGCGTACGAAACTCGGCGGGGTAATGCTGATATTTCAGGTGCACTGCGAAGTCCAGCTCACCACAGGCCAGCAGGTCGAGCTGCTGCTCTACTTG
>Ga0209396_1005669_pt1 | contig 11730 bp, 8 predicted proteins | sample GOMGulsemesocosm_6_FD_184638 | JGI IMG/M metagenome (GOLD analysis project Ga0209396, IMG submission 184638) | Methane-oxidizing microbial communities from mesocosms in the Gulf of Mexico - GOM8C Gulf of Mexico (SPAdes) (version 2) | ecosystem: Environmental > Aquatic > Marine > Cold seeps... | reverse complement strand
TTGAACGTAGCTTTAGGGGTACTGGTTAATCACTTCTAGATCGATTCACAACACTTATTTTCTATGGATTTATTAGTAAATGTCTGTACTAAAACCCCTAACGAGTTAAGAGTCAACGTTCAAGGAGGGTGGGTGAAATCGTACCGTCATGTCTCTCGACGGGGAATTTCGAATCCGAGGTAGATTCAAAAGAAGACTAGTTTTAAATTAAGTCCGGTAAAGCACTTTAATGACATGCCAACCAAATTTAGTTTTAACGAGATGAGGCTCTAATATTGCGCCGTTAAAGGCTATTTTATCAAACTGAGGTACCATTTGGCCTCGTTTAAACTCACCTAAGTCACCGCCCTTCTTACCTGACGGACATGACGAATACTTTTTAGCTAACGTTTGAAACTTAGCTCCTTTACCTAACTGCTTAATAATGTCTTCTGCAATTTCTTTGTGCTTAACCAAGATATGAAGTGCATGCGCTGTTGCTGCCATGTTATTAATTGCTACAACTAGAGATATATCGAGCTTCATTAAATGCATCGATACACCGAATCCATATATTCAACGTTCATATGGCGTAGATTGAATTTTCAGAATAAATAGTCGAACTTTTTTAAATTGAATTATCGATCTTTCATCACAGAAAAACAATCACCACCTAAAAATAACTAAGGTATGCAGTTGCATCACTTTTACTTATTTATGGACTATAATAAAAAAATGAACAAATTTAAACTGAATTACCAATCAAAATGAATCGCTTGTTTAGCCTTTTCATGGGGTATTCATTAATCAGTTGTTCTATGAACTTAAGTTTTTGCTACGCTCAAAGTTTAAGCTCTGGTATGAAAACTGAGTCGAAAAGTATTTGTCCAACTAACTTACGATTTTCTTATTCGACTTGGTTACCCTATTCCTATATCAATCACCACGGAAAAATGAAAGGACTTGATTATCAAATAATCAAAGAAATTTTAAATGAAATTGGCTGTAGATTTGAAATTACCGAGTGTCCTTGGATTAGATGCATCATGGAGATAAAAGAAGGGAAAACGGCTATTCTCAATGGCGTAACCCCAACGTTAGCAAGAAAAGAATATAGCTACTTCTCTAAGCCATACAGGTATGAACGTTCAGCTCTTTTTGCATTAAAAGGATTCACCAAAAAACATACAATATCCAAACTTAGTGATATTAAAAAGTATAATCTTATCTTAACTCATACTAGGGGAACCTTTTTTGGCGATGTGATTAATAATTTCGCCATGGATAAACTCAACAAAAATAATGTTTACTTTATAGATACGGCCGAACAAGAATATAAAATGCTTCAAACAAAACGTAGTGACCTTCTAATAAAAGATGTTGTTGAGGCTAAAACTAACTTAACAAAACTAGGAATCCCCTATGAAGTAGTGAAAATTATGAATGAAGTGGGGGTATCTTTCATGGTCAGTAGAAAAAATGTTTCTGTCGAATTTATGAACGCATTTGATAATGCGATAGACAAGCTACAAGAAAGTGGTCGATTGAGGGAGATTAAGAATAAATTTTGGAAAAAACATAGAGGTTACGAGAACTAAGCTATAAGCTTATTGATCAAAGGTAATAAAGAATAAGTGATATATTTGATCCAAAAGCCCCCACTAAATTATGAGTAGGCTTTTAAGATGTGGTAGCAGTGTGCGAACTCGAACCGCCACATCTTTAGGCAGGGTATTTTGAACCCGACCTAGATTAAAAAAACACTAGTTGTAAATTAAGTCCGGTAGAGTACTTTAATAACATGCCAACCAAATTTAGTTTTAACGAGATGAGGCTCTAATATTGCGCCGTTAAAGGCTATTTTATCAAACTGAGGTACCATTTGGCCTCGTTTAAACTCACCTAAGTCACCGCCCTTCTTACCTGACGGACATGACGAATACTTTTTAGCTAACGTTTGAAACTTAGCTCCTTTACCTAACTGCTTAATAATGTCTTCTGCAATTTCTTTGTGCTTAACCAAGATATGAAGTGCATGCGCTGTTGCGGCCATGTTGAAACCTTTTTAATACAATTTGATAAACACACATATTATAGCGGTTCATGAACAACTGTTTTAATTTTATTTTTAGAAATAAAAAAGCCCCGACTCTTTCGAATCAGGGCTTTCGTATAATGGTACCGCAAGACGGACTTGAACCGTCACTTCTTTCGAAACCGGATTTTGAATCCGGCGTGTCTACCAATTCCACCACTGCGGCAAAGGAATTCAGCTATTTAAGCTTTATAAAAAATTCTGAAATATCAAAATACTTTATAAAACTTATGAAATGTTAGTTAAAATTAAAAACTAATTTCCATTTCTTTATCCAATAAACAATAAAAATTAAGACTACGCTCGTTGAATTGGTTGGCATTATACAAAGAGTAGCTAGATAGGCAACCGTTTTTTTAGCTTATCCTTTTATTTGCTCGATATTTAAACAGAATCGATTTTTTATTGGTAAATAGCGAACAATAACGTCGCTAGTCTCTAAATTTTTGAGAACATAATTACTGCTCTGCCACTAAAAAGTCATTTTGCCCTGTCATTCTTGTCCGCATATTCGCAAGCTTAGCCTCAACGCCGCCTATCATTTTACTAAAGCGGTCATTGCCACGTATCGCATCGAATATAGGTTCATAATTCGCTCGCCATGCCTGTACCCATCCTGCATCAATTGCCCCCTGTAAATAATTGAATGCTTCATTATTATTTTTTTGTAATACTTTTATCTGGGCCATTTGATAATAAAAGGAAGGATTACTGCCTTTTTTGTTGGAACCTTGTTGTAAATAGTTTTCAAAATTACTAATCAGTTCATTGGCTTTGGTGTTTTGTTCAACTTCTAGATAACTAAAAGCTAAATGTAAAGCGGCTCGCCCTTCTGACTTCTGAAAAAATGATTTAGACATGGCACTGTTTTCAGCAAATAAACTTTCATAGCCATTAATAGCTTCAGTGTAGTTACTTTTATAAAACGCGACTTCACTCTGAATCATCAAATTCATGCCCATGTCATGTTCTTCAATGTTCACTTTTTCTAAGTAACTAATCGCCTTTTGCTTTTCACCTTGAGCGGCAAAAAAACGTGCTTTAAAAAGAACCATTTTACTTCGACTAAATAGCGTTGGATTTTTGTCTAAATAATCAAACCATTGCTCTGCATGCGCCACATTTCCCATGTCTATATTAGCAAGCAACAACCCTCTAACAGCCAATTGATTGACTGAATCAAGCTCTAATGCCCGGTAATACATGGGAATAGCTTCATCAAGCCGCCCTCGATTATAAAGAACGTCTCCCGCTAAGATATAGGCTCCAGGATAATAGGGATCGTTATTAATGATCGTTGAAAATAACTCCATTGCCTTACTTTCATTGCCTACCATGTAATAGCACCGTGCAACGTTAAAAGCGGCAATTGGTGATTTTGGATCTAATTCAAAAGCCTTTTCAAACAATTGATGCGCCCCGCCAACATCGCCTAATGATTGAACGAATGAGCCATACCACATATAAGTCATGGCATAATTAGGGGTTAATTCAATGGCTTTTTTAAATGATTTTTCAGCATTTTCTTTGTCGACATACGATAACAGTAATCCTTGAGAGGCATGTGCTTCACCCAGCAAAGGGTTAATTTCTAAGGCTTTATCTAAAGCTTGTTGTGCAGCTAGTTTAGCTTTTTTCTTAGGTGCGTTGCTGTAAAGTGTTTGTAAGATATAGGCATTAGCAATTCCTACGTAAGCTCGGGCATAGTTATTGTCGGCTGCAATGGCATTTTGAAAATGAACGAGACCTTTTTTTATTGCTGGAATTGTACGATGGGCTAACTCATTTTGTCCTTTCCCGTACTCTACCATAGCATCAACACTATGGGTTCCAACAACAAAGCTTGATGCTTGCTGACTTCCTAACAGCGTTATTTTCATTTTATCAACAACAGCACGAGCAATATCATCTTGTATTTGGAAGATATCTCGATACTCACGGTCATAAGTTTCAGACCATAAGTTCTCTCCCGTACTGACTTTAATTAACTGCGCCGTTATTCTAATTTGATTAGTAACGTCATTCTTTCGAATACTGCCTTGCAGTATGGTATCAACGCTTAATTCCTGACCTATTTCTACGATTGTTTTATTAGTTCCCCCTTTGTAAGCAAAAGAAGAAGTACGAGCAGCAACGTGTAAATCAGGGATTCTTGCCATAAGATTAAGGAGCTCTTCTACCATACCGTCGGCAAAAAATTGATCTTCAGGATCAGAGCTAAATGAAATAAAAGGTAAAATGGCAATGGACTCTTTTTTTCCGCTAGAGAGTGTGTCGGTATTTATTTCTTGTCCAGAAAAAGTAGGGGTAATGTTTTTTTCAACCGCAGTTAATTGTGGGAAAATATTACTGGTAGGTTCATCTACAAAAAGTTGGCTCATTAATGTAATAAATACAGCTAAAACCAAAGTACTCACTACAGCAAGGGTCGTTCTAACATTAACATTAGCTGTATCTTGTTCGCCATTTTGATTTAAGGGTATTTTATCTTCTGCGCTAGCCCCATTACTTTCAGAAGCGAGAGCGATCCCATCGGTAGTAAAATTAAACAACCAAGCAAAAACTAAACTAAGGGGAAAACCAATAACAAATACCTTTAGTAATAGCGTCATAACACTATCCGGTAACCCTAATGCAGGTACGGCTAAGTCGGCAATCTGAATTAATGGCCATGTTGAAACAGCATATATAGTTGCCACTTTAAAAATTTGTCGCTGTTTCAATTGCGCTACAAAACGTTCCAAGAGTTATCCTTTACAACAAAGACATTAATGAACTGAATTTAAAGTATACGAAATTTGTTCGTTATTAGTAACAATAAAGCTTAAGAGAGTGTTTCAAACGGCATATATATTCAACAACAAGGCTTTAAACACAATAAAGATATTTGTTACCTACTGATATTACTATATATTTAATGATTGTATTTATGTATTAATTTTAACAATTTAATTAGCTCTATATACTTTACAATTTACTTTGTTAGACTAGCAATAATTTTTTAAATGACCCCTGAGCCCCCATTATGCATTCTGCTTTAAAGTTTCCTCGTGCAGGCTTTCGCCGCCGTATAGCCTCTTGGGTTTATGATTTGTTAATTTCAATTGCTGTATATATGACGGCAGGCGCATTATCCTTTTTATTAATGTATTTAGGTGTTTATTTTGGCGTCTTTGGTATGCAGGGTTACGAACACTTCTCTGACACCGTCGCAAATACAGTTTGGTTAAAGTGGCCAAATGAGTTTTGGAAACTGGCATGGGTATCATTTTTCTTTATTTGGTTTTGGTCTAAAACGGGTCAAACCTTGGGTATGAAAGCTTGGCGTTTACGAGTGCAAAATCAAGATGGTTCTTTGATCAGTAAAACAACAGGATTAAAAAGATTATTGCCTACCCTACTTGGCTTAGGTAACTTTATGGTGATATTTGATCGTAAAAACAAGTTAAGTTTACAAGACAGATTAACGTCGACAGAAGTTGTTGTATTAACACTGGAAGCAAATCGCGGCCGTTTATAAGGGCGTATTAAAGCACAAGCAATGTTGTCAATTTCAATACTGCTTGTGTAATTTAACAGAATCATATCATTACGATAAAACTAACTTGGCCGCTTGTTCATTAAATATAAGGCGAGTGAGATAAAAATAATGCTTGGCATCAGTGCACCAAAAGCAGGTGGCAGTCGATATACTAAACTAAGCGAACCAAAAACTTCATTGGTAATAAAGAACAAGATGCCAGTAGCTACGCCCATAATAATGCGCGCGCCCATGGAAACAGACCGTAAAGGCCCAAAAACAAAAGATAATGCCAGCAATAACATAACCGCTACGGTAACGGGCTGAACAATCTTTCGCCAAAAAGCTAAAACATAACGACTGGGATCTTGTTTATTTTCTTCCAAGTAGCTTAAATACTCAGATAACCCCCGTAGAGATAAGAACTCTGGTTTTACCATAACTACACCCAGCTTTTCTGGCGTCAAACTCGATGTCCACATTTTAATCGGTAATGACTCTTTAATCATTTTATTTCCATCTAAATGGGTATCGGTAACATCACGTAATTGCCAGGCATCTTTTTGATAAATAGCACTCTCTGCAGAGAGCCAGCTAGCTAATTTTAACGATGTGTCGAATCGATATATTTGCACATCATTTAATTTACCTTTGTTTTCTACTTCACCGATATGAACAAAGTAGTCGCCATCTTTTGCCCAAGTGCCGTCCACTGATGAAATTAAGCTGCCGCCAGAAATGGCTTGAGCTTTGCCCTGTCTTGCCGCTAGCTCACCGGCAGGCGCTAACCATTCACCTACCGCCATACTAATTAAAACAAGAATAGTCGCCGACTTCATCACTGATTTAATAATGTCTACACGAGACAAGCCTGCCGCTTGCATAACCACAAGTTCACTGTTGGTCGCCAACATGCCCATGCCAATTAAACCGCCAATTAATGCTGACATTGGAAAGAACATTTCGATATCAGGTGGAATTTTATAAAGCACAAATAAAGCAGCATGAGCAATATCATAATTGCCTTTGCCCACTGACTTCATTTCTTCAACAAACTTAATTATGCCACTTAAGCTCACAAATACGGATAAGGTTAAAAGTGTCGTTGATGCAATAATTCGACCAATGTAAACGTCTAATATACGCATTATGTTGATGTCCCTTTACGAGTAATACTACGAATTAACGGAGGGAATTTGGCTTTGAATTTTAGGCCACTACTGCGGTCTTTAATCAATAAACTTACCCCTAAGATAAGCACAAATAAGTGCACTGGCCATAATCCGACACTTTTAGGTATCGTTGAAGATTCAACACCTGACTTCACCGCGGTGAGCATTAAAAAGTAACCTAAAAATAATAAAAGCGCAGGTAACATTTTTGCAAACTTACCTTGTCTTGGATTTACGACACTCAAAGGAACTGCTATTAATGTCATAATCAAACACGCAATAGGAAAAGCTATACGCCAATGGGTTTCAGCGCTAAAGGCTGCGGTATCTTCTTTAAATAAATCCTGAGTAGGAATCGCTCTTAATTTACGGTTTTTATGAGCGACTTTTTGATCTTGTATTTGTATGTAATATTTATCAAAAGATACTTCTTTGAACTCTTTACTCTTGATATCATTTTGATAACGCGTACCGTCACTTAATACTAAGCGCTGAGAGCCGCTTTCCTCTTCAACAACTTGTCCGGTTTGGGCATAAACTAAACTGGCATTAATGATACTTTTATCCGTAGCTTTTTTATCCGGCAATTGCGCAACAAAAACTTTTTCAAAAGTATTGTCATCACGATTTTTATCATGAATGAAAATGACCGCTTTTTGGTTGCCCGTAGCTTGAAAGCGACCGGCAATGAGAGAGCTTAAACCTGAGTCTGCTGCTAACTCTTCTTTTACTTGATACTCATACTCAGAGGCAATGGGGGATAAATACAAAGTAAAAATCCCCGTAAATATAGCAGTGATTAGGCTTAAAATAAGCGTTACTCGCACCACATACCATTCACTGACACCACAGGCATGTAATACGGTCATTTCGCTATCCGCATAAATTCGCCCATAAGCCAATAGAACCCCTAAAAATAGGCTAAGGGGCAAAATCATTCCCGCTAAGTCAGGTATCTTCAAGCCAATGAAGACCATAACTAAATGTCCAGGAATCCCCCCTTCTGCGGCATCATCTAAAATTCGAACAAATTTATTACTGATGAAAATAGTCATTAGGACTAAAAATACAGCTAATTGAGTCTTAGCGACTTCTTTGAGCAAATAGCGAAAAATAATCATAGAAACTTCCTATAAAAACATAGTTTTTTTCTGACATCTGCTCTATTTTTAAGTAAACTTGTCGTTTTCATAAGTAATTTTAATTGTTGCTTCAAAGGTGATTCGCCTGTATCAGGTTATAATTATAGCCTTTAGCCGAATAGATTTGATAGTAAGCATGTCGATTTATTTATACATTTACACAAGTTTACTCGCAAATTTCATTTAAAAACAGCTTGTTTTTGTACGAATTAGGAGAGCTCATGGAGTTCAACGTAAAAAGTGGTAGTCCCGAAAAGCAACGTAGCGCCTGTATAGTCGTTGGCGTTTTTGAACCTCGCCGTTTATCAGCCATTGCTGAACAGCTAGACGAAATAAGTGAAGGTTTCATCAGTAACTTATTGCGTCGAGGAGACTTAGAGGGAAAATCGGGGCAAATGTTATTGCTTCATCACGTGCCTAATATTTTAAGTGAACGTGTATTATTAGTGGGCTGTGGTAAAGAACGTGAACTTGACGAACGTCAGTATCGCCAGATTATCAGTAAAACGATTAGCACCTTAAATGAAACGGGTTCTATGGAAGCTGTGTGTTTTTTATCGGAATTACACGTAAAAGGTCGCGATACTTATTGGAAAGTTCGCCAAGCCATTGAAGCCACTCAAGACTGTTTATATCGTTTCGACGGTTTAAAAACACGAAAAGTTGAAGCACGCCGTCCGCTACGAAAAATTGTTTTTAATGTGCCTACACGTAGAGAGCTCCCTATGGGTGAGCGCGCAATTTCGCATGCTCTTGCGGTTTCAGAAGGCGTGTCGACCTGTAAAAATGTTGCGAATATGCCGCCAAATATTTGTAACCCGACCTATTTAGCTGAACAAGCAAAAATTCTAGAAACAGAATATGACAATATCGAGACTGAAATTGTTGGCGAGAAAGAGATGGAAACATTGGGTATGAGTTCTTACCTTGCTGTTGGCCGTGGTTCTAGAAATGAGTCAATGATGAGCGTTATCAAATATAATGGCGCTGGTAATGATTCAAATCCAATCGTTTTAGTGGGTAAAGGTGTAACCTTTGATGCTGGTGGTATCTCTTTAAAACCAGGCGAAGCCATGGACGAAATGAAGTACGACATGGGTGGCGCAGCTGGTGTTTTAGGTGCCATGCATGCCTTGGCTGAATTACAGCTACCGATTAACGTTATTGGTATTTTAGCCGGTTGTGAAAATATGCCGGGGGGCGATGCTTATCGTCCTGGTGATATTTTAACAACTATGTCTGGTCAAACGGTTGAAGTATTAAACACTGATGCTGAAGGCCGTTTAGTATTATGTGATGCTCTTACGTACGTTGAGCGTTTCGACCCAGAATTAGTTATCGACGTGGCAACCCTTACCGGTGCTTGTGTAGTTGCTTTAGGCAAACATGCTTCAGGTTTATTAAGTACTCACAATCCTCTAGCACACGAATTGTTAAATGCTTCTGAACAAAGTGGTGATCGCGCATGGCGTTTACCGTTATGGGAAGAGTATCAAGATCAACTAGAAAGTCCATTTGCCGACTTTACTAATTTAGGTGGCAAAGGCGCAGGAACTATTACCGCTGCTTGTTTCTTATCTCGCTTTACTAAAAAGTACCATTGGGCACATCTTGATGTTGCAGGTACAGCATGGCGTAGTGGCGGTAAAGACAAAGGTTCAACAGGGCGTCCGGTTAGTTTATTAACGCAGTTTTTATTAAACCGTTCAGGTGCTGAGCAAAGCGACTAGCTTTAAGCTAAAACAAAGAAAAAAAAGGAACAACGCAAACATGCAAACACAAGTGATGTTTTATTTACTTGAAGAAAACACAAAGCTAGAAAATGGGGCTGACCAGTCACATTTTCATGCTTGTTTGCAATCGGCTAATTTTTACCGTCAAAATCAGCGAGTATTTATTTACTGCACCGATCAGCAAACGGCTCATCAATTAGATGAATTATTGTGGGCATTTGATGCCGACAGCTTTGTTCCTCATAATTTACCGGGCGAAGGTCCTAGAAATGGCGCAGCCGTTGAGATTAGTTGGCAACCACCAACCAGTCGTCGCGCAATTTTAATAAATTTAACCAGCACAGTGCCAAACTTTGCTAATCAGTTTTCACATATTATTGATTTTGTACCCAGTGATGAAACCTTAAAACAAGCAGCACGAGAGCGTTATAAAGGCTATCGTCAATGTGGGTTTCAAGTGGATAACCAAGCCGCACCATCACAAACAAAGTCAATTAATGCCAATCAATCAAGTTAAGTAGTCAAGTCATGGAAAAAACATTCAATCCGTCAGAAATCGAACAGTCTCTTTATCAAAGTTGGGAAGAGCAAGGTTATTTTAGCCCAACAGGTGAAGGAGATGGTTATAGCATAGCGATTCCACCACCAAACGTTACCGGTAGTTTGCATATGGGACACGCGTTCCAACAAACAATTATGGATACCTTAATTCGTTATCAACGTATGCAAGGTAAAAATACGTTGTGGCAAACAGGCATGGATCACGCAGGTATTGCGACCCAAATGGTTGTTGAACGAAAAATTGCGGCTGAAGAAGAAAAAACACGTCATGATTACGGCCGCGAAGCGTTCATTGATAAAGTGTGGGAATGGAAAGACGAGTCTGGTGGTACTATCAGCAAGCAGATGCGCCGCTTAGGTAATTCAATTGACTGGTCTCGCGAACGCTTCACTATGGACGATGGTATGTCTGAAGCCGTACAAGAAGTTTTTGTTCGCTTGTTTGAAGACGACTTAATTTATCGTGGTAAACGCTTAGTTAACTGGGATCCAAAATTCCATACCGCTATTTCTGATTTAGAAGTAGAAAACAAAGATAAAAAAGGCCACATGTGGCACTTACGTTATCCATTAGCCGATGGCGCAAAAACCGCTGAAGGTAATGACTACTTAGTGGTCGCTACAACTCGACCAGAAACCATGTTAGGTGATACTGGCATAGCGGTGAACCCTAAAGATCCTCGTTACAAAGATCTTATTGGTAAGCAGGTTTTATTACCCTTAGTTAATCGTTTAATTCCTATTGTTGGCGATGACCATGCCGATATGGACAAAGGCACGGGTTGTGTAAAAATAACACCTGCCCATGACTTTAACGATAACGAAGTCGGTAAACGACATGACTTACCTTTAATTAATATTTTAGATAAAAACGCCGCGATTTTAGCATGCGCAGAAATCTATCAAAACAACGGCGAACCATCTACCGCATACAGCACTTTCCTTCCTGCAGAATTTGCCGGTATGGACAGATTTGTTGCGCGTAAAGCTATTGTTGCCGCGTTTGATGAACTAGGCTTTTTAGTTGAAGTAAAAGAACATGATTTAGTTGCCCCTTACGGCGATCGTTCTGGCGTTATTATTGAGCCATTACTAACCGACCAATGGTATGTTCGTGCAGCACCTTTAGCCGGACCTGCCGTAGCAGCAGTAGAAAATGGTGAAATTGAATTTGTACCTAAACAGTACGAAAATATGTATAACGCCTGGATGCGTGACATTCAAGACTGGTGTATTTCGCGTCAGCTTTGGTGGGGACATAGAATTCCAGCATGGTACGACGATAACGGCGGTGTTTATGTTGGTAGAACCGAAGAAGAAGTGCGTGCTAAGCATTCATTAAGCGGTGATGTTAAATTACGACAAGACGATGACGTACTTGATACTTGGTTCTCATCAGCCTTATGGACATTCTCAACTTTAGGCTGGCCAAACAGCATGGAAGATTTGAAGAAATTCCATTCTACCGACGTATTAGTGACCGGCTTTGACATTATTTTCTTCTGGGTTGCTCGCATGATCATGATGA
>Ga0209396_1005668_pt1 | contig 11732 bp, 11 predicted proteins | sample GOMGulsemesocosm_6_FD_184638 | JGI IMG/M metagenome (GOLD analysis project Ga0209396, IMG submission 184638) | Methane-oxidizing microbial communities from mesocosms in the Gulf of Mexico - GOM8C Gulf of Mexico (SPAdes) (version 2) | ecosystem: Environmental > Aquatic > Marine > Cold seeps... | reverse complement strand
ACAAAGTCTGAAAAAGCAAAGGAATCAAAAGGTGCAAGTAAGTCTTCTATGGTAGACTTTAGGTTAGCGTATTGCTCAGTTGTAATTAAATATGGCATTGTGGTGTTAAACAGTTATGAATAGAAAAATGGAGAGCACATACTTTATAGTGCCCGATCATATCGCGCAATCATCATCACTTTCTGATGCTGCATTTCGCTTATTAGTATGGATGTTATGCAAAAAGAATAAAGATCGCATTGCGGATTTTTCGCGTTTTTCGCTGCAATCTGATAAACAGCATAGCATTACTGAACTGATTAATAAAAACTATCTTCAGCAAGATGATAGTGGTTTGTACATCAACAACGCCATTATGTATGAAGACTTTAAAGAGCAGGTCGCAGCGCCGGTGTCAGCACCTGATCCAAGTCTACAATATTTCCAGCAGGTCTTCGACTTAGTGGCTGAGTATTCTCAGAAACGCCTGAATTTTAATAATGGTAAATTCCGTGTGCGCTGTGATGAATTTATGCGCCAAGGTTTTACTATCGAGCATATCAAGGTGTTATGTATTCAGTTGAATAGCCGTAATCCAACTTTTGATTGGTATGAGCTTGATAGTACTGAATTACAACATATTAAAGATGTTTCAGCGGTGAATAGGGTGAATGCACCTGCGAGTATTCAATCTGCTCATAATCCTAATTCTGAAGCGCGTCAGCCTTTTCAACCGACAATAAATCGTCAGGGTGTTCGTCATATTCAAAACCAAAGTGGATTCATGCCGAACTACCACCAGATCAGACAAGATCCACAAAAGATGGCGGACATTAAACAAGTCTATGACTATTGGTTTAGCTCTAAACGCTTACCGCAATCACAATATATTGCGCCTAGACCAGCGCATTTTGAGAAACTGCATAGCCTGTTAATGTTACATTCTATTGCCGACCTTAAGCGTGCGGTCGATGGAGTCGATCACCGTCCTGATCTGCTAAGGAAAGGCCGAAATTTTAATGATATCTTTACTAAATCGGATGATATTGACAGTCTGATTAACATGGCTGATAGCATGGAAGTGAGCCAAGTGGACTCTCCGGCGTTACGTATCTTTAATTATTGGGTTGAACGTACCCAAGCTGTCGTGGGTATTAACTTACGTATGACGCCAGAACAACGTGACCGACTGATATTACGTTTGGAAGCATTTACTGAAGTCGACCTTAAATTAGCCGTTGATGGCTCGCAAGTTGACCCGTATTATCAGTCTGTTAACTTTGCTTTTGGGCTATTATTTAAAGATGATACTAGTGTGCATAGTCTGATATCGTTGGCATTGAATGGTAAACAAGATTTAAGTAAAAGAGCCCGTAAGAAAAGTAGTTTAAAGAAAGCCTTAGCTGACATGGGAATTAGTAAGTTAACGGTTGGTATAACGGAGGAAAATGGTGGAGCATCATTACCTATAGTAAATGAACGAGAGATAAAACAAACATCGTTAAAAAAATTACCACCGCAGTTTATTGATCCGGGTTTTTATGAAAAAGATGATGACTAATGTATGACTATTAAGCATCATTCCGAGTGAAATGTATGACTTTTTCAATATTAAATTTTGGTAGGAAGGGATATGGAACAAAGAATTAACTCATCACAGTTACAAGCTAAAGCAACTGGATATATGTTTAGTATGCTAACTAGCAGTTTTCCGTCATTCCCTTATGAATACGATGATGATGAATTTTCGATTTGGATTCTGACTATGAATAAGTATTTTCCTGAAGCGGTTATCAAGGTCGCAGAGCAGATCCCAACACTGCGTCGCAGCAATGGTTTACCTTATGACTTTCCGCCTAGCTTACCTGTGGTTGCGGATATGATCATGCGTGAATCTATCGTATTAATGGGTCATTCCGATCATGATAAAGCCTATGAACGTTTGTTTAAATTTAAGCGTAAGAGTCCGGCAGAACGTGCCGCGACCGGTGATAACTTTGTCTATACCCTATATCGTCAATTAAATCGGTATATGGCAATGGATGCTGATAAATTTAGACCTATCTTTACCCGAGAATATTTGAAACTGGCCGATGGAGTAACCAAAGGCACTATGATATTAGATGAGATACCACTGGCGATTGAGAGTAAATAAGCATTGCTGGCCAGTGTATGCACTGGCATTTGATGTCGGCGATACGAATTAATCTGATACTAAGCCTGTCTAGAGCAGGCTCTCCCCCCAACTTTACCACTGTTTGTTATATCCCCTTAATTGATACCCAACACGATATTTCTATTGATGATAAGTATTATTAGGCAATATTTTATATGTTGTAACAACAGAAATGCTCTATCATTTTAATATAGTGTAATAACAAATCAGACTTAACGATATGGATCAATATCAGAGTGCCCCGAGCTAATGACTAATCTTCTATAGTTGCTCGTATCCTACTCCAATTATTCAACTTATTTTATTGAGGATATCCATGAAGCCATCTCACCTTTTGAATCAACAAAGTGGAAAACCAGGTTATACCGGCTTTAAACGAATATATAAAGCGACTGGCTATTCTATGCAAGGGTTACGTGCAGCGATTAAATATGAGTCTGGGGTAAGACAAGAGTTAGTGTTGTTGCTGATATTTACGCCTGTCGCATTAATGCTTGATGTGACTAATGTCGAAAAAATTTTATTGGTTGGAACCCTAGTATTAGTGTTGATTGTAGAATTATTGAATTCTGCAATTGAAAGCGCGGTTGATCGCATTGGCAGTGAATACCACGAGTTAAGTGGTCGTGCTAAAGATATAGGTTCTGCAGCTGTATTTGTCAGTCTCTGTCTTGCTATGTTTGTATGGTTTATTATTGTGGTTTTGTAGTGAAAATTATAAAAGGAATAAATATATGATTTGGAATGGCATTACTAAGGTAGATTCGAATATTTTAAAAGGTTTGGGTATCTTAATGATTGCTATTCATAATTTCATGCATCGTTTTCCTACTCCTAGCGAAAATGAAATGGAATTTACCTCGGGAAAAATCTTCAATTTATTTGATATTTTATTAACTGAGCCCGCTGGTATTATTCGCGCACTATTTAGCTACTTTGGTCATTTTGGCGTGCAAATATTTATTTTTTTAAGTGCTTATGGCTTAATGAAAAAATATGCTAAAAATGAAAATAAGCTGTTATATATAAAATTTATTATCGACCGCGTTGTGAAAATTTATCCGATGTTTTTACTCGGCATCGTGTCATATTTTGTTTTTATGCTTACCTTTAATGTTGCTTATAATGGTATGGGATTTTATGAATGGTTCATCCCGCTTTCAAAACCACTTCTTTTAAAATTATCTCTGCTATATAACTTTTATCCGACTCAAGGTTTATCGTTAGTTGGACCATGGTGGTTTTTATCATTTATTTTTCAATTTTACTTAATATTTCCATTTATATTGGCTATGTTCAAGCGGTTTGGAAATGTATTTTTAATCGCTATTAGCTTAGTCAGTATAACTATTTCGTTGCTGACTAACGGTTATTTATATAGTGATGTCAGTGTTTTTATTACCGTTATTGGTCACATGCCGGTATTGTGTTTAGGGATTTACTTAGCGCAAGATAAGCCGGTGAACTTACCAAACTGGTTGCTGGGTATTTCTATTGCGGCATTCGCCGTAGGAAATTTTAATGAATATGCCTTCTTCGTTAGTCATTTCTTTTTTTGTATTATTTTGCTCTTTGTTTTTAGTTTTATATTGAAAAACATTGAAGAGGGTAGCTTGGTGTTCAAAATATGTATGTTTTTTGGCACGATCTCAATGCCGTTATTTTTGGTTAATGGCTTCTTAAGAACGCCTTGGGAAGGTATGGCCCGCGGGATAAACAATGAATTAATAACCATTTTACTGTGTTTATTGTTTATGACAATCGCTTCGCTTTACTCGGTGTTTTTGTTGAAGGTCAATAATAAATGTCATAGTTTACTAAAGAGGTAAGTCCACAAGTATCGTGATGACATGCCGTGCGAATAAAGGCATCTATTGTTTCCCCCCTGACTGATTTATAGTGGTAGAGTTAATTCGTTGCTTAGAAACATAAACGCTCAGTGAACCCTGGTGATATCAGGTTCACTGAGCGTTTATGTTTAATATGTCTATTTGGTAAAGTATATTATTTCTGCAGAGTCGTTCACCACATATTCTTCTTGCTTAATGCCTGGATGGAAAACAGATTTAGTATAATCAATTTGTGTCGCTGTAACGCCTAGCCATTGTGCGAAAGTATGGGGGAAGTCTCTCATGAAATATGTTGTATTTTGGACGTCACTGTTGGTTTTACTACTGGAAATAAATATAAGGGGCACTTCAAGTGCTTTTCTCTGAAACAAGCTCCCCACACCATGTGATTTATATGGTTTGCTTTCTATATCTACTAGCCCGTGATCTGAAAAATATATGACTTCATAATCTAAAGACGTGGATTTGAGCAGAGAAACTACTTTATTCATGAATATGCTAGTGTTTAGGATACTATCATCATAACAGTTTTGGTCATTTTTCAATTGTGCTCTATAAGGGTCTTCTAATTTGATTGAGTTTTTTGTTCTCTCACAAAAGTCGAAATGAGAGCCAATCATATGAAGAAAGTATATATTATTTGAATTACCATCTAAATGCGTTTCTAAATCCTTGATTAAAACCAAATCAGAATTTGCTTGTTCATAATTCTGATTGTGAAATATGGTTAAATCTGTTCTTTTAGCAATATTAGTGATGGGACTATCATATACCCCAATCTGGCCTTGATTAGAAAACCAGAATGTATTGAAACCAGAAAGATTTGCCAAGTCGATAATGTTTAAGTTGTTATTAATATTTAGTTTGTTATTAATGGCTAAAATTCTACTTAATGCCATTCCGGTTTGCGGTGCAGGTGCAATTGGATCTGAAATTAGCGTCATACCATTTGTTTCTTCTAAAGATTTCGTCGTCTTCCTATGGTATCCGTATGAGAACAAAGATGATTTTTGTACAGACTCACCAATAATAACGACATAATTTTTACTGTTGGATGAATTTGCCACCGTGATATTTTCCCACTCGACTGTGATGGGGCTATTTTCAATTTCTTTTAATTTTGAATATGATTGCGATAAAGGAATTGGTTTTAATAACGGCATATTAAATAAAATGTAATAGGTTCTACTCATTGGGGTTCGCACTACTTCTCCCATTGGAGTTATAGATAGTATTAAGTTGTTCTTAGCTTGTGATGACGATAAAGCAATTAATAATATTAGAGTGGAAATTAGAATTGAATTTATTTTAAAACCGAATGAATGTTGGTTTATTCTAAATAAAATAAATGGCGTTATAATTAGTTGTAGGTATACAATCACTGGAATATCAAAAGAATAAAACATTTCTATACTTTCTTTAGTATTTGTTTCCATGATGCTGGTAAAACTACCAAGCTCAAATCGACCATATTGAATACTAATAAATAGCGTTATGGATGAGATGGCACTGATTATAATAAATGAAAATAAATTTAGATATTTCGATTTGAAAATTGAAGATATAATCAAAATGAAAATAGTGCTGATGCTAGCTTTAAGTGCAACGCCAATAATATATTTCACATTTTCATAATTTAAAGTACTGCTTAAATACTTAGCATCTACAATAATGAAAACATAATATATATAAATCAAAAGAATGGAAGTCGTTAAATATATTATATTTTTAGATGAATTGAGTGATAATTTTTTTGACATGTAATATAAAACCAATTTAACGATAAGTATATATAATATTAGGCGATAAAAGTTGAAGTGAAGCGAAGAATGTAAAGTTATTCTTAAGCCCTGTAGTTCGATAAAAGTTGCCACAAAAGTAAGTATGCCCTGTGCGTAGTCGTTCATTGAAGTTGGCTCGTCACTTCTAAGGTGATCCAATTAAACATTATTTTTCTGCTGTGCTAACCTCACTTTTGTATATCCCTGCTTTACTTAGGTTATTAGATCAATAAGCAGGGATGTTTAATGATAGATCTCAGCACCTTTAACCCGCGTTTACAAATACTATTAAGTTTGATACTAACCCTTGTGGTTGGTCTATTGTGGTATAAGACTAAAATGTGGTTAGTACCTGTGGTATTTGTGGTCACGCCACTGGTGTTAATTTTGTTGCTAAGGATGCCATTTTATATTGTCATTACCTTTATCATTTTTTCCTATTTTCGTATTCATGAAGCCTTTCCGGTACTGATCCCCTTGCATATTCCTTTAGCATTTTCGTTAGCGTCATTTTTTGTATTGGGCTGGCATATTTTCTTAAGTAATAATATTAAAGTTTACTGGTCGATAGAGCTGACGTTAGTCTGTCTATTTCTAGGCTGGGCGATGTTTGGGATGATGTTTGCTTATAATAAAGCTGCTGCGTTTAACATCTTCAGTGGCGTGTTAAGTAAAGTATGGGTGATGACAATCGCGATCTGTTGGCTGGTACGCAGTATTCATCACTTTCGTATTGCTACTTATTTATATGTGGTCGCTGGCGCGATGATTGGCTTAAAAGCAATTAGTAATAAGCTAGAAGGCATTGGGCTTGTTGAGGGGACGCGGGTAACTATTTCTCGAAACATAGGTTCGTTAATTGGTGATCCTAATGATTTGTCACTAGTGCTGATGTTCCCCATGTCGTTTACCTTATCTAATTTACTGCAACCGAGCATAGGTAAAATACACCGAGCATTATTAGCGGTTGTGTATGTTATTTTACTTTGGGCGATTATTGCCACGCAAAGTCGCGGAGGCTTAATGGGGATCATGGCTGTAACGGGCTATTTTGCATTTAAGCGTATCAAAAACAAGGTATATGTATTAGCTGGTGGCGTGATGTTATTGCCTATTTTATTAGTGATGGCGGGGGTTGCCGATCGCTCGTCTGGTGGTGCTGCAGAAGGTGGGGTTGATGAATCTGCTATGGGTCGTATTTATGCATGGATGGCAGCATGGGGAATGGCCGTACACAATCCCTTTACGGGCGTAGGCATAAATAATTTTTATCTTAATTATTATTTATTTAGTCCGCATTGGGATGGTAAAAATCATGCTGTTCATAGCACTTGGTTTCAGGTGTTAGCTGAAACGGGTTTTGTCGGATTAGGGCTGCTTATTACCCTTATTACGATGCTGTTTAGACGGTTGTGGCGCACTGAGGTTGAGAGCCGGGTGTTACCTATTAATGAACGTAATACTATCGTGACATGTAACGATGGTATTTTTGCTGGATTGATAGCATTTTGTGTGGCGGGGACATTTTTGACTCAGGGTTTTACCTGGCCCCTGTATATCTTATTATCGATGACCGTGGCTTTAGCTAAAATATTGTCGGAAAGACTTGCCGCTGAAGATCTACCTAAAGTAAGCAAAGAAGCGGCAAATTAGTGATAAAATCAACCTCATGTGTTAAATAATACGGGTGTTTGTGCTATGTTTTCCCTACTGTTTTTTATTGAGCTTATCTGCATTGCCTGACTATTCTTTTTCTACCTTCGCACAGTTATTAGGGGCGAATTGTCGTACCTTATCGTTTCGTCCTGAAGGCGCTGTATTTACCACTAAACAGCAACAAATCTATCACTATACTTGGGCGACATTTGAACCAGGGCTAAAACATTACCGAGGATCATTTTTTGATACCTTAGTCGTGTCTTGGGAAAATCAACGGGTGCGCTTAAATGGCATTGCCAAGGCTGAGGTTGCTGGACTTATTGATGATTTGTATTTCTATGCACTAACGGGGAAGGAAGGCGATATCCTCGAATTATATCAGCAGCTGACACAGGTGATCGAACGGGGGTATATACCCTATTCAAAATGGGTGTTTTTACAAACCCAGCTAGCACCTTGGGCTGATTGGTTGGAAATATTACCAAAAATTAATAAAGTCCCTGCAGCACTGAAATTACCCTTAGCACGTTTACGTTTTTGGCAGCAAAGTCAGGTCGAAAATTTAGATAAATATAACCAAGCAGTGATGAATAAGCATAAGCAAAGTTATAAAAGCTTGTTTGATGGCCTTGAACGCCACCCACTGACAGAGAAACAACGTGATGCTTGTATTGTAGCTAATGATGCAAACTTGGTGTTAGCAGGCGCTGGGTGTGGGAAAACTAGCGTAATGCTAGGGCGCTGTGCTTATTTATTAGAGTCACAGCAAGCCACGGCTGATTCAATCCTGATCTTAGCGTTTGCCAAAGATGCTGCACAAGAGATGAGGACAAGACTTGCCGAGCGCTTACCCAATGCCAAGATAACCGTGAAAACCTTTCATGCCTTAGCGCTAGATATTATTAAGCAAGTGGATAATGAAAGACCAAAGATCAGTAAGTTAGCCAGTAGTGATAGTGCCAAGCAGCAGTTTTTCAAACAAATTATCAGCACACTGTTACTCGATGAAGAATCACTCGATCCTGACTTTAATGCCTTGTTTAGCGAGTACTGCTACGCCTATGTCGCTTGGTTAGGCAAGCTGAATGATGATAAACATGACGCTGAAGTGAAGCGGTTATTGGCAGGCAAGGGCGGGTATAAAAAACTGTTAAGTCAGCTTGTAGAATTGACAATGCAGTATAAAAATACCCTAACGGTAAAATCTGAGCAAAAATTAAATGCCTTACCTGATACCGACTTCGCCGCATTAACGCATGAGATTGTTGAGATACTGCTTACGCATTACCAACATTATTTAGACGAAAACAATGAGATAGATTTTGATGTGATGATCACTAAGGCAAATGACTACGTGCGTGATGGTCAGTTTCACTCGCCTTGGTTACATATCCTTGTTGATGAATTTCAGGATATTTCGCAAGCGCGCGCAACCTTAGTTAGACACTTACAAACCCAACACGATGACAGTAAGCTATTCTGTGTTGGAGATGATTGGCAGGCTATTTATCAATTTGCAGGCAGTGATATTGCGGTGACAACGCGTTTCAGTGATTATTTTGGTATTACAAGTACATTACCGCTTGATACCACTTTTCGCTTTAACGATCAGATCAGTGCTGTTGCCAGTAAGTTTGTGATGGCGAATACAGAGCAAATGCATAAACAGATAACCACGCATACCAAAGCCAAGAAAGCCTGTATACAGGTCAGTTATTATCAGCTTGGTAACGATCCTAAAAGTAGCAACAAGCAAGATGATGCTGCGATATTATTGTTAGAAAAGAAATTAGCTCAATTAGCGGCGGATAATAAAGGGAAAGAGAAAGGCGAAGGCCAACAAAAATCGGTCCTTTTACTGGCTCGTTTTAACTTTCAATTGCCTGATTCTAAGACGCTGACTGCTTTATCCACGCAATATCCGCAACTCGATATCAAAGCCATGACGGTGCACTGTTCGAAAGGACAAGAAGCCGATAATGTTATCATATTAGCAATGGAAGCGGGAGAGCATGGTTTTCCTTGTCATAAACGTCGTCATCCGTTGGCGTTGATATTACAACCGGATGGCTCTGGTTTCCCTGATGCTGAAGAGCGCCGGCTGTTTTATGTTGCGCTAACACGCGCGCGACAGCAGGTATATTTACTGTGTAATAAAGATAATCCATCGGCTTTTGTGGAAGAATTAGTAACTGGGGACTACGCGGTTACTATTGCAAAATAGAATAGGACTTCGCCTGATAGCAGCAGTAGATCCTTGGTCTACTGACTAATGCTGCTTGTTGTTTCAGTTTCAAGCTTATGTTGAAAATCTTGCTGTACGATTGCCAATGCTTGGATCACTGTTTCTGTCGACAGTTGATTTTCTTCAAGTAATTGGATGAGGTCAACGGCAAGTTTTATATGTTTTGGGGCACTTTCTAGCGACATGATAAAGAATCCTCTATTATTTTAGTAATTTATTTTAGTAAAATATTACGTATTAAGATTTTTAATTGTTAACGAAATATTATATTAGAATCAAGCTGGTATTATTAGCCCATATTCATTAATTAACAACTTAACGCCGAGGCTAATATGAACAAAGAACAAGTACACCTGGTTATCCAGTTATTACGTGAAGGTCATTCATTAACTGACATTACTAAAATTGCAAAAATCAACGTAATGTACGTAAGCGTTATTCGTAAGTTAATGGTAATGGATCTTCTTCAACTACCAGTAGAAGCTTAATTCATTCGGTTATCGTTCAATTGATTGTTATTTAATTAGTTTACTTCGAGTTCTGAACCTAAACTAGCTAAGGTCTTTCTTTTGTTCATAGCGTTGTAATTGCAGGCGGACTTTTGTTGTTGCTGCCTGGCAACGCTGTAACCTTTGTTTTGTTTGCTGCAATTGAAGTGGGTCGCTTTGCTGATCTATCATTACTTGCAAACGGCGTTCATACTCTATTTGTTGCGCTAGTTTTTGATATAAATAGTGTGATTTCTGCAATAGTTTCTTCGCGATCACATCGTAACTTTTAGGTTCTTCTTTTACTTCGCCACGTCTAAAATTGCACTGCTGTAATACCCCGTTTATCGCTCTAAATTGATGCGCTACCTTTTCTAATAATACTGCTTCTATTGCTAACGTATCGTTCGACGATGATATTGACGGTTTAGTGCTGTCTGCTTGTTCATCAAAGCTCTTGTCACAATAGTGCTGCAAACGCGTCATACTTTTTTCTAATTCAGCCACGTATTGATGAATATCGTGATTTTTATAGATGAATAAACCCGGATAGAACAAGGCGCGATCACGTAATTTATAATTGATCGTAATGGTGTGATTGGAGTTGACTTGCTTACTCAATACACTCAGCTGTTGAATACGCTGAGCGAGTTGGTTTAGCTGTTGCTGCTGACGGTTTATTGTAGCCATGCTTGATAAGCCAGTTTACAAGCGATAATGATCACCACAGTAATAAATAATGGGCGAATAAATTTAGCACCAAAATGAATAGCGGTATGTGCACCAGCAATAGCACCAATCATAATACATAGCCCCATGCTTAAACCCAGATACCAATTGATATGGCCAAGATAAATAAAAGTCAGTAGAGAGGTAAAGTTGCTGGTGAAATTCATTGCTTTAGCAACGCCTGAAGCAAACAGAATATTGAGTTTGTACAATGCCATTGTCGACACGGTCCAAAATGCACCGGTACCAGGCCCTGCTACCCCATCATAGAAACCAATAATATAACCTTGCAACCCCTGTTTTTTATGCAGCGAGGGATTATCATCGGGTAAGGTTTCACCGCTATGTTCTTGGGTTTTGCTAAAGATAGAGTAGATAGCCGTAAAGATAATAATCACGGGTAATAACTTATCTAACCAAGCGGTGCTGATGACGTTAACTACTAGAGTTCCGCATATAGCCCCGATGGCTGTGAATAGAAATGATCGCCACCAAAACTTGGGGTTGAACAAACGCTTCTTATAGAAGGTAATGGCAGCTGCACATGAACCAAAGCTGGCTGCCAATTTATTGGTGCCTAATGCCAGGTGCGGTGGTAGGCCGGCACTGAGTAATGCTGGTACTGTTAATAAACCACCGCCGCCAGCAATCGCGTCAATGAAACCTGCAACCAGTGCTACGCTGCATAAAATTATAAAAACCGAAGGTTCTAAACCAAGCTCTAACATCAAAATTCTATATTTCTTTTATAAGGGGGAAGCGAATTAAGCAGTGCTGGTCCATAGCGTTTACTAATAACTCGACGATCAAGTAGCGTGATTCTAC
>Ga0209396_1005664_pt1 | contig 11735 bp, 14 predicted proteins | sample GOMGulsemesocosm_6_FD_184638 | JGI IMG/M metagenome (GOLD analysis project Ga0209396, IMG submission 184638) | Methane-oxidizing microbial communities from mesocosms in the Gulf of Mexico - GOM8C Gulf of Mexico (SPAdes) (version 2) | ecosystem: Environmental > Aquatic > Marine > Cold seeps... | reverse complement strand
AAAAGACACACTGGCTCTAAGTTAAAATTTTCTGGCGCGAATAATACCATAAAATGACCTTTTCATTCTACGGACATTCGAAATTTTTCATTACAATTTAGTCTATTAATGATCTTTTTGCGTAGTTTATGGGTAGCTTTTGTTGATAATTCAATCTGCTCAATACTATTTAAGCTGCGATTCACTTTAGTTAGGTTATAACCACACTTGCTTTTGCTTGTTTTATGAACATATCTTTTAGTTGTAACAATTAAAAAGGAGTTAACTATGTCTCTCTACGAACGTTTAGGTGCAAGTGTAGGAATAATAATATTGCTCACGATATTGTTGAAAATCATCTTGCCAATCCAGCTATCTCATCTAGATTTAATAATATGAAATTAACGCAGAGGATCTCAAATCTAGTGCCGCAAAATGTTTCATTGCAGGTACTGGCGGACCCGTTGATTATCAAGGAAAAGATATGTTGTTAACTCAGAAAGGTATGAATGTTTCAGCCATTGAGTTTATGGCTGTTTTAGACGATGTTCTTGAAGCATTAACTAAACATGAAATTGGTCAAAGAGAGCAGGAAGAAGTACTTTTTATTCTGTATAGCTTTCGTTCAGATATAATTTTAAAATAATCACTTCTCCCTGCCAATATTAGCAGCCAGCATTAAGTTAGCCTACTGGCTGCTACTTATTATTTATCAGTAAGTTGTCGAAAGACACTAAAACTGAGTAACAATAAGCTTGCTATCAATACCCATTGAAATATCCCGTTATAAACTAGCAATACCATACCACTTGTTGCCATATGTGTAGTAAATACAATAGTACCAATAAAGCCTATAATCATCAGCCAAACAACAGGGTTACCATAATTTTGAGCTGCTCTGTAAGTAAGTAACATCATTGAAAGAGTCACAAAACAATAAACGAATAAGATCAGTACCGAATTAAAATAAACAGTCGCATTTATATGACCAAAAACTTTTGCGGTAACGGCTAATAACATAGCAATAAAATAATATAAAATTGCTTGATTATAAAAAACATAACCGAGAAAAGCGCGGGCAAAGCTATTGTGCTGTTTAAAACACGGTAATATCGCAAGCCTCGCTAAGTAACTCTTTTTATTTTGAATTATTTGGAACAAAGTTATGCTGCCAGTCCCAATGATCTTCGCAGGAATTAATGTCAGCATAGGAGTAAAGAAGTGATGATAGCTTTCATCTAACATTTAGTAGCGCGATTTTTTGCAGTCTTGCTAGCTAAATAATAAATAGCTAATGCCAATTACATTAATATTAGAAGGGAAAACATAACAGGCAAAGTGCTTGACTGAGAAATGGCTGACTATTGAGAATGAAAGGAATACTTTAAGCACTAGATATAAAGTCGCTTTACACCAGGGATACTAATGATTAGGTTAAGTTAGGCTTGTAAAAGCCTCTGAACAAGCAAACTTATTTAACCTGTTATAGCGCTATAACGGCCTCATTATGAAAAGAAAAACAATCATTTCCAACATAATTCAGGCACTAAAAAAGCAGCATCTATTTGCTGCTTTTATAACTATTTATACAAATAACCACATACGGTTCACCGTACGCAATGCTTATCCTTCAATCATTTAAGCTTGAAAAATAGCCTCTATTGACAAGTTTTGTTGAGATAAAATATCGCGTAAACGTTTTAATGCCTCAACTTGAATTTGACGTACACGCTCACGTGTTAAACCAATTTCACTACCCACATCTTCTAATGTTGCTGCTTCATAGCCCATTAGACCAAAGCGTCTTGCCAATACTTCTCTTTGTTTGGTATTAAGTTCATTCAACCAATAAATAATATTATTACTCATATCCTCTGATTGTAAGTCATTTTCAGGACCAGAACTTTTTTCATCGGCAATAACATCTAATAAAGCTTTATCTGAGTCACCTGCAAAAGGGGTATCTACAGAGGCAATACGTTCATTTAACCGTAACATTTTATTGACGTCAGCTACCGGCCTGTCAAGGTGCAGCGCTATATCTTCTGCGGTAGGCTCGTGGTCAAGTTTTTGAATTAATTCGCGTGATGCGCGTAAATAAATATTAAGCTCTTTAACTACATGAATGGGTAGTCGAATAGTACGGGTTTGATTCATTATTGCCCGTTCAATAGTCTGGCGTATCCACCATGTTGCATAAGTTGAGAAGCGAAAGCCTCGTTCTGGATCAAATTTTTCAACCGCTCTAATTAAACCTAAATTACCTTCCTCAATTAAATCAAGTAGAGGTAAACCACGATTATTATAACGTCTGGCAATTTTAACAACTAAACGAAGATTACTTTCAATCATACGTTTACGTGATGGCTCGTCCCCTTTAAGGGATAGGCGTGAGAAATATACTTCTTCTTCAGCGGTTAATAAGGGTGAAAAACCTATTTCGCTTAAATAAATCTGCGTAGCGTCTAAATTCGACGGAACGTCTTCCTTTGATTCAACAGTATTTTTTTCTTCTTGTAATTTGACCATGCTATTCTCCCAAATTTGCAAAGCTTGTTTTTAATATTTAAATATTCACGATAACTCCGATTGTTTTTAGTATTTATCTTAATTTTTACTATTTATTATTATTTTGGTAAATATTTTAATGGATTAACTGACTTTCCTCGAAAACGTATTTCAAAGTGAAGCATGACTTTATTGGCCTCAGTATCACCCATAGTAGAAATAATATCGCCTCTGTTAATTTGTTGCTGCTCTTTAACAAGAATGCGATCATTGTGAGCATACGCACTAAGGTAATCATCGTTATGTTTTATTATAATGAGCTTACCGTACCCTCTAAGAGCACTACCTGCATATACCACTTTACCTTTCGCTGTAGCCCTAATTTTACTGCCACGACGTCCAGTAATATCAATTCCTTTATTACCTTGCTCACGATTAGAAAAATACTCAACAACTTTCCCTTTAATAGGCCATTGCCATCGACTAATTTTTTGTGAAAAATTTTCCGATGGTAAGGTGCTGTTTTGGTATGATTTTCGTGCGCTTACATTTTTACCATACGCCTGCTTTTTAGTAGATGCAAGTGTATTTTTATTGCTGTTTTGGCTATTTTCCGTAGAGCTTTTAGTCGATTTTTTATGCGGAACCTTATTCTTACTTGCTTGCGCTGATTTTTTTACCTTTTGTTCTACTAAAAATAATTTTTGTCCGGGGTAAATTTTATAAGGGGGGGATATTTTATTTAATTGAGCAATTCTTCTAACATCCGAACTTGAACGCCAGGCTATCGAATATAACGTTTCTCCTTTTTTAACAATATATTGCGAAGACTTTATAGCTGATTTATTACGTTCACCAAAGGTATTGGTACTGTATATATTTGATACCGGAGCAGGAGTACTCCGACCACCACAAGAAAAAATTGATACTGCAATTATTAAGTAAGAAAGTATGTATTTTACCGTACGAAAAAAGCTCATAAAACATCCTCTTTAGGATGTTTTATGAGCTTTACCACAGGATCAAACATGCTATTTATGCACATTAATCGGGTAAATATTCATTTTATCGTAAAACCAAATAACCGACAACGAGGGCAATAACAATGCCCCAGCCTAATACATCAACCCATTGACGTATTTTTTTCTCCATTGCACTTCCGCCCCATTTTATCAAGCCTGCCACCATGAAAAATCGCATTCCTCGACCAATAGCTGAAGCAATAAAGAAAGGTAAAAAAGCCATGTGTAAAAAGCCAGCACTGACAGTAAACAATTTATATGGGATAGGTGAGAAACCAGCAATAAAAACCACCCAAACACCCCATTTAGTAAACCACTCTATCGCAATATCAAATCGCTCTTGATAACCAAATTCGCTAATAAGTGGCTGGATCCAAGGTTCAAACATAAGATAACCAAGCCAATACCCCACCGCGCCACCTAATATGGAAGCAATCGTTGTTATACTGGCAAAATGCCACGCCTTTTCAGGTTTAGCTAACACCATGGGTGCAAGCATAACGTCAGGTGGTATGGGGAAGAAGATTGACTCGATAAAGGTAAGTACAGCTAAGAAACGTGGGGCAAACTGATGTTCAGCCCAACGCAAAGTCCACTGATAAAGGCTAGAAAATATTTTCACTACAATAAATCTCCGGGTACTAAAGGTACAAAGCGCACTGCTTCTACTTGCTGTTCATTAAAAGTTTCACCATTTCGGGTGATAATTTTCAAAATCTGTGTTTGTTCGCCAACAGGAATAATCAAACGCCCCCCATCTGTAAGTTGCTCTAATAATGCCGGTGGTACACTAGCAGGAGCAGCGGTGACAATAATCGCTTCAAAGGGCCCTTTACTCTGCCAACCTTGCCAACCATCGCCATGTTTCATTGAAACATTGTGTAAATCCATTGCACGTAAGCACCGCTTTGCTTGCCATTGAAGTGCCTTGATACGTTCAACAGAAAAAACCTTATCTGTTAATTGCGCAAGAATAGAGGTTTGATACCCAGAGCCGGTACCTATTTCTAAAATATTACGGGGCCTACCTTCAGCTAATAATAACTCTGACATTTTAGCTACTATATAAGGTTGTGAGATAGTCTGCCCTTGCCCTATAGGTAATGCCGTATTGTCATAGGCTTTATGCGCCAATATTTCAGGAACAAAAATATGTCGAGGAGTGTGAGCAACAGCCTGTAAAACATCAGGATTACTTATACCTTCATTCTGAAGTTTTTGTGCTAACAGCTCACCACTACGTCTTGACTTTCCGCCTATGCGACTAGACATCATAAGAATACATCCGATTTAATCTGATAAGTTAAGCTCAGAGAGCCAACATTTAACATTTTCAATACTACTATGGGCAGTCATATCAACAGTGAGCGGAGTTACTGAAGCAAACCCATTAGCAATTGCATGAAAATCGGTTCCTTCTCCACCGTCTAACTCTTGTCCCTGCAAACCATACCAATAAATATCACGCTGCCATGGGTCTTGGATTTTTTTCATACTTTCAGCTTTATGCCGATGACCCAGACGTGTTACTTTTATTCCTTTTAGCTCTGCTAAAGGTATATCAGGTACATTGATATTTAATATTTGATCCGAGGGTAATGGGTGAGTCCGTAAACGTTGAATTACCTTTGCGGTAACGATGGCAGCCGTTTGATAATGACATTCATTTTTACCCGCTAAGGAAACTGCAATCGCCGGCATACCCATGTGTCGACCTTCGGTAGCCGCAGCGACAGTCCCTGAGTACAAGGTATCATCGCCCAAATTTGCACCTTTATTGATACCAGCAACAACTAAATCGCAATCAGTATACAGTTGACTAATACCAAGGTGCACAGAATCTGTCGGCGTACCATTGACTGAGGTAAAACCATTAACCAAATGTTCAGCGCGCAAAGGGTTTAGCAGTGTTAACGAATTACTCGCTCCACTACAATTTCTGTCTGGTGCTACCACGTTGACTGTAAAATGCTTAGCCAATTCATCAAAGAGCACTTTAATGCCCAAGGCATGAACACCATCATCATTACTTAGCAATACTTTCATTTTACTCATTAGGGGCTAGTTACTCGTCAATATTAAAGTTTAAGAACTGGTTACATCAGCAGTGCCGACTCTTTTATCAATACGAGCGGTCATGTCTTGATATACCAATAACTCACGTAAAACGGTAGTGGCATAACAACCAGCAGGTAAAAAGAAACTAATTTTTACGCTACTGTCCCCCTCTTCAGGTGCTAATAGCTCAATATCGGTATCAGTCACATTTAAGCGAATACGACGACGTTCTTGTTTCAAACCAAAACGCGGTAACCCTTGGCAAAACTCCGAGTTATCTTCTGCGACATTCTGCTCAAGCGCTAAAGGCTCAGCAGTTGTCATCAAATCACCGGCTCCCCACATAGGTGCGGTAATATCAACATCCTTATCGATAAAGCGCTGCTCGATAGTAGAGTCCACCTCATCGAGATGGAACACCGATTGAGTACCAGCAAGCATTAACACATCACCCTTAGCGACTTTATCAAAGCGTTGTTGCTTAATTCGTTCGTTAATGACGTGATTGAATATATGTGAACGGGCGGCTGATAGATACATACCGCGCTTTTTCTTATCCTTGATTTTTTGACCTGAAAATAAGGATAAAGCGCGCTCAATATTACCACCTTCAATACCAAAACGTTGCTCACCAAAGTAGTTAGGAACACCATGTTCAACAATTTTCTGCCAACGTTCTGTTAACGCTTTAATCGCGGTTACTTCTCGTAAAACAAGTTCAAATTGATTACCTAAAAGCGCACCTGTACGTAATTTTTTATTATGGCGCTTATAGGACAGTATTTCGACACCTTCAATAACTAAGTCATTTAGTTCAAAAACTTCCTTACCAGGTACATGGATACCAAACCATTGTTCGGTCACTGCAAAGCGGTCTTTTAAACCGGCATAAGAGACAAGTTGCTCTTTAACGTTAAAGTACTTAGCAAGCTCTCTGGCAACAAATAAGGTATTAGCGCCAGTCTTTCGAATGTGAATAAATAAATGTTCACCTTCTCCGCAAGGTTCAAAAGGGAGTTTTTCAAATACTTTAAAGTCACTGATGTCATTACGTAATAAACCTGTAGACTCAGGTTTACCATAAAGATAGGCATTTTCTATTAGCATGTTATTAATCTTCTCTTTTTGTTGAATTTACTTTACTTATTAACAAGCTAAGTGAGTTAAATATTCTGAGTTTCTTCTATGGAAGGTAAAGGTTGCTCAACTGGCGTTAACAAAACCACAGCATGCACTGAGATACCTTCTTTTCGTCCCGTATAACCAAGTTTTTCTGTTGTAGTGGCTTTTACGTTGACCTGATCAATGTTTGTTTGTAAATCGTCACTTAAACAAGTGCGCATAGACAATAAGTGAGGGGCCATTTTAGGGGCTTGTGCAACAATGGTAATATCGGCATTACCTAATTGAAAACCTTTATCACTCATTAAGGAAACAACATGACGTAAAAGTATTCTACTAGAAATATTCTTATATTGACCATCAGTATCAGGAAAGTGATTACCAATATCGGCTAAACATAGTGCGCCTAAAATAGCATCACAAAGCGCATGAATAGCAACATCACCATCAGAGTGGGCTACAAATCCGTGTTCAAATGGTATTTCTATCCCACCAAGTACTAAAGGACCTTGTCCACCAAATTTATGAACATCAAAGCCATGACCTATACGCATTTTGTCTTCCTTTTCCTAACTATGTCTTTGCTTATTTAAATAAAATTCAGCGAGTGCTAAATCATCTGGGTGAGTTATTTTTATATTCTCACTACTTGCTGAAACTAACAAGCTTGGCAAATTTGCATGTTCAATGGCTGAAGCTTCATCAGTGATCTGCACTCCTTGTTCTAGTGCTTGCTCTATGCAAAGAGTTAGCTCATCTGTTTTATAACATTGTGGTGTTAAGGCATGCCATAACTGTTCTCTTTCAACTGTATGTTCAATAGTAGTGAGGCCATTGACAGCATCAATACCACGTTTCATGGTATCGCGAACAGGAACAGCTAAAATACCGCCACAGTCCTGACTTAAACACTGATGAATTAATTTATCAATATCTTCATGACTAACACAAGGACGCGCCGCATCATGTACTAATACCCACGGATATTCTTTTTTATCAACGGCTTTTAAACCATTGAGTACAGAGTTAACTCGCTCAGTACCACCACTGACGCGAATGATATTTTTATGATGTGCTAATTGAGATTCAGCGAAGTATTCATCGTCAGGGTTTAACGCTAAAATAACTTGATTAATTAAAGGATGGCTTAATAACTTCATCACCGTATGATGGAGTATAGTTTCGTCATTAATACGTAGATATTGCTTGGGGAAATTCGCTTGCATACGTTTTCCCACACCCGCAGCAGGTACAATAGCAATAAATTTTTGTGCTGAATCCATCAAGAAGCTACCTTGCTCTTTATTTAATTGGTTACGTTACGTGTGCGACTTTCTTTAGGAATAAGACGAAAGAACATTTCATTTTCTTTAATCATGCCTAACTCATTTCGAGCACGTTCTTCAATCGCCTCAAGCCCTAACTTTAAATCGTCCGTGTCAGCAAAAAGTAACTTATTTCGTTGCTGCAACTCTGCATTAGCGCTTTGCTGGCGCACAAGATTTTCTTTCAGCGTAAGATAATCAGACACACTATTTTTACCAAGCCAAAGTCGGTATTGTAGTAACACTAACAATATCAGCAAAATAACTGTAAATACGCGCATGAAGACCTAAAATAAAAACAAGAAAAATACGAGATTATTGCCGTTATTATACCTATCTGCGGGCAGAGTTAAATAGCTAACGGTTTTTTGAAGTTTTTCCAATTAATAGAGCAAGATAGTAGTAATTCTCGCAAACTGGGAATAATAGGGAGTTGCTTGCTATTTCTTTGCCAACAATGGCCCGCGCAAGCCGATGCCATAATCTTTCTATTTGGTTTAAGTAGGCGTTTATTAACGCTTGCTGTAGGGAGAATAACACCATCTAGATCAGCCGTTAAAGAAAACCAGCCACCAACATTGGTATGCAATCTTTGTTTATTAATATCAATTCGATCAATACAATCAATGATAATATGGTCAACTAATAACACTGGCACAACAAGACCTACGTAAATATCTTCTTGTAGATACCACTGCATTGCACTCATTATCTCTTGTTCAGTTTCTTGACCCGCTAAAGGCATTTTTGTACTTTGCTTAGCTGACCAGCTGGCATTTTGAGTATCCAACAGTAATGGTGAGTGCGCTTGTGATATGACTTGCACCATGGCATGGGCAGTACGGGTAATATAATAAGACAAACTTTGTAATCTAGCCTGTACAGCGCTTGCACTGATAAAATCACTTTTGGCAATAATACTGATTTCTCGCTGGTAAAGCGCATTGCAAAGCTCAGCAAAGTCTCCCGTCTCAGTATTAATTTGCCAAAGGCTAGATTGCGACATAATGACTATCCTATATAGTTCTACCTTATATACCCATCCCACTTAAAAATGGGTATATACCCCCTCTTTTTCATCATTTACTTTAGACATATTCCAACAATAAGCAACATGCTGAATACCCTGCACCAAAAGAGCATAATACGCTTTTATCGCCAGAGGATAATCCTTGCTTATTTTTATGTAATGCAATAATACAGCCTGCAGAACTAGTATTAGCATACTCGTCTAATATTATCGGCGCTTCGCTACTATTAGGCTCTCTTCCTAGTACTTTTTTAGCAATGAAGTTATTCATATTAATATTGGCTTGATGTAGATATAAGCGTTTAATATCTTCAGCCCCTAAACCCATTTTAACCATTTCTGTGGTAATTAAATTAGAAACCATAGGCAATACTTCTTTAAATACTTTCCGTCCTTGCTGGATAAAAAACTTATCATCATCATCAGCATTGTCAGGAGTACATTTATTCATATAACCAATGTTGCTGCGAATATTATTTGAGAAGCTAGTCATTGGTTTTTCACTGATGATTTTAAACACATGCTCAGCATTAGCTGTACTTTCATCTTCGATAATCGAAGCCGTTGCTACATCACCAAAAATAAAGTGACTGTCTCTATCTCGATAATTAATTTGTGGTGATAATATTTCAGGGTTAATCACCAAGACTGTTTTTGCTGTCCCGCTGCGCACCGCATTAGCAGCATTAATAATTCCAAAGGTAGCGGCAGAACAAGCGACCAGCATATCAAACCCCCAACCACCACAGCCAAGAGCATCTTGTATCTCTATCGCCATCGCAGGGTAAGAGCGTTGTGTGTAAGCACAAGCCACAATGATAAGATCAATGTCAGCAGGCGTTTTATTAGCTGCTAACATCGCTTCTTTAGCCGCCGCAACGCCTATTTCGGCTTGCATAGAGAGTTGGTCATTACCACGTTCTGCATAACGTGGTGCCATAACATCAACATTTAGAATATTGTCTTTTTCCATGACATAGCGACTTTTAATACCAGAGGCTTTTTCAATAAAGCTACTATTGGAAGGAGATAAGGCAGTTACTTTACCCTCTTGAATATCCTGACTATTTATCAGGTTAAATTTCTCTACGTATTGGTTAAAACAATGGACTAACTCATCATTGGAGATGCTTTGCGTTGGCGTGTACAAACCAGTTCCACTAATCACTACGGACATAATAGGTCTCTTAAAATAAGGGGGGTAAATGCCATTGTAATTTATGTGACAACGACATATTTAAAGCAAGTATACTGGTATGACCATCGTATTACCACAACCTAAGGTAATGGCGTAAAGCTCTCAAAACCACTATCTACTTGCTTGTTTCTAATACTGATACTACACCACAACACTGTCATTTCAATTTTATTTTCTTGGATGGGCGATCTTGCCAATTTATCGAAAGAATTTTATCTTTCAGTATTCCAACTAAACAAATAAGCCCCTAACAACAAAAAGGTACCACTCATCAACAATAAAACATTAACATGGAAGCTAATATCACTTAACGTAGCTCCTTGTGTAATAACTGCTCTTGCGCCGGCAACTAAGTGAGTTAAAGGCATAAAGTCTGCCAATATTTTTAAGCCATCAGGCGCCCCCTCTAAGCTGAACCAAACACCTGATAGCATCATCATAGGCCAAGAAGTTAAATTTAACAGACCACCAATAAGCTCGTCACTTTTACTACGACTCGCAACAAGTAGTCCTAGGCTAATTAAACAAAAAGCCCCTAACGCACCGATAAAGAATAAATCAATATAACTTCCCAGCATAAAGAAGTCGAAAAACACATTACAGCCAGCATAAACGACCGTTGACATAAACATCACAATAAATAGCCGTGATAACAATTGTGCCGAAATAAACTCAAATGAAGATAATGGTGTTGCTTTCAAGCGTTTTAATACTGAGTTTTTCCGATATCGCACGATGACATAACCAACACCAAATAGGCTACTGAACATTATATTCATACCCAAAATACCTGGTAATACCCAGTCAACATAGCGGATACTTTTACCACTACTTTGTAAACGAGTAAAACCTACTTGTTGACCAAGGAAGATTTTTTCCACTAAATAACTTTTTGGTGACTCTTCATTTATCCAATAACGTTTAGCACTATAATCAACTAACAAATCAAGACTATGGCGACTAATCTTTTCTTTCGCTAATGCAAGATCGCTATAGTCGATAAAATCAATAAAACGCAACTGCGTAAGTAACGTCTGTGCCGGATGTTCAATTTTCCCTTGCTCTACATACAAGCCGACTTTATAGGCTGGGCGCCCTTCACCCGAAAAGATAAATGAAAAGCCGACTAATAATAAAACAGGGAACAATAAGTTCCAGCCTAAGGCTGACCTATCCCGAAAAAACTCAATATTTCTCGCTTTAAACACTGCAAAAAAACGTTTTAAATTCATATTCTATCCTAAAGTATTTCGTAACATATACTGCGCACTACAGCGATGACTGTAATGAGTGGCCTGTTAGTTTCAAAAATAAATCATCAAGGTTAGCTGATTTAACATGCAAGCCATCAAGAGATACACCTAACCCCATTAGCAGCGTCAGCGTTTTCTCAACATTCTTGCTGGTTATTTCAATACGGTCGGTTAATTTTACCCAACCGTGTTCACTAATAAGCTCATTTGAAACTTGCGATTGAGGCAAATATATAAAAA
>Ga0209396_1005662_pt1 | contig 11737 bp, 10 predicted proteins | sample GOMGulsemesocosm_6_FD_184638 | JGI IMG/M metagenome (GOLD analysis project Ga0209396, IMG submission 184638) | Methane-oxidizing microbial communities from mesocosms in the Gulf of Mexico - GOM8C Gulf of Mexico (SPAdes) (version 2) | ecosystem: Environmental > Aquatic > Marine > Cold seeps... | reverse complement strand
TGCTGGCAAACTCCATAGTGGCCAGGTAGTCATACCGATCAATAGGCCGGATGTAAGAGCGCAATCGATTCTATAAGCTATTTGTTACTTGGCAAACGGGCGGTGTCCATGTAAGAGGTGCCCTAGAAGGCATTATGCTGGTATGTTACTGGTGCGGCCTCATGATGATTATACCAATCCATTAACAGGTAGGTTATTTTTTGATTGAGGTCGCGCCTGTTGTTGTTGTGTTCGGTTTCCCTTCGGCATGCCTTCAAATCGTTAGATTCGGTCCCTCACGGCTCATTGATTCACCAAATAATTGAGTGTCTGCTTTAGCCAATATCTAGCCTGAAGCCCTCTGCTACCGACCGCTACTGACACTCAACCCATGCCTCCATTCCTCCGCTAGCATGCCCACTAAGACCACACTATCGACGCATAAACAGAAGACTGAATTAAAGACGTAAATGCAAAGCAAAAAAAAGCCAGGTAAGGAATCCTTACCTGGCGCAACGACCGCAGAGCAGCCGAACTACAGAACTCTTTTACACAACTTTCTATTCACACACCTATCTTAATGGCTGGCAGCGGCTGTTGGCTTCGAGCCCCACTCACCAAAGAAGGCAATATAGATATAACAAACCGCCGGCAACAAGAAGGCCAGCTGCACACTCAGCTGGTCGGCCAGTACACCCTGCAACAAAGGCACAATCGCCCCGCCGACAATGGCTAAACACAAAAGACCGGAACCACGGCTGGTTTGTACCCCTAAGCCTTGGATCGCAAGGCTGAAAATAGTCGGGAACATAATGGAGTTGCAGAGGCCGACCGACAGGATCGCCCACATCGCCAACTTGCCCTGCCCCAACACGGCCACCAGTAACAGGCTTGACGCACCGCAGGCACACAGCGCCAGCAGACGCCCGGGGCGAATGAAGCGCATCAGGCCCGCCCCCAGGAAGCGACCAATCATCGCGCCACCCCAATAGTAGGCAATCAGGTGCGCAGCCTGTTCTTCCTCTAAACCGGCAATATGCGCTTCACCGAGAAAGCTCACCAGAAAACTGCCGATTGAAACTTCCGCACCCACATACAAGAACATGGCCACTACGCCAAACACCAGGTGACGCTGCGCCCACATATCCATTGGCGGAGCACTGCGCGCCACGGCATCATTTTCTAACGCCAGTACCGGTAACTTAATGCGTGAAAAGAACAGCGCGAGGCTAGCCAGTGCCGCGGCTAAAATTAAATAGGGCACCTTAACGCTGTCCGCATCCTGGGCCTTGTTCGCCACCTCATCGATGGCCACCGCGCCCGCCGATAGAATCAGGAAGGCACCAAAGAAAGGTGCAATGGTGGTGCCCAGTGAGTTAAAGGCCTGGGTCAGGGTTAAGCGACTGGACGCCGTTTCAGGTTTGCCCAGCGCGGCCACATAGGGGTTGGCAGAAACCTGCAAAACGGTGATGCCCGAAGCCAGCACAAACAAAGCCGCCAAGAAGAAACCGTAGGTCTGGTAGGCCGCGGCCGGATAAAACATCAAGCAACCCAAGCTGGCCACCACCAGGCCTACGACGATTCCTCGCTGATAACCAATGCGCTTAACCAGCTCACCGGCCGGGATAGACACCAGAAAATAGGCACCAAAGAAACAGAATTGGATCAGCATCGCCTGGGTGTAGGTCAGCGAGAAAACACCCTTAAGGTGCGGAATCAAAATATCATTTAAGCAGGTGATAAAACCCCACATAAAAAACAGCGAGGTCAGCGCCGTTAGGGCGACGCCTTCACTGAGACTGCCGCCGCGCTCCAAAGGCTGGGCGGTGGCGGATACTGTGGTTGGGCTCTGCATGGCCATTGAATAACCTCTCTCTTATTATTTGTGTTGATCTGCAAGGATCAGCCTCAATAGCGCAACTCAAGCGTGGCTATCAGGACACTAGGAGCAGATTACGCCCAATTGACAGCGCTGTCAATTGGGCGTAATCTCATTACATCATACTAGGACGACGGCCCACTACACCGTCCCGCCTACCCTGACTCATTAAGACGGCAAAAGCTGTGGTTGTAACATGAGAGATAACTTCGACATTGTAATATTTGGCGGCGACGGCGACCTCGCCCTGCGCAAGCTCTTACCGGCGCTGTATCGCTGTGAGCGTGAGGGGCAACTGTCCGCCAAGGGGCGCATTTTTCTCACCACCCAGCAGCAAACGGCAAGCGAAAATAGCCTGCGAACACTGCTGAGCAAGGTCGAATCCTATCTCGACCCAGCGGAGCTGGAAGCTGGCCACTGGAAGGCATTTACCGCCAGAATCGCCTTATCACCCTTGGATTTATCCGTATTTGATGATCGCTGGACGGCATTCAGTGCCCAGCTCAACCAGCAGGCCAATTTTCCGCGCATGTTTTACATGGCCATTCCACCGTCGCTTTATGGGCAGGCTTGTCAGTACTTGGACAGCGCGCAACTGATCACCTCGGCATCACGGGTTATTTTAGAAAAACCCATTGGCTATGACGTGCAGTCCGCCAGAGAGATTAACAGCCAGGTCGCCGAGTACTTCGCCGAACAAAACATCTACCGCATCGACCACTACCTCGGCAAAGAGACGGTGCAAAACCTCTTGGCGCTGCGCTTTACCAATGTTCTGTTCGAGCATCTCTGGGACAACAAGGCCATCGACAATGTGCAGATCACCCTGTCGGAGACAGTCGGTCTGGAATCGCGCGCGGCTTTTTACGACCGCGCCGGTGCACTGCGCGATATGGTGCAGAACCATCTGTTGCAGCTGCTCAGTTTCATTGCCATGGATCCACCCAATGAAATGACCGCCGACAACATTCGCAATGAAAAGCTAAAAGTCATGCAGGCGCTGCGCCCCATCACCGACGCGGATGTTGAAAAGTGTGTGGTACGCGGGCAATACCATTCAGGTGCGATGGCGGGCAGCGTGGTGCCAGGCTATCTGGACGAGCTGGGCAACAACCAAAGCCACACCGAAACCTACGTGGCTATTCGCGCGCACATAGACAACTGGCGCTGGGCGGGCGTGCCCTTCTACCTGCGCACAGGCAAACGTATGCAGGAAAGATTTGCCGAAATTGTCATAGAATTCAAACCGGTTTCTCACCGCGCCTACCCCAAAACCGCAGGCGACCTGGCCCCTAACCGGCTTATTATTCGACTGCAACCAGAAGAGAGCATCGAGCTGACCTTGATGACCAAGGTGCTGCACAACAATAAGTTCGAACTCAAACCCGTGTCGCTCAACCTCGACTACAGCCAGGGTTATGAAGACTTTATCCCCGACGCCTATAAGCGTTTGTTAATGGACGTCAGTGACGGTAACTCCTCGCTGTTCGCCCACAGGGACGAAGTCGAACAGGCCTGGACCTGGCTCGACCCCATCATGCAATCCTGGGCTGCGAGCGAAAAACCACCCGAGCCATACGCGGCAGGCAGCTGGGGGCCTGAATCGGCCGATCAACTGCTCGCCCAAAATGATCACCGCTGGTTCTTGTAATCCGACACAGATAAGGAGCACACCATGGCCGAAGAAAAATTCTTTCAAGAGCACGAACACATGCAAGCGGCGCTTCTCAAGGTCTGTGTCGAGACCTTGCAAGCCGACATTAATGAGCACGGACGTGCCACGCTGTTTGTCTCGGGTGGACGCTCGCCAGCCGCACTCTATCAAGCCCTGTCACAGTGCAGCCTTGAATGGAGCAAGGTCACCGTTGCCCTGGTTGACGAGCGCTGGGTCGACGAGACCAGCGAGTTCAGTAACGCCGCCTTCATATGTAAGCACTTACTACAGGGGCAGGCCGCAGCAGCAAGCTTTGTCGGCATGAAAAACTCAGCGAACTCGGCACTTGAAGGCGCCGCCCTATGCAATGAGCACTACGCCAACATTCGCGGCCCTTGGAGTCTGTGTTTGATCGGCATGGGCCCAGACGGACACTTCGCCTCACTCTTTCCCGCCGCGCAAGGACTCAGCGAAGCGCTTGATCTGCAACACGCGCCCCTGTGTTCGGTGATCCAGGCTAAGTCCAGTGACGTCACCGGCAGCAACACCGAGCGCATGAGTTTAAGCCTCAAAGGTATTTTAAAAAGCGACAAGCCAATATTAATCATCAGCGGCACTGAAAAGCTCGGCGTTTACCAACGGGCCGTCGCCAGTCACGACTCGACCAACCTGCCCGTCAGTGCGCTCTTGCAACACGACTCGCTCGACGTTTACTACTGCCCCTAATTCAATTTATAAAGAGACCATCCCATGCACGCTACCGTGATGACCGTAACCAACAAGATTATTGAGCGCAGCAAGCTCAGTCGTGGACGCTATCTCGAACGCATTGAGCAGGCCGCAAGCCTTGGGCCGCGCCGCGCCGGTTTGCCCTGCGGCAACCTCGCCCACGGCTTTGCCGCCTGCGGTAGTGATGATAAAGAGGATTTAAAACAGGGGCCCAAGGCCAATATCGCCATAGTCTCGGCTTATAACGACATGCTCTCTGCGCACCAGCCCTTTGAGAAGATGCCCGAGCAGATCAAAGCCGCGGCGCGACAAGCGGGCGGCGTGGCGCAGTTTGCCGGCGGCGTACCGGCCATGTGTGACGGGGTTACCCAGGGCATGCCGGGCATGGACCTGTCGCTTTTCAGTCGCGACCTCATTGCCATGAGCAGCGCCGTGGCGCTATCCCACGACATGTTCGATGCCGCGCTCTACCTCGGCGTCTGCGACAAGATCGTGCCGGGCCTGCTGATTGGCGCCCTGTCTTTCGGTCACCTGCCGGCCGTTTTTGTACCAGCAGGGCCCATGGAGTCTGGCCTGACAAACAACGAAAAGGCACTGGCAAGACAGCAGTACGCAGAGGGCAAGATTGATCGCCATGCGCTGCTTGAAGCCGAGTCGGCCTCCTACCACAGCCCGGGCACCTGCACCTTCTACGGCACCGCCAACAGCAATCAAATGCTCATGGAAATCATGGGCCTACACCTGCCGGGCGCCTCATTTATCAACCCCAACACCCCCCTGCGCGACGCACTGACCCGCGCCGCCAGCCAACAGGTTTTAAAGTTCAGCGCCAGTGGCGACGACTATCGCCCCATTGGCAAGCTGATCGATGAAAAAGCCATCGTCAATGGCATCATCGGTCTGCTGGCCACCGGCGGTTCAACCAACCACACCATTCACTTGATCGCGATTGCCAAGGCCGCCGGCATCTGCCTGCGCTGGGATGACTTCTCCGAGCTGTCGGAAGTGATTCCGTCCATGACCAAGATCTACCCCAATGGTTTGGCCGACATCAACCATTTTCAGGCCGCCGGCGGCATGGGCTGCTTGATGCGTAACCTGCTCGATGCCGGTCTATTGCACGGGGATGTCATCGGTGTCGCCGACCAGCGCGGCTTGAAACACTACAGCGTTGAACCTTTCCTCGACGGCCAAGATTTGAACTGGCGCCAGGCCCCGAGTGAGCCGCTCGACCCGAGTGTGCTGAGCACGGCGACAAAACCTTTTAGCCCGAACGGTGGCCTTAAAACCATTCACGGCAATCTGGGGCGCGGCATTATTAAGGTGTCGGCGATCAAAGCCGACCGTCAAATCATCGAGGCACCTGCCCGGGTCTTTGCCAATCAGGCGGCACTGAACGCCGCCTTTGTGGCCGGTGAACTGGAGTGTGATTTCATCGCCGTGCTGCCCTTCCAAGGGCCCAAAAGCTGTGGCATGCCCGAGCTGCATAAATTGATGACGCCACTGGGCGCACTGCAAGATCGCGGTTTTAAAGTCGCACTGGTCACCGACGGGCGCCTGTCTGGCGCCTCTGGCAAGGTGCCCGCCGCCATACACCTGTCCCCCGAATGTTCCGACGGTGGCATGCTGGCGAAGGTGCAAAATGGCGACCTGATCCGCCTTGATGCCACCACCGGCAACCTTGAGGTGGCGGTGAGCGCCGAGCAATTATCCCAGCGCATCGTGACCCACAAAAACCCTGAGATTGCTCACCGGGGTATGGGCCGCGAACTCTTCTCCGTGTTTCGTCAGGCCACCAGCTCAGCGGAAACCGGGGCATCCTGTGTCTCAAGCCTCGCCGACGGTGAGTGAATCGGCTCGCCGCGACGCCCACAACACGACCAAGCCGCACACTGACAGGTAAGAAAATGGATGACAGCATGAACACAATCATTGTTGCCGATATCGGTGGTACCAACGCGCGCTTTGCGCTCGCCCACACGGAAAAGCTCGGCAGCGCGCAAGGCCTGAGCCACACGCGTGAATTCTCCACCGCCGACTTCAACACCTTTGCTGAGTGTTTAAGCCAGTACCTCGACGAGTTGAATCTGGATGCGCAGACGGCGCAACCCAGCGCGGCCTGCTTTGCGGTGGCCGGCCCCGTAGGCCAAACGGTCACCGAGCTGACCAACGTAAAGTGGAGCCTGTGCCCTCAAGCGCTGCGACGCGATTACGGTTTGCATCAGGTAGAAGTGGTGAATGATTTTGCCGCACTGGCGAGCGCGATTCCCTATCTGAGGGCTGAAGATGTCATCGTATTGCAAGCGGGCTCTGAAGATTACACCGTGCAAAAACACGCGGTGAAGGCCGTGGTGGGCCCAGGCACGGGATTGGGTGTCGCGGCGTTGATGAAACAGGACAACAGCTGGACACCGCTTGCCAGTGAAGGTGGGCACCGCTGCTTTGCCCCGGAAACCGATATAGAATTAGCGCTTTACCAGCTGCTGCGCGATGAAAACAACTACGCCTGCGCCGAGCAGTTCTTGTCGGGCAGCGGATTGCAAAATATTTACCAAGGTTTGCACAGGGTTTATGACAAACCTTTAGAGCCACGCCTGCCCCACGAAATTACAACCGCTGCCACCAGCGGCCGCAGTGAACTTGCCCAGCAGGCGCTGAGTATTTTCTGCGCCCAGCTCGGCAGTATTTGTGGCGATACGGCCCTCACCTTTGGTGCGCGCGCCGGACTCTATCTCGGTGGGGGCATCCCGCCCAAGATTCAAGATTTCCTCATCGCCAGCGATTTTATGCGGCGCTTTAACAATAAAGGCAAGCAATCCGCATACGTAAAGAATATCGCCGTAAAGCTCATCACCAAAGAGACACCTGCACTGCTGGGCGCAGCGGCTTGGTTGATCAATAAAAATTAAAAGCAGACACAACAACGCCCAAGGCGTTGTTCAGTCTGTAAACACTACTGCTACGGAAAACAACTCATGTCATTAACACTCGAACAAATCACCGGCGCATCACCCGTCGTGCCCGTTATGGTCATTGAACGCCTCGAAGATGCGGTACCTTTAGCGCAAGCGCTGCTAAAAGGCGGACTGCTCGCCCTGGAAATTACCCTGCGCACACCCGTCGCCCTCGACGCCATCAAAGCCATTAAAAAGGCCTTGCCCGATGCCATGGTTGGCGCGGGCACGATTCTCAGTCCCAAAGATTTACAGGCCGCAACCGATGCTGGCGCCAGCTTTATTGTCACACCGGGCACCAGCCCAGCGTTGCTTGAAGCCTTGTCCCGATGTGAGCTACCGGTACTGCCGGGGGTGAGTACACCGTCTGAAGCTCTGGCTCTGTATCAACTAGGCTTCAGCACGCTTAAATTTTTTCCGGCAGAAGCCGCTGGCGGCGCCGCCATGCTCAAGTCGATAGGCGGGCCTGTACCGCAACTTAGCTTCTGCCCGACGGGCGGTATTAATCTGAACAATGCCGAGCAATACCTGGCCCTCAAAAACGTCGTCTGTGTCGGTGGCTCCTGGATGGTGCCAGCGGCACTGATCAAAGATAAAAAATGGGACGATATTGAAGCGCTGGCCCGTCAAGCCGCCAGCCTTACGCGTTGCTAAAGCATGACTAGCAGACTGTTGAAATTTTCTAAATTTCGACGCCTGATCACAAAACATGGATGTTTTATCAGAATCGGCGACTGCTAAGTCGTTGATTTTGTAAGATAAGAAAAAATCGCACTTTTATCTTTTCGTGTTTTGAAACAGGCAGGATGCCTTTTTCAACAACCTGCTAGAGGTACCGGCTCGCATTAGCGTAAACTGACGTTTATTGGCGCTGCAACACTATACGCAGCCACACAAACAGAGCAGGTACATTCTTGAGTCAGGCCACCATCAGTGACGTTGCCAGTGAGGCGGGGGTTTCAATAAAAACCGTCTCACGGGTTGTGAATAACGAACCCAACGTACGCGAGAAGACCAAAAGTAAAGTCATGCAGGCCATCGAGCGCCTGCATTACCAACCCAATCAGTCTGCCCGCAGTCTGGCCGCCAAGCGTTCGTTTCTGGTCGGCCTGCTCTACGCCAACCCCGCACCCAGCTACATCATCAGTGCTCAAACCGGCGCCCTAGAGGCCTGTCGCCAACATAACTTCGGCCTGCTGATACACCCCTGCGATAATAATCACCAGGATTTGCCCAACGAAATAGAACAACTGGTGCGCAAGTCGCGGCTCGACGGGCTGATTCTCACGCCCCCGCTGACCGATAATCTCGCCCTGCTCGACTGCCTGGAACGCCACAATATTGATTATGTCTCGGTCAGTGCAAAAGATGAGCTAACCCATAGCCAGTCAATTCCCAACGTTCACTGTGACGATGAACACGCCGCCGCGACCATGACCGAACACCTACTGCACATGGGCCACACGCAGATAGGTTTTATTGCCGGTCACCCGGAGCACAACGCCAGTGAAAAGCGCTTGAAGGGTTACCAATCGGCGTTGAGCAAACGCGGCTTGAACTACCAGCCGCAGCTGGTGGTACAAGGCCTGTTTGACTTCGAGTCGGGTAAAGCCTGCGCCGAGCAACTGCTCGACCAAACCCCGCGCCCCACCGCTATCTTTGCCAGCAATGACTACATGGCCAGTGGTGTACTCGTGGTGGCGCACAATCGCGGAATTAAAATACCCAGTGAATTGTCGGTGGCAGGTTTTGATGACGTGCCCATCGCCGCCCAGAGCTGGCCAGCCCTGACCACCATTCGCCAGCCCACCCAGCAGATGGTAAAACTGGCCGCGCAGTTTTTAATCGCCAAGGTCAGCGGCAAGGCCGCCGATGAACAACCCCAAGCCTTTCACTGCGAGCTGGTGTCGCGTGACTCCTGCACACCGCCACAGAGTCAGTCGTAGCCGCGCCCCCGAGGCCGCTACTTTCTCACAGCTCGAACGGAAAACGGGCAAAAAAAAAAGCCCCTGCAAAGGAGCCTTTAAGCGGAGATCTAGGGAGAGTAAATGTGTTGCTTATAACTTATGACTGCCCCATTGCGCATTGGTTCCAGTAATAAATACACCCGCTCAACTCTATCGCAAACAGCCAGCTTGATGATCGAGTAGTTCACGCTGCTTTTCGTGCAGGATTATCTTCCCTCGATAAAATAGACAAACCTTCGATCTGTTCGCCAATGCAACCTGCGTTAGGCAGGACGACACTCGTTTTGTAATTGCCCAAAATTCACGGCTAAAACAAAAAAAGTGACGGGATTGCGCTTGAGTTTTTTGGTTTAGGCTTTGCAATAAACTTTTGCATCTCGGGGGGTGTAGATTCCCAAGGTGATGGCGCCAAGTAGGCCGTTTACAAAGGTATGTTGTGCTTCAACCTTAATAATTTTATCCACACCACCGCAGACCTTTGCAGCATCGGTAATCTGTTCTTGACCCAGACCGCTGATGAAAAAATTCTGAGACGTTTGTGTTGTCGGCACTTCACCATGTTCACCATTAATCGTGAAGGTTTGGGCTGCACAACCCAGCAGCAGCGTACTGCAAACCAAAACACCAGCTAACGTAAGCTTCATAAATATTCCTTATTTATAGATTTTTCGACTGATTAGCCTGACACTCGATCAGCCTAAAACCGCTTGTTTATGAGCCGCGATAGAGCCGCGCATGCGCTGCTTAATCGTGGTGTAGGTAGCGCGGTCTTTTTGTGCCAAAGTTTTCGCAAATTCGAATGTCTCGGCCTGCAGCGTCTCGGCTGCATGAATACCGTCAACGATATTGGCTTGTAAACATTCTTCACCGGTATAAGCCTGCCCCAAAAGTGCCATGCTTTTAAGCACATGTTTGTTCGGCAGAAGGTGAATGATGTCATTCATCAATGGCGTGAAAGGTATTTTGATATCCACTTCCGGGTAGCAGAAACGGCCGCGGTCAGCGCGCATAAAACGAAAGTCCATGGCGCTCGTCATAATGGCAGCGCCGGCGTAACAATTGCCGTTGATACAGGCAACCGTCGGCGCATTCAACATCGCCAGGCGGTAGTACAATCGCTCCAGTGTTGCTACAAATTCATTAATACCCGCCTCTGGTTGGGCGAGCAGCCATTCAAGATTAATGCCTGTGGAGAAGGTTTTGGCATGATCACAAGTGATCATCAGTGCGGTATTGCCCTCATAGCGCTCCACCTCATCGAGGGCCGCCAGATACTCCTGTATGACTGACAGGGTAAAGGTATTGCCAGTGTCACCCTTGTCCAAGTTCAGCAGGTGGATACCGTCTTTCACTTCCAGGGTCATCGTGGACATTAGGTGTCTCTCTTTTTCAGTTATTGTTCTTAATGACTAGAATACGAAAAAAAGTCGACTATCAACATGACCAAAATAGCCAAGGTTAATGGCCGATACCCTCCCTGACCCACGTCAATTACAGGGCCAAAGGCGCCACTAACAGAGGCCGCTACGGCTCCATTATTCAGCGCTGCCCCAGCAAAATCATCAATCACAAACCTGACACCGCACTTTCTGGCTATCTCAGGCCGAGACTCCGCGCAGTACCATGCCGATCGCTGCATCCAGGGTTTCGGCTGAGACGGCCTGCAGGTCCTGACCGCTGAACAACTCCTCAATCAAGACCTTGTGCAGGTGGTAGATGGCCTCGCCGGTTGCCGCCACATTGACGCTGGAGGCTAGCGCGCCCTCTTGCTCGGCCAGTGCCAGAAAATGTGTAAACGTCTCGATCCAGTAGCGCTTGTGCTCGGCGAGCTTGTCGGGCACGGCCAGACGCGCCTGCTGGCTAAAGAAGTGGAACGTCTGCGGGTGCCGCTGGATAAAGTTAAAACCGGCCCGAAAGGTCGTCTCCAGTGACGCCAGCGCGCTGGCGTCGGGCTTTTGTTGAGCCGCGGTAAACTCGATAATCTCCTCGAGCAGGCCACCCACCACCTCGGCAAACAAGCCCTGCTTGGTGCCGTAGAAGGCAAACACCGAGCCCTTGGAAACACCCGCCTGCTCCGCCAGCCGATCCATGGACAGAGCCTTGTAACCACACTCGCCAAACAGCTGCCGGGCTTTGGCCAACACCGCCGCCTTCTTCTTGTCACTCTCAATCTGTCGCCTGGTCTGGCCCATAGTGCACGCTCACCATCATCAATTGCCCCCATCATACAATACGATGACCTATTGTGAAAATAAGTCACCGACTATAATTGACTTGTGGTCACTGACCATATTTAAATAACAGTCAACAAATAACCAAAGGCCGCCCTGGCCGCATCCGGGAGAGAAGAGCATGACCCAGCAACATTATGACCTGGTGGTTATTGGCTCAGGCGCCGCCGGCCTGATGGCCGCACTGAGGGCCGCCAAGTCCGGCGCCTCGGTGCTGGTACTGGAAAAAGGCGCAGCGTTTGGCGGCAGCAGTGCCAAATCAGGCGGCGGTATCTGGATACCCAACAACCCGAATATTGCCGCAGCCGGGGTGGAGGACAGTGCCGAGAAGGCCTTTCGGTATA
>Ga0209396_1005658_pt1 | contig 11740 bp, 8 predicted proteins | sample GOMGulsemesocosm_6_FD_184638 | JGI IMG/M metagenome (GOLD analysis project Ga0209396, IMG submission 184638) | Methane-oxidizing microbial communities from mesocosms in the Gulf of Mexico - GOM8C Gulf of Mexico (SPAdes) (version 2) | ecosystem: Environmental > Aquatic > Marine > Cold seeps... | reverse complement strand
AGCTGCTCACCGCTGTAGGCGGTTACGGCCAGTGGCACATCCTGCAGAGCTTCGGCGTTGCTGCGCTTGCGGGCGGTAACCTGAATTTCTTCCATCATCATAGCGGCGGCGCCGCGCGAGGCTTTCTTCTCGGGAGCTGTGCTCTCTTGCGCCGTTGCGCCCGCAACGATCAACGCACTCAGCGCTAAGGCGATGGGGGTTTTTTGTAACATGGGGCCTATTATTTGCATTATATGTTCTCTCTGTCGTAGCGAAATCTGTGTCAGTTTGCGTATTGAACAAGGCATAAGGTTAGCTAAGCGATACCTTTAAAATAGAGTCAGCCAAGGGTACAAAAACTGATGGGGCGGCAGAGTAACAGAAAATAATTTGTGACCAAGCACTGAATGCTCAGTCACAAATACAGTTGTAAGGGGCTTGCGGCATTGTCAATGAATAGGTTAGTAAGCACTCATTTGTAGGTTGCCTGGGGTGATGATCAATGGGTGAATTTAGCCGAGAAGGGGGCGCTGGCTTTGCCCTCCTGTGCCTTAATGGCTGGGTTGGAGACCCAGACGGCGAGTACGGATTCTTCGTCGCTGTATGCCAGAGCCTTCCCCAAGCTTGGTCCACTAGCTGTGACGTATCGGTTTGGCCTGAGTCGTGATGGGGAAACAGGGTAAGCGCTGTCGTTAGCCAAGGGTTTCTCACCGCGCCAGTGGCGTCGAGTGATTCCGCGCTGGCCACACTGCTGAACAGTAATAACCCCGGCTCAGTAGTGTGAGTACTTGGCACAAAGACTTCTTTGGGCGCATGAGCGGACTCGTTATCCGGTGGTTATTACAGCACTGCTTTCGACGGGTGTGTTCGTCTCACGTCTCAGCCAGTTCGTATTTCTTATTGAGAATGCCTCCGCTACTGCCAAAGGCCTTCACACATCACTGGGTAGGTGGCCGGAGAGAAGTCGGTGAAGGTCATGTCCCTGACACGGGTTAGATCACCCCAGAGCAGTTTGTGACCTTTTAGCTTGCGGGTGATTTTTATACTGTTCTTCAAAACTGCTATTTCTTCTGCAGTGGCATCTCGGGCGTCGGCCACCTCACCCAATAAGCGCACTGCTGGCGCAGACGCAAACCGCCCCCTTAGTAGTGAGCTTAACCAAAACCAGCTGCTGCTATTCACGGCCATCAAACATATGCGCTTATTGGTTGCGAAGTTCTTTGGCATGGCCTTTGAGTAAGCATCAAAATAATAACCCGTCATATTATTGTTGAAATAAACATGACCAATAGGTGTGACATGCGGGTTGCCATTTTCATCTACCGTGGCGATAGAGAAAAAGCGATTTGATTGTTTTCCTTTTCGCAGCACATTGAGTATCTCGTGCCAGTTTTTTGAAATATCCATGAATCAATCCCTTAACGTAAGATATTTTGGTGAACATTGAGTTCAAGAGAGCCATTTATCGATATTGAGTTGGCGAATCCAATTCAAGTGGTCGTATCATCAAAGAGTAAAATATAGTATTTATTCACCTCAGAAAACCCTGCAAATCGGCGAGTGATATCCGCACGCTTTTGCGCGTCTTTTATGGGTGCACTCAGCACCATGTTGCCAGGCAGGAAATGGCGGGGACTTTCGCCCAGACATTGAACCGTTCTGTTACCTAGGGATAAGTTGTCTGCGCAGAGCGGTCGAATAGTAGAAGTCTTGTGGTGATCCGCCTCTAAATAGGTGTTATTTCACAGCTTGAGGCCGTTGTGCTAAACCACGACTTCCCTGGTTAGTGGCGACTTCTGCCGTTGCCACCGGTGGCTGCCAACAAGCTGCGGAGGTGTGTTGAATAGTGGCTCTGGGGTAAATGTCCTATAGTGTGGGAAGGTTTTTGTTGATGTTGTTGAGCCGTAATCCCACCTCAAAGGAAAGGCGCTTATCTCCGTGACGGTCTATCTCAGTCAGGCGGTTTATATACATCGCTTGGCTCTTTTTAATACCTGCAAGAGGCGGAGCTGCTCAGAGGGCTTGCCACGACCGCAGGCCCTCTATCTCCGTGTGGTCTCATGAAAATAAGCATACGCCTGCTGCTCTGGTTTTGCCTGGTGGCGGCGCTGTTGCTGCTGTTGAGCATGCAGTGGTTACAGCTGGCTGATACCACGCGCAAGGGGGTGGTCGCCGAGCAACGGCGTTTCGTCTCTCAGGGGTTGGCGGATCAATTGCGTCAAAGCTCCGATGACCTAACACGTATGGCTCGCACCTACGTGGTCACAGGGCAGGCCCGCTATAAAAACTACTTTCATCAGATATTGGCGATCCGTGCGGGTCAGGCTCCGAGGCCTCTCGGTTATGAGGGGGTCTATTGGGATCTGCTGCTGGCAACAAGCTCGCCAAGCGATGATGGGTCGTCTCAGGCGCCGGTGGCCCTCATTGAGTTAATGAAGGCCGCGGGTGTATCGGCGCAGGAATTGGCAAAGCTCAAGGAGGCAGAGGCGAACTCCAACCAGTTGGCGGAACTGGAGCAGCAAGCTTTTGCCGCCATCGATGGTGGCGTGATTGAGGGCTTGGACCTAGCGGCCATGAGCGCCACTGAACGTCAGCAATTTGCCCGTGAACTGCTACACGGTGAGGCCTACCACCTGGCCAAGGCCAGCATCATGCGCCCGATTGGCGAGTTCTTGACGATGATCGACGAGCGCACCGCCCGCGAGGTTGCACAGAGCTATAGCGACAAGACGTTGGCGAGAAATAATATGCTGCTGCTGATTGTGATGCTGGCGCTGACCTTCTGTGGCTGTTTTGTGTGGTTGCATAAACGCTTGGTGACGCCGGTGTTGGCGCTGGCGGAGATTGCTGAAGGGTTTGGTGGCGGGGATGCCCAGTTGCGTTCGCAGGGACGCTATCTGGGGGAATTGGGTACTCTGAGCCACGCTTTTAATCACATGGCCGATCAGCTCAGCGAGACCATTCGCGGTCTGAACTTGGCTAAGCAAGATGCCGAAGCGGCCAATCAGGCCAAGTCAGAATTTCTCGCCAATATGAGCCATGAGTTGCGCACGCCGCTCAACGGCGTGATTGGTTTGACGAGCCTACTCTCGAAAACCTCTTTGAACGATGAGCAGTCTGACTTTCTCTGCGGTATTCAGTTGTCTAGTGAAAATTTATTGAACGTGGTCAACGATATTCTCGACCTCTCCAAAATCGAAGCCGGTATGCTTGAGCTTGAAGTCAGCAGCTTGAATTTATATTCGATGATCATGGACGTCAGCGAATCCTTGGCGGTGCCGGCGGCGCAGAAAAAAATTGAGTTATTGGTGCGCTATGCTCCCAACTGCCCGCAGCGAGTCGTCTGTGACGGTGCGCGATTACGCCAAGTGTTGATCAACCTATTGGGCAATGCGCTGAAGTTTACCGATCAGGGTTTTGTCCGCATCAATGTCGAGCAGCGAGCCGATGACTTTTTGTTCGAGGTGGAAGATACCGGCATAGGCATCGACAGCGAGCAGGCCGGTCGCTTGTTTGATAATTTTACTCAGGCCGATACCTCGACCACGCGAAAATTCGGTGGCACGGGGCTGGGGCTAACCATCTCCAAATACATTGTTGAGATGTTTGGCGGTGAAATCGGTGCGCGCGGTGAGCTGGACCTTGGCAGTACGTTTTGGTTTAGCGTGCCGCTGACGCTGGACGTGGAGCTGGAGCCCGAGGCGCTGCCGTTACTGTCGCTGGAGAGCCCGCAGCCGCGAATCCTCTTGGTTGATGATACGCCGGCGAACCTTTATATTCTCAGTGAGTTGCTGCTCGGTTGGGGGGCCGAGTGTTTTGTCGCCAATGACGGCCTTGGGGCCTTAGTGCTTATAGAGCAGGCACAGGTGCAGGGGCAAGCGTTTGATATTGCCATGCTCGATTATGCCATGCCAATAATGGACGGCGTTGAGTTGGCCGAACGTATTCGGGCGTTGGATGGCAGGGATATGTCGCTGGTTTTGTTTAGCTCGATTGACAACACGTTCAGCCAGCAGCAGTTGCTGGACCATCACTTCAGCGGTTATCTGCTGAAACCAACGCCGCCGGATGTCATTCACGGACTTTTACAAGTCATTTGGTCCGGTCGCCATGGCGCGACTATTCCACCTCTGATAACCAAAGCGTTGTTGCGTGACAACCCCGACGAAGCGGGTGATAAGCTAGAGGTTTTGGTGCCTGCCCGCGTGCTCTTGGCTGAAGATAATGCGGTGAATCAAAAGGTAGCTCGGGCGATGCTGGAGCGTTTAGGCTGTGAGGTGGTAATCGCTGATAATGGAGTAGAGGCCTTGGCGTTGGCGCAACAGGCGCCGGTGGATATTATCCTGATGGATATGCAAATGCCGGAGATGAGCGGTATAGAGGCTACCCAAGCTATCCGCGCGTTGAACTCCCCAAGTCTTAACTTAGTGCCTATCGTTGCACTCACGGCCAATGCCACCCTACAGGCGAGGGAGAGCTGCTTGGATGCGGGCATGAATGATTATATGAGCAAACCTTATCGGCTCGAAGAATTAACTAAAATTTTGAAAAAATGGGCGCCGTTGAGCGAGTAAAAATCAACGCAACTTGTCTCAGGGCGGGGCATCGGTGAAAACGTTTAGGGCGTTTTTTGCGGCCTTCTGCCAAGCCCAGACACCGCCCTTTTGACCATTGCCCAAGAACAAACTGGAAATGAACGACAAGTTGTTGGCGATCAGCGTTTGGCCGTCACCGGCAAGTGTCACATTGGCAGCATCGCCACTGTCGTAGCGAGCCAACTCTTCGCCCGTTTCAATATCCAACGCCACAATAAAGCTCTCCTGCCAGAGAAGACTGTAGGCGGGTATCCACACCACATTATTGAAGCCAAGACTGACCGACATGGCCATGGGCGTAAAACCGAGGCGTGTTTCCCAAGCCTTGCTCAAGGTGGGTTTACCCGCAGCGTCACGGGCTAGATCAAAAGCCGCAAAACTGCTGCGGCCATAGGGCACCAGAATACGGTTGTCGGGGGTCAGCACAACGGAGGAAGTAATGTCATTGTCGACCTTGTGTTTATACAGCTGTGGACACGACTGTTGCCGAGCTTGCGACCCTCGTTGTTGCTCTGCCCAATCACTGCAAGCCTGCACATCGATTGTCACCAGATTCAGATCATTGTCGCCAATGATGGCAAAAGCGCCGTCGTTACTCAGTGTCGGCGAGGTGGCGATACCCCCTGGAACGTCGAGCTCCACATACCAGACTACCTTCAAATCTGTGTCCGCATAACTGACAGCCCAGAGGGCACCGATGTTTTTCTCATTGGGGAATTTTGCCCCGCTGGAAATAAAAATGAGCTTTCGTTTCTCATCCACTGCGAGGTTGTTGTCCACCTCGAAGTCACTTTCGCCCAGCGAGAAATCCCAAATGATTTTCGCCGCCGCAAGGTCGGTGAGGTTGTCCATAAAGTCACTGGGCATCTGCTTGGGCAACAGGAAACGGCTCGGCTTTGGCGGTTTGCGTTTCTCGGCCGGTAGATCAAACGGTGTACGTGTCATCTCGCCGGTCTGGCTGTCGAACATGGTCATGATGCCGTCGCCGAGGGTGGCGGTGGCCAGCTCGCCATTGGCCAACAGGATTAAGCCAAAGGGTACGTTGGGCAGGCCTTTTCGGGATTTCACCGTTGAGGGAAAATCATTGCGCCAACGCACCTGACCGTCGGCGGTAAAACTTATCACCTGCCGACTGTCGGCCAAGTACAAATTACCCGCTACATCGATCACAGGGTTGTTCACCGTTACCTGCTCGTCCAGTTGGCACTGACCATCGATACGGTCCTCCCAAACCCTTGCGCCAGTTTTTTCATTCAAAGCCACAAGGTTGCACTTATCGTCTGCCAATGCCCAGCCACGGACACAGTAGAGTAGGCCATTACTGCCGGATGAGCAGGCCTGCAAAATTTGTGAATCCTCTAGCGCCTTCCATTTTACTTTGAGGTTGGTCGTCGGGGCGACGTAGGGGGTAAAGTCAGCATTGCGTGGATTCACATGCTGGGTCGGATAGGGAGACACCAGTAAGTTGTCGAATTCCGCTTGCGCCATACCCACACCCAGTAAGCACAAACACACGATACCCCCCAATCCATTTTTCACTCGCCGCAACACCGACATCTCGTTCCTTACCTTGATTAACTTCGGTTATTTTTATCGGCTGTTTCTGCAATGTTCCAGAAAAACACACACCATTGCCCGAGTTATACGTTTTATGTATGGCCTATAGCCGAAACTATAGGTGACTTAGGCATCAGAACAGCAGACCCATGGTGGGGTAGTCGATAGCGCCGTAATCCATCACTATCTCTCGGCTGAGTACCTTGTAACCCTCGCCGACCTTCTGCAATGTGTCGCGGCGTTGACCACTGTAGAGAAAATCGCGTGTGCCTGGGCGGGCGTAGAAGAGGTGGAAGTTACTGATGACCTTGAGCTGATCACTTGCCTGTTCCAGCACCTCGACATTACCAATGATACGGCGGGTGCGAGCCGGTGGGTTTTCTGCCCAAGAGTTCATTTTATAAGCGCGGTCGACGCGCATCATCAAGAAGGCAAAGTTCTCCTCGCGCAGCGGGCAACCGGTCATATCCTGGGCGCGTTCGAGCTCGCGATCGACGCTGATCATTTCTTCCTTGCCGCGGTCGCGGTTATTCACCTGGGTGTTGATGCGCGAGGGCATGCTGTAGCTGATCTGCTCCGACATTAAGCGCAGCCACTGCTGGTATTGGCGACCGTCGAGCAAACGTGCCTCGCGGTAGTACCACTGCTCTATTTCAAACTGCAGCTCGGGTGTCATCTTAAATTCGCTCATGTTGTCTAGTTCGCTCATGCTGTCTAGCTCGCTCATGCCGCTTACTTCGCTCATGGCTGTTCCTCCACAGATTCGAGGTCACTGCGCCAGCGCTTAAAGAACTCGCGGGCGTAATGCTCATTAGCACAGACGTCGACCTGGCCGGGTAGGTCGGGATGGCTCTTTTCTTCACCCAAACCGAGGCCGTAAAAGTAGGGTCGGTCATCGACATAATCGATGTTGCTACCGAGAAATTGTTGTGACCAGGCCTCGCTGTCTTCCTGTTCGAGAATTCCGCCTGGGCCAAAGAAACAGCTGTAGTTGGCGCGCAGGGTTTTCTTTACCTCCTCTGGTGCATCGGCCGGAACCACGGACCAGGACCAGTACTCCACCTTGCCCGGCCCACGCGGATGCGAGACCTTAAAGGAGGCGTTAGACCAGAGGAAGGAGAAGTTCGGGTAGACGCCGTAGGTCAGGCCCTTCATGCGCGAGCGGATATCGCCGACACGTTCGACAGCCTTGTCTTGGGTTTCGAACAAATACTGGTGCACTTCTGGCTCGGCCATGAGCGCCACCGGCGATTCCATGCCCCAGGCCATCATGCCCGGATGTGCGTCTTCAGGCATCAGCCGGAAGGTGGCGCCGTGGCCCGGATTGGTGACCACGCTGAAGCCAAATTCGTTGATTTCTTCGGCGGCTTCGGCCGGGATGATGGATGAGTGCAGGAAGGGGCCGTGGTTGACATCTCCCAGCTGATTCTCCACCGGCAGCTTCCAGTTGGCGTCGATAGTCCAGCGGTGCGGTGCACCGATAAATTCAACGCCGCCCTTAAATCGATCGATAAAAGCGCCCAGGTAGAATTTCATGTCGCCGAGGAAATCGTCCAGTGATTCTATGTCTGTGTCAAAGCTGCCGAAGTAAAAGCCCTTCCACGACTCCAGGCGGGGTACGGCCTTGAGGCCCAGCTTGCTCTTGTCCGGGCAGCTTTTTAGTTCACGCTCCTGAGGGATGGTGACCAGCTCGCCCTCAACCGTGTAAGACCAGCTGTGGTAGGGACAGACAAAGCGCTTGGCGTTGCCGTGATCGCTGCGACAGACAGGCACGCCTCGGTGGCTACAGCTGTTGATGTTGGCGTAGACTTTTTCGTCGCCGCCACGGGCCAGAATGATCGGCGTTTCGCCCATATAGGCCTGGACGAAGTCACCCGGGTTCTTGATCTGGCTCTCGTGGCCGAGGAACAGCCAGGTCTTGCCGAAGATACCTTTCTTTTCAAGGTCGTAGATGTGCTCGTCCGTCCATGCCTCGCGGGCAATCAGGCTGGCATCATCGCTGACGATGTCTTTTAGTTTTTTAGTCACGGCTTAAACCTCAACAATGTTAATCACGTTGATTTAAAAGTTATCAACCGTTAACTTTGGTTGCAAGGTTTTGCGCCAGAACTAGCCAAATAGCTATCGCAACCCCACTATTCGATAACCGAATGGGCCGATATTTAACGCAACTTTACAGGCATGTCCGCATGCAGGAGGCCAACGTGAGCGCGGAGCCCGTTGACGCAAAGACCACTAAAAGCACGACTGTAAAAGCCCGTGCGGCAAGACCTAAAGCCCAGGCCAAGCCTAAAGCAAAGGGCCTGCGTACAGCCGAGCGCATCCTTGATGCCGCCGAAACGCTGTTTGCTCGCAAGGGTTATAAAGGCACCTCGCTGCGAGACATTGCCCGCAACGCCCATATTCAACAGCCTGGTATTTATAAGCACTTTGACAGTAAGCAGCATCTCTATGCGGCGGTACTGGATAGGGGGTTGAGCCCGATGATCGACGCCATGCAAAACCACTTGGCTCAGGGCAGCGGCGATGCGGCTTATGCGCAATTACTGGATCAGATGACCGACCTACTGGCCAAACACCCAGGCATGGCGGCATTGTTTCAGCAGGCTCTGCTGGTGGATGACAGCACTGATAACCAGCAGCCGATCACCGAATGGCTGGTGCGCCTGCTGGTGCAGGGCAAGGAGACGATTGCTCCGATTGGAGGCGCGAGCCATGAAGAGCAGGCGATTCAAATTATCGCGACCTTTAATCTGGTCACCGGCTACTTCTTGTCGCAGCGGATTTTTGAAACCTTAGCGGACGGCAAGGTGACGGACCCTGCGAACATCGAGCGGCAAAAGCAATTGCTGCGCCGCCTTGCCAGGGCTTGGCAAATGCCGTGATGTGTCGAAGTAATGGGCGCGAGTAGGCGAGCCTTGAGGGAGGAAGGCCTTTGTATTTGTCTCGGCTTTGCGGTAAAACACGGCCTGATTCTCTTTTGTCGTTAAATAGGTTTCCCCCATGAAAGCACTGTTTCGAAAGTTATTCGCACCGATCCTTAATGTGTTTGAAGGCGGCACGGAAACCTACGCCTATAAACCGCTGAACCGAAAGGTACTGATTGTGCTGGGGGTTTTATTTTCGTTGCTGGACGTGGCAGTAGTGGCTATATCTGAGCGTGGTGGCGTGGCACCTGCGGACTACATGATTCCTGTAGTGGTGTTTGGTGTTGTGGCGCTGGTGGCATTGGTTGTTGGTTGTTTGGGCAACGACCGCGCCGTATCGAAAATCTGGGGCAGCCGCTAACACCAGGCTGATTCTGCAGATAAAAAAGCCGAGTTTGAAGTCATCAAACTCGGCTTTTTATTTACAGGGACATAATGGTCGATAAATGCGCCGCGACAACTGCTCCTGCCTCGCTTAAGAGCGCCTACGGTTGGTGTTCTAATACCGACATCTTTGTCGGCATGTATTATCGACACTTCCACCGATCGCTAACGGCTCCTGGTTCACGCGACACTTGTTAATCCTCTAACGGCGTCCGTGGCCGGCATTAAATCTTAGCTTGGGTCTTTAGAGAGAGGTGCTCGAGCATGCCAATCTCATGGTGATTGGTTTTTCCTGAGCGCTCCAGCAGGGCGTCATAGATTTTGAGTTGCAGGGTCAGTGCGGCTTTGTTTTCAGGCTCTACACTCAGCGCCATCTCGGCTAGATGCAGAGACTTTTCCAGTTTCTGGGCGGCAAAAAGTTGTTCGGCTTTTTTCAGCACCTGCTGCGCTCCACCGATCATCTCGACCATTTCTGGGTAGACGTCCTGCAGCGGGACCGAGTACATCTCAGTGGCCGAGTTGTGATAAAACCAACCCTGATACGCCTCCCAAATACTGCGCACGGCCCAGGATACCTTGCCGTGTACTTCGTTGAGTTGCAGATCTTCTGGCAGCTTAACTTCTTCCATCAATGTGTAGACATCCTTGCCCTCGTTCATGCCTTCAATCACCGCATCGTCCACATAGGCGACGGCATCGCGGGTTTTCTTTGTGAGTTTTTTGATGAACTGCTTGCCCTTAACCGGGTAGAAGTGGCTGGGAATGATGATCTCGGGTTCCAGCTCGAGCACCAGGTCTAGGGATTTAATGTAGGGCTTAGGGTAGCGTGGTCGCTCGCCGCGCATGGTGGTGAGGTTTGGCCACATGCCAAAAATATGGCCGTAGAGATCGCCGGTAAAGAGAATTTTTTGTTCCGGCAGCCACACGCTCAAACCATCTGGCCCCTCAGCCCCAGGCGTTGGGTAGACGACAAACTGAGTGCCGCCCACCTCAAACTCATAGGGGTCGCCATCGGCGACGGTAATACTGGGAGTGATCTTTGGGTAAAAGTTTTTCACCAGCCCCATCATCGGTCCGCCCAGCTCAGGAATATCTTCCGGGTAAAAGATTCGGTTGCGTGGCATCAGGTAGGGGATCAGGTCGACCAGATATTCCTGGTTATGGTTGAACTCATAGTGAGTAATTATCTCCGGTTTGTCTTCCAGCCAATCTGGTGTGGTGCCGTAGTGATCGCCGTGGGCGTGGGTGGCGATGATGTGGGTGATCTTATTGTCGTTGGCTGCCTGCATGGCCTTTTTGTGATCAAAGGAGCCGTCGAGGAACGAGGAGAAGGCCAGACCCGTGTCGATTAGAACATTGCCCGCTGGCGTGACCACCATATTAGCGTTGGAGGTTGAGCGGGTTTGATAGATATTGTCGGTGATTCTGATGGCTTGCTGGGACAGGTCTTTACCAAAGCCCTGCAGCTCCCAGGTTTTATGCTCGGCGTTATGATCCTGGAAGACCGGCACACTGCCGACGAGGGCTTTTTGTTGCTCGGTGGCCTGCTCGTCTGGTGAGCAGCCGGTGATGAGCAGGCTTAACAATGGCAGCAGTGATAGGTGTGTGACTCGATGCATGGCGGTACTCCTAGTTTTTAAGACTCAGGTCTTAATATTAAATCAAAGGAGGTGGTAAAATCAACACGGTGATCAATGTGCGGCCATAGAAACTGTGGTGTTTGTCTCTAACCTACTGAAAATAAAGAATAAAATGAGAGAAGGTACAAAGGAAACTCGGGCTCACTTTATAAGGCTAGGGGAGCAACTCTTCTCTGCAAAGGGCGTCACCAACGTCACCATTGCGGAGATCAACAAGGCTTCTGGGCAGAAAAATCGCTCGGCACTGCAATACCATTTTGGTGATAAGTTGGGCCTGTTGGATGCGTTGATCAACAAGCACATGCTACAAATTAATGATGATCGTAATCGCCTGCTCGACAACATGACGGCCAAAGGTGAGGTGCTTGCAAGGGATGTGGCCGAGGCTATTGTCTTGCCCTTGGCTAAGCGTTTGGAGGACCCGGACGGTGGGGTGGAGTATGTGCGTATCGCGGCCCAGCTGATTTCATCCAAGGACTATCCGCTGCTGAATTTCGATGAGCTGAGCACCAATATTTTTACCGAGAGAATGCTGGCTATGGCATCGCGCATCGCGCCGAACTTCTCGAAAAAAGTACAATTTTCCCGCGTCACCATGACCCTGAGCCTGTTGTTCCACGGCCTGTCTGACTATGCGCAGATGCTGGCCAACGACAAT
>Ga0209396_1005657_pt1 | contig 11741 bp, 10 predicted proteins | sample GOMGulsemesocosm_6_FD_184638 | JGI IMG/M metagenome (GOLD analysis project Ga0209396, IMG submission 184638) | Methane-oxidizing microbial communities from mesocosms in the Gulf of Mexico - GOM8C Gulf of Mexico (SPAdes) (version 2) | ecosystem: Environmental > Aquatic > Marine > Cold seeps... | reverse complement strand
ACTTGGTCTGGATTCGCGATGTCATCGGGTAAATGGTCGTTTACCTGAGCATGAGTCAGGTAGCCCTGCTCTTTACCCTTGGCGATGAGGTCTTTTAAACGCGATTGTTGTGTATTCGCTGACATATGGGCCCTGTTGTAGTCGTCGCAGTCGTCTGCTCGGTGGCTAGGCAATAAACACGAAAGTATAAACGCTAACCACCCATTGCGCTAGGCAAAGAGCGGGCTTGAGTGCTATTTGATAAAAAATTCTGTAGTTAATTTGGGGATGAATTAAAATAATTCAAGGGTTGTTTGTTTTTTGTGCTTTTTTAAGTTGCATCGGTAAGGCAACGTAGCGAGCTTTCTCTTCGATAGTTAAGCTGGTAAATGAGTTTCCAGCAATTTTATTTTGCAAGGTTTGAAATTCACGACGTAATAATCTCAACCTTAGGTTCTGCAAGGTGCCTTGAATATCATTACTAGGATCTACGCCTTCTGGAAGCTCTAAAACTTGGTTGGCGATGTTTTTCAGATGCTCGGAAAAGGGTGTTCCTGTCCATTGAATTAATAAACCAATACTGCTGCTTTGAGGGCTTTGTTTAAGCTTCTTTAGTATTTCGCATAATAAACGTTCACTTTCATCTTCGGGTTCAAAGTCTTCTAATGGCTCAATACGTTGAGCGCTTTCAGGAAACTTAACCAGTAGAGTCAGTGCTTTTTGAGTGAGGATGGCGAGTTGTTTATCTTCTTTTGTATTTCTTGGGGTTGAGGTGCTCGATGATGCCTGCGCCGATCCATCGGTATCGATGAAATCATCTGCGTTAAAATCTTGTTCTTCGCTATTATCGTATTGATGATCATCGTAGTGGTTGGATATGTGCGTTTTCGGTGCCGAGACTTGGTCGGCTTGAGGCTTGGTCGTCTGCTCAGGCTGCTGACGACTGGCTCTGTGCTGATTGGGCTTTTCGGTTTCTGTAGGTAATAACTTGGCCAATATTTCTTGCTTGATGCCCGTTTCTTGGGCCAGCTGTTGCTGCATTAACTCTTTCAGCATGCCAGTCGGTAGGCGTGAGATTAAAGGGGCAGCTAGTTGGCCAAAGCGTGCTTTACCATCCAAGGTATCGAAATCGACCTGTTCTTTAATCTTTTCGAATAAGAATTCAGGTAAGTGCTTAGAGTTATCTAGGCGTTTCTCAAAGACTTCTTTGCCTTCTTTTCGCACGATTGTATCGGGGTCTTCGCCATCAGGTAGGAATAAGAAGCGTGCTTGTAGGCCATCTTGCAGCGCGGGTATCACGGTTTCCATCGCCCGGAGTGCGGCGGTGCGGCCTGCTTTATCACCATCGAAGCAAAATATGATTTCTGGTACGACTTTAAATAAGCGACGAATATGATGCTCGCTGGTCGCTGTGCCCAGTGTTGCAACAGCATAATGGATGCCGAATTCAGCTAGGGCGACAACGTCCATATAGCCTTCAACAATCACCATGCGGGTGAGCTTTTGACGAATTTTTCGTGCTTCATACAGACCATAAAGCTCTTGGCCTTTATGGAAAATAGGGGTTTCAGGGGAGTTGAGGTACTTAGGTTTCTCATCCCCTAATACGCGCCCACCAAAAGCGATGACCTGACCTTTGACATTGCGAATCGGAAACATGACGCGATCGCGAAAGCGGTCATAAGTACGGCCATCTTCTTTTTCGATGGTCATGCCGCAGCTGATTAATTGCTTGATGGTTTTATTGTTGGTGCTATCGTTTTTTTCACCTGGGGCTAGGGTATTTTGTAAATTGTCCCAGCCTGGTGGTGCGTAGCCAATGGAGAAAAACTTAGCTGCTTTGCCTGAGAGTCCACGATCTTTTAAATAATTAATCGCTTTATCTTTATCTTTGCTAGTACGCAGCTGTTGTTCAAAAAAGTCTGCGGCTTTTTGTGTTAGTGCATGCAGCTCACGATATTGAGGTTCACGATTCTGTTGTTGTGTGCCTTCGCGTGGAACTTCGATATTGAGATCGCCCGCGAGTTTTTCTACAGCATCAGGGAAGTCAAGACCGTCAAATTCCATGACAAATTTAACCGCGCTGCCTGTTGCTCCGCAGCCAAAGCAGTAATAAAACTGTTTATCAGGGCTAACGGTAAAGGAGGGGGTTTTTTCGTTATGGAAGGGGCAGCAAGCTGAGTAGTTTTTACCGGCTTTTTTTAGACGTGTGCGAGCACTAACGACATCGACTATGTCGAGGCGGCTAATAAGATCGTCGATGAAATTTTGCGGTATACGTCCGGCCATGGCTCACGTTACTCTAGCAGAAACAAATAAGGCAGCCGAAGCTGCCTTATTGGTCAATCAAAAAGATTGGGTGTCGATTAGCCGGCCATTTAACAGGTAGCCTAGGGATTAACCTAGTTGTGCCTTAACCAGTTGGCTGACTTGCGCCATATCGGCGCGGCCTTGTACTTGTGGTTTGAGGACGCCCATTAACTTACCCATGTCCTGCATGCTTTTAGCACCGGATTGGATAACAGCGTCAGCCACTAATTTGGCCAGTTCATCGCCACTCAGTGCTTCTGGAAGAAATTCGGAGATTATTGAAATCTCGAATTTCTCTACGTCAGCAAGATCATGACGATCAGCGTCTTCATATTGGGTAATTGAATTCTGACGCTGCTTAACCATTTTATCTAAAATGACCAAGGCGCGTTCATCTTCAACTTCAATACGTTCGTCTACTTCGACACGTTTAAACTCAGCAGACGCTAAGCGTAGCGCAGACAAACGAGGTTTGTCCTTAGCACGCATAGCCGCTTTAATTGAGTCTTTTATACTTGCAACGATAGCACTCATAAAATCTTTCTTTTGATTAGACTATATTCAAAAAAAATGGGGTCTGATTAGTACAGACGAACCATTTTCTTGTTTTCGCGTTGAACTTTCTTCGCGTGACGCTTAACGGCAGCAGCAGCTTTACGCTTACGTACTGAAGTTGGCTTTTCATAATGTTCACGACGACGAACTTCTGACAATACGCCTGCTTTTTCGCAAGAACGTTTGAAACGACGAAGAGCTACATCAAATGGCTCGTTTTCTTTCAATTTTACAGCTGGCATCCAATATCACCTAATAATTAGTATTTCAGTGTTAATTTTTAAAGGGCAACCACAAGAAGCCCGAATTCTGTCTTTCTAAGAGGTATACGTGACGCACACCTTATAGAAGGGCGGGCATTCTAATCGGTATACTCTAGAATTGCAAAGAGTATAGACGAGGTAAGTTAGGAATATTTGTAATTTTACCAATACAGTGGCTTTAAAGAACAAAATAGCCTGAAAATCGTTCTATTTAGTGCCTATTTATAAGCAAAGGTATCCTCAAAACCTTGGCTAACGCGTATCATACGCTCAATTTGAATTAATAGGATATCAGGCGACCTTATGCTGATTCTTGGCTTAGAAACTTCCTGCGATGAAACTGGCGTTGCGGTATTTGATAGTGAGCGTGGCTTATTATCCCACCGTTTATACTCACAAATTGCGGTGCATGCAGAATACGGCGGTGTAGTGCCTGAATTGGCGTCCCGTGATCACGTCCGTAAAGCGCTCCCCTTGATTAATGAAGCGTTAGCGGAAGCTGGTTATAGCGTACAAGACCTAGATGGCATCGCTTATACCCAAGGGCCTGGTTTGGTCGGTGCATTATTAGTGGGTGCAAGCCTAGGCCGTTCTTTGGCTTGGGGATTAGGCATTCCGGCTGTGGGTGTTCACCACATGGAAGGCCACTTATTAGCGCCTATGCTAGAAGATGATCGTCCTGACTTCCCTTTTGTTGCTCTACTCGTATCTGGTGGGCATACCCAGCTTGTACATGTGGCGGCTATCGGTGAATACACTTTATTAGGCGAATCCTTAGATGATGCCGCGGGTGAAGCTTTTGATAAGGCGGCGAAAATGATGGGCTTGCCTTACCCTGGTGGCCCTGAATTGAGTAAATTAGCTGAACAGGGTGATGCTAAGCGTTTTGAGTTTCCTCGTCCGATGACGAACCGTCCAGGTTTGGATTTTTCCTTCAGTGGCCTAAAGACCGCTGCCCGTACGATTATAATTAAGCAAGCGGTTGATGGGGTTTTGGATTTGCAGACTAAAGCTGACATCAGTGCTGGCTTCCAAGCTGCTGTCGTTGATACCTTGGCGATTAAGTGTAAACGTGCGCTAAAACAAACGGGCTTGAACAGTTTAGTGATTGCCGGTGGTGTGGGGGCGAATAAATTATTGCGTCAGCAGTTAATGGCAATGACAAAGAAATTAGGTGGTCAGGTGTTTTATCCGCGCCCAGAATTTTGTACCGATAACGGCGCCATGATTGCTTATGCAGGCTGTCAGCGTTTATTGGCAGGACAAACAGCGAGTTTAAGTCTAGGCGTTGTACCACGCTGGCCAATGACTGAATTGAGTTCTATTGCAAAAGCGAGCGGCAGCTCTGATGGAGAACTCTGATGAAGAGCACAATGGATAAGGTTTTTATTCGTGGTCTTAAAGTCGAGACAATTGTTGGTGTGTTTGCTTGGGAAAAACAAGTACGTCAGCCGCTTATCTTTGATCTTGAAATGGATTGGGATATTAGCAAAGCAGCTGACACCGATGACCTAGCGTATGCATTGAATTATGCCGCCGTGAGTGATCGCGTTATCGAGTTTGTGCAAGGCAATCAATATGATTTATTAGAGCGTTTACTTGTTCAATTAGCGGAAACCTTACGCTCTGAATTTTCGATTCCAAAAATTAAAATTCGGGTAGAAAAACCGGCAGTAGCCCCAGATGCAATCGCTGTTGGATTGGAAATTGAACGTGGTTAAAATTTATTTAGGCATAGGTTCCAATATTGAACCTAGAAAGAATATTAGCGCAGGATTGGAAAGTTTAGAGCGGTTATTTTCTAAACTTGAAATCTCACCGACTTATCTAGCTCCGCCTTTTGGTTTTGAAGGCGATGACTTTCATAACCTTGTGGTCAGTGCGGAAACAGATTTATCCATTGAGGAGGTTGTGAAGGTACTGCGTCAGATTGAATTTGATCATGGCCGCCCTGAGCAAGCGGAGAAGTTTTCTTCGCGCAGTTTGGATATTGATTTGCTGCTTTACGGAAATTATGTCGGTAAGGTTGGTGGTTATAAAATTCCCCGCAGTGATATCGATAAGTTCGATTTTGTTTTGCGCCCGCTGCAAGACATTGCTGCGGATGAGCTGCACCCTGTGAGTGGAAAAAGTTATGCCGAGCTTTGGTTGAATATGAAAACCAAGCTTAAGGTACAGCTTGAGCAGGTTTAGCTTCTATCTTTTGTTAGCTGTTTAATAACAGACAAGCGCTCCATAGCAATGGCTTCGCCTATTGCTTTGCCTATTATTCCTTGTTCAACGAATTGCTTCGCAGTCACTTTTAAACAGACTTCCGCGAGCTGAGTTATATACTCTACTTGATCATACTCAACATCTTCAAATCCTGTTCGGCCTCGGCTATCGGCCTTGCAGGCAATTAATATCTGCTGCAGGCGTTCGGGCTTTCGCCATAAATCTATACCATTAAAAAACTTTAAAATTGTTTTAGGATTTAATTCAAACGCTCTGTGGATATGGGTATGGTAAATACAAACCAATCTAGATAAGTCTCTAAACTCATTCGGTGTTTTTAATCTTTGGTTTAACTCTATAACTAACTTTTCACCAGATTGCTCATGGCCGTGATGGCTGGGTAAAAGCTCATCGCGAGTTAAGCCTTTACCAAGATCGTGTAATAGGCTTGCCCAGCGAATATTGACATCAGCAGTCAGCTTGCTGGCTTGTTCTAAAACCATCAGTGAATGAATGCCACAATCTATTTCAGGGTGATGCTTTTCCGGTTGAGGAATACCAAATAAGCGATCAAGTTCAGGAAAGATAATCTCTAATGCATGGCAATCTCTTAATACTTGAAAATAAACCCAAGGTTGGGATTCGCCTAAGGCGCGCTCTGTTTCTTGCCAGACTCTTTCTTGAGTTAAATGAGCGAGCTCTCCATTGGCCGCGATACTGCGCATCAATTCTAGAGTATCTGTCGCGATGGTAAATCCTAGATGAGCGAAGCGGGCGGCAAAACGAGCGACTCTTAAGACCCTGAGAGGATCTTCTGAGAAAGCGTCTGAGACATGGCGTAGCATTTTATCTTGTATGTCTTGCTGGCCGTTATAGGGATCGACAATATGGCCATCGTCTTCTTGTGCCATGGCATTGATGGTTAAGTCGCGGCGTAATAAATCGTCTTCTAAAGAAATATCTGGGCTGAAATCACAAATAAAGCCTTGATAGCCACTGCCTGATTTTCGTTCAGTACGGGCTAAGGCGTACTCTTCTTTTGTTTTTGGGTGTAAAAAAACAGGGAAATCGGCACCGACCTGGCTATAGCCCAAGTTGATAAGTTCTGCGGGAGTGCTGCCAACGACAACCCAGTCTTTATCTTTGATGGAGATGTTTAAGAGGGCGTCACGAACGGCGCCGCCAACTAAATAGATTTGCATGAAAAACTCTAAATTAAATAAACGGGATAGATTATACGGCAGAAACAAAAAAGCCTTAATCCGAAGATTAAGGCTTTTTGCGTTTAGAGTCTAAATTAGTTGATTAATTTAGCTTGCTGGTGCGCCAACATAGGTTTTACAAGCGGCACTAGAAGTAATGACCGGTGTATCTCCTGTATCATTAAAGCCTTGATCGCTTGTGAATTTAGATATTTCACCATTGAAATCGAAGCGATATTCGGTTTCATTGGCATTACCTGTTTCACCAATTTTCTTCAGTACAGCTGAACGGCCACCTAGGTAATTCAAACGGAGCATTACAGTATTGTTAAGAGCAGCTAAAGTTTCCCAAGTACCAGAGATGTAATCGCCAGCTAAACTCTGGTCGCTACCATCTTCGTATTTAAGACATAGGTGGATATCACCTCGGGTTGCGCCTTCATCACCCGTAAAAAAGATAGCGGCTTTGCTGTCGATAGTCTCATCGCTACCATCGTCTTCAAAGTCGAGCATCTTACCAGCAAGATCACTGCTTAAGCTTGAACCACCAGTAGCGATAGCTTTCGTTGATTCGGTTGCAAAATCAGCTCCATCAAATTCAACCAATCGAGTGAAATTGATGTTATCACCATCAGCAGTATTACCCGCTAAATTTGCTAAGTAGGTTGGGTTTGAAAGTGCTGCTAAAGCGTTAGTATGATCGGAACCACGAAGAATCTTGGATACAACAACCTCTACACCACGTACACGGGCTTTCACGTTGGCAAAAGTAAGATCGCTACCTAAGTTTCCGCCTGATATTGTGCTGCTACCAGAATTGCCAAATGATGTCGCAATTGCAGTATCGACAACTCCAATTTTGAAATATAGATCAGCAAGCTGTTCAACCGTTGGAGCAGTGGGTAGTGTTACATTGGCATTTTCGTAAAGCTTAATGATTTTTGTTGCAATTCCTGTCCAAGCTGCAATATGGTCAGCTTTTATGAAGCTTTCAAACTCTTGGTAGATCAAAGGGCTGATATCACCTGGTAAGCCATCATTTTCACCAATTTCTGGGTAGCGATCTTTAACCCAATCCGCTACGACAGTGACGAACTTATGCATTTTATAGGTCACTGAAAACTTATTAGCTTCAAAGTTATCCGCTTGGCCATCACCTTCTGGGTCTTTTGGATCAAGGTAGTTTTGATCAGCTGCTGCTGCAAGGCCCAGCAGTCCAGCAAGGCTCGTTTCAAAAAAGCTAGTATCGTTAGCGCTGTTATTACCTAAAATAGAAGATAGCGGTGTGATTGCAATGTTCTTGAGGTCTCCATTAACCCAAACGCTATAAGACAATGCGGATGCTGCAGACTTCGCAGGAATTGACATGGATCCTTCAAACGGTTCGCCTGTATAAAGGTCGTACCCTCCCATAATAATGAAACTACCACCCTCAGCCGCGGCTTGTTGGTATTGAGCTAGTGACATGGTTAGGCAAAATTCTGGGCGGTCTACGAAGGTTGATGTGCCGTTGTCGCTACCACGCCAGCCGTTGCAATAGTAAACATCTTTAGGGCCGTTAGCATTGTAATAACCGTCATTATCAGTCAGTGCTGATGGCTCAAAAGAGTCTTTCTTTAGATTCCCATTCGTATCTAGGAATACCAACCCGCGCGCGACAGGGCCATCGACTGCTATGCCCGGGCTTACAAAGGCACTACTTGAACCGTTACCGCCGTCTTGTTTTTCAGTACCACAGCCAAATAAGGTCAGTGCAGTAATTGAAGTAATGGCAACTGCTAATAAATTTTTATTGAGTTTCATATTTTCTAATCTCTAAATAATTAATGAATAACTTTTAACTTGGTTGAACTCAAGTATTAAAAGCTGTTTTCAAACCCTAAATTAACAGCAAATGCACGGGGTGCAGAGGCTCCATCGACTTCAATCTTCTCTAGGCTATAACGTAGATCTAGATTCATTCCGCCAAACAAAGATAAGCCAGCGTTAACCATGGTCAGGTTGGTGCCTGTTTGGTTCTTACTTAAACCGACTCGAGCTCCAAGTATGGTAGAGCCAACATACGCCGCTGAAACAGATGCCCATTGGTATTCATCACCAACAGGATCGCGCATTGGTTGAAGGTCATAAGAAGTTGCTAAGCGCCAGCGTTTATTCTCGGTATTAAGTGCTGCATCGACGGTTGTTTGAGCTGTCATTGTATAGCTTTCATCAAGAGTGATACGGTCTTGAGCGGCAAAATACAACGCGGTATAGCAGTTGCTCATAGACGTTGAAGAGTCTTTTGATGAGCAGCCTTGTCCTAATGTGCCGTAATCAAACTCAGGCTCATTAATATTACGCCAGTTGAAACCGACATGATAATTAGGCGCTTCCCAGATAATGCCTAGATCAAGCCCTATGTTCGTAGTGCTGACCTTGTTGGCGCTAAGGTCGTCTTGTATTACATCACCTAACTCATCGTCTTCATCGATATTCAATAGGCCAACAACTTGCTTAGAAAGACTCATGCTGTACAAGTTACCGCGTACACCGGCTAATAGACGGCCACCTAATTTATCGGTGAAACCTTTAACCAAGTTATGGTCGATTTCTCGGCTATAAGCTAAACCAAGGTTTGTATACTCAACACTCTTTAAATAAATTGCCGTATTGGTTTCAAACTGATTAGTAAAAGTATTAACTGTAATTTCATCATCAAGGATCGATACTCTTGCAGAAACACCTGCCATTGCATCGATAGAAAGCACGCCGCCGAGCAATTCAGAGCGGATTAAAAAGGGAGCAAGAGGAGCAACTATGTGTGCACCTATTTTTAAATAGCCTTCTTCACCCAATTTCTGGCGTAAATTGTCGTTATAGTTGTTGATGACCTCATTACCTTCTTCGGCGGTAACGTTGTCTGAATCAAGGGTATCTGTGAGTTCATTAACATCATCAGTAAAGTTATTAGCATCACCGACTTCAAAAGAAAAACCTATAGAACTTACATAACCCCAGCGAAAACTCTCACCTTCTTGGATTACCATCTCACCCGCGGCAGGGTTATATAGAACCGATAGACCTGTTTGAGTTGTTGAACCTGTACCTGTGGTCATTAGGGAGCCAGGCTGACTCATTACGGGGGCAGCTTGAGCCAAGCTAGGTAATAAGCAGGCTACGGCTAAGGGAAGGTATTTTTTCATAGAGTCACTAATTCCTTGAGACGGTATTTATTAAATTTTGCGTAATTTAACTTAAAACCTCTATCTAGTATATATAATCAGACTAATACACTAGAGAGATTGATTTATGAACAAGCGTAAATAATCATTCGAATTATTTTCAAATGATTAAGTCGTTAAATATTCTAAGTGTTAAAAATATAGACCAAATTCTATGGCAGCACCTGCTTCTTTTTCAGGATCATTTGGATTTGCCATTACGGCAATGTCTAGGTGCAATCCAAAAGGTGATAAACCTATCCCTGCTGATGCCACAGAAGCATCTGCGACACTCAAATTAGTACGGTATCCTGCGCGTAATTGAAGCGTATCAAATAAATCGAATTCAGCACCGATGGATGCATATTGAGTGGGGGACTCAAAGGCGACAGGGTCGTTCTCCATTAAATCTAGATCAATGGCAATTACTGTCCATTCAGTTGTATGTGAAATACCCCCGCGGAATTGTGTATCTAGACTGATAAGCGTTTTGGAGCTTTGGGTATTTCCTGTTGGGCCGTATTCATTACTCACTGTTTCGTATTCTTTGCTGAGTAAGTTTCTGGCTACCAGACCGACTTGCCACTGTTTATCCGCACCGAACTGGTATGCAGCCCCTAAATCAATATTAAAATCGGAAAAGTCTTGTTCTGTATCAGTGACGGCTTCTTCATCGATTTCTTCATCTTCGATAGTCGTCACGTAGTTAAAAGTTTTCACGGTTTGCAGTTTCGGTGTAATGCCAATGGCAATGTCTTCGCCGGCAATTTTAAAACTACGGGAAAGGGTCAGGCCTATCTCTGTAATGGCAACTGCAATAATTTGTACGTTCGAGGTTAAATTAGGATCATCAGCAATAACAATGTTGCCATTAGCATCGGTGGTGATAATAACGGTATCGCCACTGGTGCGAGAAAAAGAACTTAAATCATCCAATTCATTGTTTGTACTTGTCAGCTTGGCATCCGCTTGTGTCGACAGAGTTTGGCACTGGGCAAGTCGAGCGGGAGAGTTTACGAAGTTAGGGCTGCCTGGGTCGCATAAGTCCGTAAACGTTTGCAGTGTTTGGGCTAGGCTGGCAGTTTCTCCTGTGTAGTCTTTAACTTCTCCGGCGTAATCGTTAATTGCCCCCGCATAGTCATTAAATAACTGTTGGTCGTTATTAGTAAAAAACATACGGCCAGAAAAGTATGCCGAACCAGAAACAGAGACTGCTGCAGCAAAGGTTTTACTTGGGATAGCAATGGCACCATTGATACCGACAGAGCCTCTCAGTGGGCTACCAGATAGATTATCAAGTTCCGAAGTAAGGTCAAAAGTGGTTTGTTGTAGATCAAGGGTTTGTGTTTGCACGCCTGAAATTGAAGCATCGAGTGCAGAAGCTGCAGTATCTAAATCATTAGCGATGGTTAACAAATTGGGATCACTGGTATTAATATTGTTAGGTAATAATACTTCCAAGTCTTTGATCTGTTGCTCAACTGGATTTGGCCCGCTGATTAAAATGTTGTCTAGGTTTGTTAAAATAGTATCAAAGTGATCAATGATGGGCTCTTGGCTGCCACTACCATTATCTGCGTAATCTTCATTGGCCAAATCATCAAAAGACTCAACTAGCTTATCTTCATCAGCAACAATAATCCCAACTTGCGGAATAATGATGGCAAAATCTTCATCCTCAGCCGCGGTCGACAAAAGTGCGGGGTTATATTGAGGTGCATGTGCAAGTTTAGCGCTGGCAACCCCGGTACTTCCCATGGCCAGTCCTCTCGCATCAATTGGCAATAACGGAGTTGCAGAAGCCTGTTGTGCAGTAATAAGGGCAATGCTGGTTGCAAGTAGGACGTGCTTATTCATAGTAATACCCCGTTCAGCAGAACGTAGAGTTTTAATTAGCCACTATATTTGTGGCTATTAATTAAAGAGCTTTTTAAAAGCATAGTAAATAAAGATGTTACTTGCAGGATAGTTTGGCTAATACTATGATGAGTTTTATTAATTTAGATTTCTTTTTG
>Ga0209396_1005651_pt1 | contig 11752 bp, 16 predicted proteins | sample GOMGulsemesocosm_6_FD_184638 | JGI IMG/M metagenome (GOLD analysis project Ga0209396, IMG submission 184638) | Methane-oxidizing microbial communities from mesocosms in the Gulf of Mexico - GOM8C Gulf of Mexico (SPAdes) (version 2) | ecosystem: Environmental > Aquatic > Marine > Cold seeps... | reverse complement strand
AAATATTCTTCATTGAAAGAATTTAATATGGGTAATTTTAAAGTGATATGAGGCAGGTGAAAACATCTATTTCATAACTTCTATCAGAATCCGACTTGAGCAAACGCCCTATCCCAGATAAAGTGCTCATTCCTTATTTTACTGGTGTTTTGAGTTAAGCCTATGTCTAAAATTATTTTACTCGTTATTGTGGTCGCTGTTGCCTTCATGTGGTTCAACAAAAACAAGAAAAACAAGCTTGTTGCCGTTGAAAATGCCAGTGCAGGAAGCGCTTTCTTAGCCGAGAATGCAAAAGACCCTGATGTAAGTACCACTGAATCTGGCCTTCAATACAAGATACTGCAACCAGGTACAGGCGATACCCACCCTAAAGCAAGCGATAATGTAAAAGTACATTACCATGGCACACTGATTGATGGCCGTATTTTTGATAGCTCAGTCGACCGTGGTGAACCTATTTCTTTTGGTTTAAATCAAGTCATTAAAGGCTGGACCGAAGGTGTACAACTTATGGTAGTCGGTGAAAAGCGCCGTTTATTTATTCCTAGCGAATTAGCTTATGGCCAAAGTTCAACCGGTATTATCACTCCCGGCTCGACTTTGATTTTTGATGTTGAATTGTTAGACATTAACTAGCATTCACATTTAATGAAACCTAGGGGCAGATTTCTATCTAAAATCTTCGCCACCTAGGTTTTGTTTTAACACTTTATTATTTCATCTCAAGATTGTTTAACCTGCGCCTCATAACCCCCAAAGAAACCCGCGATATTAGCCGTATCCAAAATACTAATTCATCAAGATGAGTTATCTGCCATCTAAACATCTAAACATCTAAACATCTAAACATCTAAACATCTAAACATCTAAACATCTAAACATCTAAACATCTAAACATCTAAAAGTTTGAACACTAGAACCTATAAAGAGGAGGCTTAACGCATCTCAGCACTAGCCTTGAACAAAAAACTAAAACTCAATACTGTCTAATCTCAGTCGAGGCTGGGTCCTCTTGGCTTGGGCCTTGAGTGGATACATAGCTAATCTCACCCAAGGAATTTATTCTAATAGTGTCATTAAAGTTTATGCCACCCGTAACATAGCCAAGTTTTGGCTCAGTGTATAAGTGACCATTATGTAAGGTGATAGACACTGAGTAACTGCTATCGTAAAGGTTTTTAAACTGACACTGCATTTCACCTTTAATACCCAGCTTCTTAACACTGCAAGATTGACCCGCCACGCTAATATGAGCAGATTCAATTCGCTGGCCTGACGAATTAACGAAAGTTAAAGAGGCCCCTTTACCTGCATACACACTATTGCTCACAGCAAACACCAGAACAAGCCCGATGAGAATGATTAGTAAAAATACAATAGTGGTAAATTTAAAAAATGCTTTCATATAAATGGCTCATAAAGTTTTAGCGAAACAAGCACCGAGATTTCACTCTGCTAGTGTCTCTCATAACGCTCACGCACTATAAATGGTTCGCACCACATTATGATTATTTAAGTACTTTTAGCTACACCTTGTTAAATATCAATATCTTACGAAAGAACCTAACGTAAAAACCAGTTCCATTGTGTATGACTAAGAGTACAGTTCTCATCATAGTTTTTAATCAGTGCCTTATAATTAAGCCCCTTTCTTGGCCTATTCTTTAAGTCAGTTTCAATGACTAGAACAATTCTGTCCAGATACCCCTGACATTTTAAGCATTTATAATTAACCAGATGTCCGGTTTTTATATAAAATCAGACACTTTAGAAAACAGATTTAGAGGCCCAAGTTCCATATATAAATTTCAACATTATCCTCACAAATTGCTAAATCATTCGCTTTAGCTGTTTTTATCGCTCTTGAACTTTAAGGGAACAAAATTCAGAAAGATTTACTAACATCAGAGCGAGAGGTATTACCCTGTTAACGATAAATAGAAATGATGAAGTGAAAGTAGGGACCTAGGGTATATTACCGAACCGATCCAAACGAGCATCAGCACCAGGCAATGCAAACTGCGTTGGCCGAATACGCCCGCCTCGCCTCAATCTAAACTCAAAGTTCTTTAGCTTACGATCACCACCTTCTATCAAAGGGTTAAGATAATCAGCTGCAGCATTCGACGAGCTCTTATTATTTACGTAATTTGTATCTCTAAATAACACTCTAGCAGTAAGGTTTGATTGCTTTGCATACCGCGTCATTACTGAATTAAGCGTCCAACGAGTAGGCCTATCAATATACTTAGGTAACAATACTTTCACTGTATCTTGCTTGATAATGTCAGCCGTTCGATTGACCGCCCTCACTTGTGCTTTAGGGATAAGGCTCTTCTCTAAACCAGCAAGAACAGCCTTCATACCGGAGAAGTCATTGCTCATATTAAAGACAATATCGTTTCCTGACATAACAGCCTCCTAACTAATCACGTCTGTTGCGACGGGCTGACTTACGCTTAACTTTAGTGTCCTGCTCTTTGATCCTTGGCAGCTTATTGGATGGATTAGAAAGCTGATCAACAATCACATCAACCGTTTCATGTGCCAGCTTATTGGTTGTTTTCGTAGCCAACCAACGCATGCCGATCACCAAGCCGCGAGAGACAAAACGCTCAATCACTACACCCCATTCCACACGGGCAATACTGGCTCTTAAACCATCAACGACTAACCCACCCACTAAGGCGGGCACATTCCCCGTTGCCAAATTAAATAACGTACTAAACACTTTCATAACACTTGCTCCTTTAATCCGTACAACTCAAACGGAAAGTTATTGATAAACTCTTCAGTCTTACCCGCACCTTTTACCGTGTTATAAAACTGTTTCCAATAAGACGCCAAAGCACTGATATCATTGGCTTTAGGTAATGAATTAGGTTTGCGCCAGTAATGAACACGGCACATAGCAACCGCATACTTAAGATTACTAATCAGCTCATCATGATCAGGATAATCTGTCACGGCATACACATCTTCCGCTGCGGCACTGATGTAACCAGCCAGGTCTTTTACAATGTCTCTTTGATACTTGAGATAGTTAATCCAAATGTCTTTATGAGTATTCGGCTCCATCTGGCAAATACCCAAAGCAGGCCCACCGCCAATCTGCTTAAGATGAATACCACCACTCTCTTGGCAGACTGTTCCCAATATCAACTGCTCAGCAGCAATCGAATACATACCTAAGTCTTTCAACACAGGCTTAACAACAAGATCCTTCAGTTGTAACAAGTTCAAACTCATAAACCACCCCGCTTAAAGCGTTGTTCATAATGTCTAATCGCTTCATTTCCCATTAGTCCAGCAACCCCCGATTGCACCGCCATCCAAGCCAAGAGAAACACCAAGAAAGTAAGTAATCATTCCTAGAAAACCACCAATAAAAACTGTGATAAGCAATTGAATTAATGAGAATTTTCTAGGGTCTTGCTGAATTCGAATAAGGTACTTAACAGCACCACCAATACTTGCAACCACCATAGCCACCGCGACTTCAAGCATCTCATCAGGCAAGATTTTCATAGGTTTGTGATATCCAGAAACGAAAAAGCCCCGCTGATTAGCGAGGCTTAGAAATAGAAAAGGCCCACATACCTGTGAGCCTTTAAAAGGGGATCGCCGTCGAACACATATATGACAGCTTGAACAAAATATAACCGCTAATTCCTAGTGGTTCAAGCCTTGCGCGCGAGATACTTCAATTTCCTTCTCTACTTACAAAACGGAAATTGGAGCTCTAAATACTTGATTATTAATAAGTTTTCATACCTTTCACAAAAAGCCGAGGGCGGCAAATAGAGTGTCTTTTTCTCAAAATAATCATGCTAATTTAGTTATAGTCGGATTTAACATGTACCCATTTAAGAGTAATTGAGCTTTCTCAAGGCGAAAAAAAACAGCCCATTGGCTGCTTTCTTATCATGGGTATTAACGCCATGCTAAGCGGATAATAATGGTTGGATATATTCTCGGAGCAATGGCCAACTGTTATTTTTCCGTTTGAGCAACTTGTTAGCTGCTGGTTATCATTAATAATGATAGCGACATGATATAACTGTTATATGACTATCACTAACGGCATATACAAGACGATTGGATTCATCCACACGTCTAGACCAAAAACCTGATAAGTTTTCTTTTAGAGGTTCAGGTTTTCCAACTCCCTCAAATGGGGAACGTTTAGTGTCTGTAATTAATTTATTAATTCTTTTAAGCGTTTTTTTATCTTGCCCTTGCCAATATACATAATCAGCCCAGGCATCATTGGTCCACGCTAACAACCTAGTCATTTAATATTTCTCGCTCAATCACTTGAGCTGATTTAAATTGCTCAATAGAACGGGTTAAGTGAACTGCATTAGCAGGTGACTTTAATAAATGAACAGTTTCCATCAAGCTGTTGTAATGATCCAAAGACATAACAACAGCATCTTCAGAATCTCTACGTGTAATTACCGTATAATCAGCGTCGTTTACGACATTATCAAGCACAGATTTAAGCCCATTTCTTGCTTCAGTAAAAGATACGATCCTCATATTACTCTCTTTCTTAGTTGTACGGTTAATAAGACAAGTCTAACTAAAAGCAATGACTTGTGCAATATAATGTACAAGTATAATTGAGGCAGCTAACACCTCTGTTAGATGATTTTAATTTCACTCTGATATTCAGTAAATATATCACTGATATAGTCGTAATACCCCCTGCCTTACTAGAAATTTCCTTCTCTCTTTACAAAACGGTAATTAACACTCTATCCATATGATTATTAATAACTTTTCATACCTAGTACTAAAAGCCGCGGGCGGTATACGGGCGGAAAATAGAGTGTGTTTTTCACTTAATATTGGTAATAGTTGTACCTAACATTTGTCTATTTAGAGGAAATTGAGTTTTCTTTAGACGAAAAAAAAACAGCCTATTGGCTGCTTTCTTATCATGGAGTTAACGCCCGCCTCAACTACCGTAGGTCAGGTTGCAGGCGCTTGTTATGCATTGCGTGATGTTAGGTTAGGTTAGCTGTCTAAATCGTAGTCGACTGTCTGGATCTCTAAGCTATGGCCATCAAGATCCCTAAAATACACACCTCGACGACCACCATAATAATTGTTGATTTTTCCATCGTCGGTAACCTGATGCCCGGCACCAAACACAAGACCTTCTGCTTTTACACGCGCAAATATTTCATCAAATTGCTCATCAGTTACTTTAAATGCATAGTGATTAATCGAGAAATTTTCTTGGTTCATAAAATCTAAAGTTAAGGTTGAGTTAACTTTAACAACTGCGAACCCATCCCATTCTTTTAAAAATTCAAATCCAAATATCTTTTCATAAAATCTTGCTGCTTCGACCTTATTTTTTGATGGAATAACTGTGTGATTTAATGTGATTTCCATAGTTTAAATCCTCTATCTATTTGCGCAAAGGCATAACATTTTAAAAATGAGAACATTAATTTAAGTTGATTCACCTACTGCACTATAAACATCAAGTCTAATTATTTCGAAGCAAGGTAAGAACCTATTGATCGGCTCTTCTTTGTTGACCACTGTAGTTACTAGATAATTTTACATACTTTTAAATTAGGCTCAATGTCTTAGCGTGCTAATTTAGGCTGGACACCTCAGGGTAAGCCTTAGTTTAATCTCATTTGCCAATTCCCTTTCAATCAGCCTCATTTCCAAGAGATTTCCTTCTCCTGTTAAAAAACGGAAATTGGAGCTCTAAACATCTGATTATTAATAAGTTTTTACACCTAGCACAAAAAGCCGCGGGCGGCATACGGGCGGTAAATAAAGAGTTATTTTCACATTTTAATAATGCTGTTTCAGTAAAAGTTAGATTTGAGCGTTACCCATTTATAAGCTCTTAAACCAGACAGGCATTTTAAAAAAGATTAAACACAAGCATCATTTTAATCACATTCGCTTGGTATTTTTGGCATTCTATTACTGAGAAGGAAGAGATACCCTTAAATTAGCGACTAATTTCAGGACATTAATTGAAGATTTTCAAATTTAAGGCAATAGCACCTCTCGCGTTAGCGATATGGAAGGCTTTAAGGAACTGATAGTTTATCTTTAGTCTAAAACTTAAGTGAGCAACCGCCGACAAGCCGCTAAACCTGATCGTCGCTGTAATTCAGTATGCTCACAATACTCTGCAAGAAGTAATTCTGACCCTACCGCTGATTTAAAATGCTTTTCAAAGCCTGTACTGACCTCTAACCATTGCTCAGAAGTTATGTTTATTCGCTGAAGGATGGGAGCTAATGAGATATCTAAAGAGCCTCTCTTACCTTCCCTGATCGTCCTACCTGTGAGGTCAATTAACTCAAGATAATCCTCAAGCTTAAAAGGTAATCCTTTTGGTTGGTTTTCCCTCTCATAGCCAATAAAGGGAAATAAGGTTTTAGGCTGAGTTTGATTGGCTTTAGCGACTTCGATGCGAGTTTTGATACTCGTATGCTTTGAGGTTTCTGGTGTCTTTTCCATGTTAGCTCTGACTGGATTTAAATCGACATAAGCCATGCAAGATACTAATGCAGCGTTATCAAGCAAAGCTTGGGACTTGAACCGCCCTTCCCAAAAATGTCCAGTACACTTATCCTCATTGTTAGCCATTCGTGCGATTGGCTCGTTGAGCTCTTTCATGAACCAGCTAATGCTCATTAGCCGCTTTCGATATTTCTCACAACTGTCATAAACAGATACTAGTTCAAACTCTTCCATTACCTTGTTTTCTAAATACTTTTCAGTAAATTGTGTACCTTTATGCAAACGATGCCAGCGCTCTAATACTTCTCTGATAGACCAGTTTTTCGCTTTATCTGCATCAATGTGAAGTACCAAGTGAGTATGATTGCTCATAACGGCATAGGCGCAAATATCGATCGAAAATATGGCTGCTAACGACAGTATTTTATCTTCAATCCAGCCTCGTCGATGCTCATAACTTCTGCCAGTAAGCTCATCTTCACCGCAAAGAAAAGCACGTCGAACACAACGAGAGATGCAGTGGTAGTAAGGAGTATCTTGCAAACTAATAAGGACTTTACGTGGTTTAGGCATTTTAGATTCCTCATCCTTGAGTGAATCTAATAAAGCTAGTTTGATATTAGGAACGGGTCAAATTGACATGACTGTCCATGTAAATATTCGTGATGGTCTAAAAACTTACTCGTCTCGATCGTGAAATCCGTGGTGATCCGATTCACACCCAGCCAATCGATCATCTGCTGCGTCACGTCAAACGTATCCGGCACCGGTTGTTTCGCTTTGCGAGTTCGTTTCGGTTTGCTAGCCATGGTCGGTTGCTCAGGCTCAAGTTGAAAAACCTCAGCCTCGGTTGCGGGTGATTCGACCACGTCGGAATCAATAAAAGTGTTAGGTTCAGTGATAGGTTCTAAAGTGATAGGTTCTGACCCCCAATTTTGGGGGTATTTAGTACACCCGTTTTTGGGGGTATTACTCGGTAAATCTGGAAGTATTCCGTTTTTGGAATCATTCCCTTTTTGGGGGTATTTATCAGGGATCTCGCCTGTTTCGATAATACCCCCTCTTTTGGCAGTATTACCTTTTGCAGCATGAGGGCCATTCCCTGAATGTCCTAATTTAATATCTGGCTCATTCTCCCTACCAGACACCCCACACAAACGGTACCCCTTCACCCGCTTGGTCGAGCCAACCCGACGGCCAGTATCTTTAATCAAGCCTTGGTTCACTAACGACCGTAACGCCGTATTAATGGTTTTTTCATTGAGCATGGTGTCCTTCACCAACCGCGCTATCGAAGGCCAACACGTATGCTCCTCCCCTGCCCGATCAGCCATAGCCAACAGAATAAACTTCTCACTCTGCTTGCTAGGTTGTGACTTCCAAGCCCAAATAGTGGCTTCAACACTCATGGTACTTAACCTTGCACAGCCTTAATTGCCGTGCGTTAGAATGGACTCTCTCAATTGCGTCAGTGCTGCGATCGCCTCGGTGATCTCGCGCTGGCACGCCTCTTGTTCGCGTAGGGTAAAACGGCCATCGGCCAAGGCATCGTTGATAGAGCGCAACACATCGCCGTGCTCTTTTCCGGCAGCCAGTACCGATTCGAGGATGCCCACCTTAGGCACACCATCAGCCGCCTTGCTCGCCACGTTTAGTGCATTCGTCATTGCCGTGTGAATCGCATGATTTCCCGTGATGAGTTGCATCTGCAACGCCTCGCGGCAAGTTAGCTTGTGTGAGTCTGTATGGGGGTTGGCTTTATTAACAAGCACCTGATGCACAATGCCCATCTCGCTCGAAATGGTCTTAGCATCCATGTCAGATTGATGCAAAGTGTTGTGAATAGCGGTATCTAAATTATCCATCGTCCTTACTCCGTTTTAGCGTTTTTGATAAAAACGTGTCCATGATCCTTAACTAGGCTTACCTTAATGATTAAGCGCTTTAACAAGCGCCTTAATTAAGAGCCTTATTAGCTTCCCTTGCAGAGTACAAAGCAGGGTTATATTTCAAAGCGCCGTTTGTCAGCTTCTCCAAACGTAAGGCTTGTTTCTCAGGGATGATTTTGCCCCACTTAGAAACAGACGCTTGGCTAAGCGAAAGAAGCTCAGCAACACCCACCTGAGTTTTGAAGAAATCAACTACCTGTGTTTTGTACATGGTGGCTCCCTATTAATGTGTCTATTTTTATTATTAACCATAGTTAATTAACTTTGCAAGTTAAATTAACTATGGTTACTACAATAAACTTAACGTAGGTTATAAAATCAACCCATGACAAAATTAGCAGTTAACATCAGAGCGAAGCTCAAAGACCTAGGCATGACTCAACGCGAGCTGTCAGAAAGGGCCAACATCTCAACAGTAATGATCCATAAATTACTGTCAGGGAAGTCCAACACAACCACCAAAATATTGGATATCGCCAAGGCGCTACAGTGCGACCCAGACTGGCTACTCAATGGCGAAGTGGCAGACCTAATCGACGCTGCAAGCAACGTAATACCTGCGCCAGTGCCAGTCATTACCAAAATGGTGCCCGTGATTAGTTATGTTCAAGCAGGTGAATGGACAGAAGCCTATGACAGGCTAGCGATCGGGGATGAGGAATGGGAACCAGCGCCAGCAAGCCTAGGGCCACATGCGTTCTGGCTAAAAGTGGTGGGCGACAGCATGACATCACTAAACGGCCTAAGCATTCCCGAAGGCCATTTGATATTGGTTGATCCTGATGTACCCGCAGAGAATGGAAGCTTAGTCGTCGCCAAGCTAGACGCCACCGATGAGGTGACCTTTAAGAAGTTGATTATTGATGCAGGGCAGAAATACCTAAAGCCCCTAAACCCAAACTACAAGATGGTAGACATTAACAGCGAATGTCAGATAGTGGGTGTGGTGTTAGAGGCTAAGGTGAAGTTTTAATGCCGATCTTAAACACTACTCTAACTAGTCTTAATTAAAATAGATCTTATACTTACTCAATAAGTAATCAACATTTAATTGAATACGTGTTATATGTCATCTAACTGTTAGAAAATTAGCTCACACTTGGAGAGTTATTCAGAAATGCTAAAAACTATTGAAATAATTAATTTCAAATCGATCGAAAAATTAAAGCTTGACCTTGGAAGAGTCAATGTTTTGATAGGTGAAAACGGATCTGGAAAAAGCTCAGTTCTTGAAGCTTTGGTTTTTGCATCCGCTGCCGAAGCAAATAAGCTTGATATTCCATTTCTTGAGAATAGAGGATTAAGAGTACCAGAAGCAAAATTGATGAGATCATGCTTTGATAAAGACACTTCAGAAAAGCCAATAGAAATTCAAGTTTATGTAGAAAAAGATGATGAGGACTCTAGTAGGAAGTACTCTATAGATAATGAAAACGAAACATACTCTGAATGGAAAATATCAGCAGACAGCTCAATTAAAGTTGATGAAAAACGGTTAAAAACATCTGATTATGATAAAACTTTTTTAGCTTACCAATCGGTTATAAAAAAAATAAATTCAAAGTCTATTCAAAAATTTATTAAAGAGGATAGCGAAGATACTTCTCCCTTAGATGAAGTAAATAGCGAATCATTTAAAGAATTCATCGATAGCACTGGTGAAAGTATTAATCAAATTAAAAGAGACATTACTCGTAAGCTTCAAAGTTTTAGAAATTTCATCATTTATTCACCTCAGAATAAACAATTGAGAAGTTTAAAAGAAGAAGGAGCAATTAGACCTGTAGGTATTCATGGAGAAGGGCTTTTCAAATTATTAAGAGAAATTAATTTAAAACAGCCAGAAGCCTTAGTTGACATAGAGAAAGGGTTAAGCTTAATCGGTTGGTATAAATCTATGGACCTAGAAACTGAACCTGATTTAGCTGAAGATGAGTTATTTATTCAAGATAAATATTTACCAGTGCAATTCACCCAACGCAGTGCTAATGAAGGTTTTTTATATGTTCTATTCTATATGGCAATTATAGTATCTCGCGATACACCAAAAATCTTTGCCATCGAAAACATAGACGCGGCGTTAAACCCCAAATTATGTGCAAAACTAACAAGTTATATTGTTGAGCTTTCAAAAAAATATGACAAACAAATATTTCTAACTACACAAAACCCAGCTACTTTAGACGGTATAAATATATTTGATAAAGAACAAAAACTATTTATTGTCTCTAGAAAGAAAAAAGGACAAACAACAGCTAAACTATTTACTTCTGAAAAAATGCCTAAGAACGAGAATGGTGAAAAAATAATGCTTTCTGAAGCAATGATTAAAGGATTTATTGGTGGTATACCTAGAGGTTTTTAAATGGATTTTGGTTTGATTTGTGAAGGTCCAACAGACCAGGCAGTAATAGAAAATGTTTTATGTGGTATTTATGATAATGAAGATTTATTTGAAGAAATAACCCCCCTACAACCTGGTGGTGTATCTGACACTAATAAAGATGGTGGCTGGGAAAGAGTCCTAGAATATATAGCTAGTTATAAATTTCGTGAAGCTTTTAGTTTTATTGATAATATCATAATTCAAATTGATACAGATGTAGCAACAAATATAGGTTTTGACATCGACTTTAGAGACCAAAATGGTATCACTACTAAATCTATACCTATAATTATAGATAAAGTAAAAGAACGCCTAATTGAAAAAATCAACTCCATCGAAGATGGTTTTTATGACAAACACAAAGATAGAATATTTTTTGCAATTTCAGTTCATTCAATTGAAACGTGGATATATAAACATTACGACAATCAATCAAGAAAAAGCCAAATAAACAATGGAGAAGAAAACCTAGCTAAACAATTAAATAAAAATAAAAAGTATAATAAATATATAGAAAAAGGTTCTAAAAATAGTCTATTAATGAAAAAAAACTATGATAACTATAATGAGCTTACAATTTCTTTCTTCAACACTAAAACAGCAAAAAAATCTATAAATAGCCTTTACGTTAAAGACGAAAGTTTCAAAATTTTTATAGATAGTTTACCTCCACTATAAATTGCAAACTTCCCGCTTACAATAACTTGCAAGCGGGACTTCAATCTAATCCGCCAAGTTCCTATTGGTATAAGTCTTTATGGTATCTATCTGCTCATCGATCCCAATTTTATCAAGACAGTCATTCTAAAAAAAAGTCAAAAATCACATTATTTTAATGGCACTCACTTCGTATGTTTTTGCATTTTATTATTAGGAAACATAAGGAATCTCTAAATTAACGGCTCACTTT
>Ga0209396_1005648_pt1 | contig 11755 bp, 11 predicted proteins | sample GOMGulsemesocosm_6_FD_184638 | JGI IMG/M metagenome (GOLD analysis project Ga0209396, IMG submission 184638) | Methane-oxidizing microbial communities from mesocosms in the Gulf of Mexico - GOM8C Gulf of Mexico (SPAdes) (version 2) | ecosystem: Environmental > Aquatic > Marine > Cold seeps... | reverse complement strand
TATTTACCCTGTTAAGTACTTGGGCAACTTTCTCTTTTCTGATGGCTTTATTGATGCCTCGATAGATAAGCGGTAACTCAACATTTTGGCTAACCGTCATATCACCAATCAAGTTAAAATCTTGAAAAATAAAACCTATCTCTCTATTTCTGACTTTAGCCATTTGCGATTCTGATAATTTTGTCACCGAAACATCACTGATGTGATATTCACCACTAGTGGCTTTATCTAATAAACCAATAATCGATAACAATGTTGATTTTCCGCCACCAGAAGGCCCTTGGATGGTGACATAATCGCCCTGACTAATGGTTAAGTCGATACCTTTGAGAGCCTTGGTTTGTGTGCCTCCAGTGTGATATATCTTGCTAAGGTTAGTAATATTGATCAGTATTTTTGAATGAGTCATTATCTTGTTACCTGAGGTTGTCGTTATTGTATTCGCTAGTGGAAAGCGCTTGTGTAAATTGATTGCGGTCTAGTTTTAAGTTGTTTAACTAATGAATAGGACAAACTAAACCGATAAGTCATTTGTTTTAATTAAGGGTTAACGTTGGATATTGTTGAAAGTTCGAGGTATCAGACATAATCACTTGCTCGCCCTTAGCTAAACCGCTGAGTAACTGAATTGAGTTAGTGGAACTATCGCCAATGGCAACTTTAGTTCTAGTCGCTTGTGAGTCACCGGTAAGTTTAAATAAAAAGACGGTTTTTCGGTCTTGCCAATGAGCAGGTTTAGCAAGTAATAATACGTTATCTAAACGTTTTATTTCGACTATGCCATTGACCCTAAGATCAGGGCGGGCTTCACTGGGTAATTCTTTGGGTAACTCAACATCTATAGTGACAGTACCGTTCACTACCGCTGGATCTATACGTGAAACAATGCCGTTAATTTTACTGCGACGAGTATCTATTTCTACCGCTTGGCCTATTTGAATATCTCTTGCTTGGCTTTCTTGTATGCGCAACTCAGCTTTTAAGTTCTTTTGATCGGCAACACGTGCCAACGTTGTGCCTTTAACGACTTCTTGCCCTTCTTCAACAGCAATGCTCTGTAAAACTCCATGCATTTGAGCACGAACATTAAGTCGCTCAACTTGCTCGCTTAATAAAGTCAGTTGTAATAATTGTTGCTCTACTTTGGCTTGTTCGACATTGAGTAAGCTAACTTGTAATCGAGGTAATTGTTGTAATTCAAAGCGGGCAATTTCAAGCTCTAGTGTTAACTTCTTTTCACGCAATATTGCTTCATTATATTGATATAATGGAATTATTTTTTTTCCAATAAGTTGCCTTTTTACCGAGGCGTCAGCTATTGCTTGTTGATTTTCAATATCGAGTAATTTGACATCAGCTTGTTTTTTTTGATTTGCCGATTTTTGAGTTTCTTTCAATGCCTCAAGCTGAGCTTGAGCCACTTTATGGTCTATTTGCACACGCTTATATTGTTGCATTAATTCAGGCGAGCTTAATTGCAGAATAATACTTTCAGGGGTGACAATCGCGCCGGGTTCAAGTAATCGTTTTGTTACTTTGGCACTGACTCGCGCCGATAACCACTGCCTATTTTTTGCGATAAGGTTACCCGGTGCTCTGACGTCTTGTATCAAGTCCCCTGATTTAACGGTGGCGATAACTAAGTCATCTAGATCAATATTCGAAGCATTGTCGCTGTTATTTGACCAAAAATAAAAAGCAAAAACAGAACATGATATGACCGCAGCGATAGCAATGATGACAGTCGTTTTTTTAGCGTTATTATCGTTATTTTGTGATTCAAGAATTGTTTGCATTTATCACCCGTTTACCCACATTGTTAATGTCGGTACTGCTGTTATGTTAAAGATAAACAAACATTAACGGTGTTTTTCTTTAATTTCTTCGGCAATCGCTGAGATCCAGCTTGTTATAGATGAGCTGCACTATTTGTCGGTAAAGAGCAGAGATAAAGGGTGTCGGTAAAAAGCAGAGGTAAAGAGCGTAGTTAAAGAAGTAGAGATAAAGGATGTTGGCAAAGAATGTCGATGAAAAGCCATCGTTCAAAGTATCGATGACTAATTTAGTTTTTACTTAGCTTGGTAGTGTTGTTGAATCATCTCTATGTACTCTAGCCATACGCCTTCAGGTTGCCAGACCGAAAGCAGCTGAGGTTTAGCTATCGCTTCATCCATCCCCAACTGTGTAGTTTGATAAAGGTAAGCAAATGCTGATGCCCGGTAATTTAACCGACAATGCACTAAAACTTTATCTTGTTTATATTTACTCATTAACTTAACAAATGTTTGAAAATCGCTCAGTTTAGGCTCATGCCAATCAACTTCAATTTGTTCAAAAGACATCTCCAATTCGCTTATGTGTTGTTGCTCTTTGCTAAAGTCACCGGGTATCAAGTTAATGATGTGTTGGTAATCATTTTGTTTTAACAATGCTAAATCTGTTGATTCAGGCATGCCAGCACTGGCAAATATCGGTGATAATGCACGAAAGTTTTTAATATGATCGAGCGACATTGTTTCACGAGAACTCGTTTTATTATCAATTGCTAAACAGTAATTCGTCGCACCAAATGATAGTGATAATATAACGACGACCTTAAATAATGTTTTCATTTTTACCTTCCTATTAAGAGAGTTAGCGCTGAGTACTAGTTAATGACAACTAGCGTTAATTAAGGCGTGGCATTAAGCCGTTGATATAAAATATCACGATAATTTCGACTTAGCTTCACCCGAGTATTGTCACGTAAAACAATTTGATAATCACCGCTGTCGGTACTAATGAGCTCCCTGACATAGGTTAAATTAACGATGCAAGAGCGATGCACTCGCTGAAAGCCCTGTTCATGCAAACGAGTTTCCATATTTTTCATGGTTTCACGTACTAGGTGTGTTTTTTGGGGAGTATGAACACTGACGTAATCACCTTCAGCTTCAACCCAGTAAATATCGTCTGACTCAAGTAAATAGACATGACCATTAGAGCGGATCACTAAGCGTTCATTGTTAACATTGCCAGTAACTTGCTGACTGGCAGGTGATGCTGTCGTTAGTCCTTGTGTCTGAGTTAATAATTGAGTCAGTTGCTCACTACGCTCAGCAATGGAATTTTTCAATATTTGCTCACGTGCGTGCTGTAAACTTTCCTTAAAACGGGCATTATCGATGGGTTTAAGTAAATAATCGATAGCATGAGTATTAAAGGCTTCAACGGCGTATTCATCATAAGCGGTTAAAAATATAACCGGCGGCATATGCTCAGAGCCAACCGCGTTCACTACGTCAAAACCATTCACTTTCGGCATCTTAATATCAAGAAAAACCAAATCAGGTTTTAAAGATAAAATAGACCGAATAGCTTCACTGCCATTCCCGCACTCGCCAATAACATCAATATCACTTTCTTGCTCAAGACGAAGAGAGACCCCTTCTCTAGCCAAAGGCTCATCATCAACAATTAATACCCTTATGGTCATGACTCTGCTGCTCCAAGGTTAATTGCCAGTTTGATAGACACAGTTACACCACCATATTTATTATTGTTTAGTGAAAATTCATATTGAGAGCCATACAACTGCGCTAACCGAGATTTAACATTACTCAAACCTATACCTTCTTTAAAGTTTTCAGCATCGAAATTACAACCGACACCATCATCAGTAAGGGTAATAAGTAAATGTTCGTTTTCAATAGCGCAATTAATAGTTAGTTGACCCTTACCTTCTTTTTCTTCCAGGCCATGCTGCATAGCATTTTCAATTAACGGCTGCAATAACATCGCCGGCACGGAGACTGACATAGCCGCATCATCATACTGTTTTACAATACTAATTTTATCGCCAAATCGAACCTGCTCGATAGCCAGGTACTGCTCTACATGAGAGAGTTCTTTTTGCAGTGGGATCCATTGTTGATCCTTGTCGTCGAGAGAGTTTCTAAAAAAAGTACTTAATCGGTTAATCATTTCCGTTGCCTGATCTTTTTCTGATTTCATCACTAATACCGATATAACATTCAAGGTATTAAATAAAAAGTGCGGGTTAATCTGCATCTTCAGTGTTTGCAACTGAGACTCCATAAGTTGATTATTCAGTTGACTAGCGATAAGCGCTTTTTGCTGGGCTATTTGTGAGAAATTTTTAATATTGAAGTTAGTCACTAAGATAGTGTAAATAATGGTATTAAAGAGAAATAGATTATCGCCAAAGAGAAAATGACCTATGTGTTGCCAAGGTTTATAAGTCTCCATACTCGGCGCCATGTCTTCAAAGAAATGATAATGAAAACTAATCATCAGCCCAGCGACAAAGGATAGTATCAATAAAAAGAAAGCATGCATCAGTAAGGCTTTTAACCAATTTTCATACTTAATAGGAAACAGAGTTGCTAACCATAAAACAACGGGTGTTAACAGCACCCAGGGCAACCAAACCCTAAGGGTGAAGAATTTCAGGTGGGAGAAAAAATTCATGGTGAAGTGATGACTGGTGAGCCAACTTGATATTTGTGTTAACACGGTAAAAAAGGCTAAACCAAGCCAAATAGTGACTAATAATAGTGCTATGTTTTTTATGCTTATTGTTCGGTTTACTTGCTCTGTCATGTTATTCGAACCAGGTTTGTAACCACGATTTATATCGCAGTAAAATGAAATAGAAAATTTAATATTAAATTAACAATGGCCTATAAGGCAGTAGCTTAGCCAATTACATCAATGCTGAACAGTGCTGAACGACTAAGAGAATGAAAATGTCGATGAAATAGCCATTAAATACGATAAAGGTTTTTTGATTAAGGCCACCGAACAATGATTTTTATAACCTTGGCATAGAAGCTCAAGTTCTTGGTGGGGCAAGTAGCGGTCTATTTTCAGCTGTGATAACGAATGTCACCCATCGATTTGCAACAAAAGTTAGTTTTCAAATTTCAACGATAATAAAATATTTATAGGTTACTGCGGAAGTTAAACTTAACCGCTTTACGCATCAAGTTGCCATAGTACCTTATCGTCCGGTTGAGCTTGAACGTCAGCAAGTATTAAGCAAGGAATTATTTACCCCCGATGCTTTTAAGTTTGATAAAGCGCTATGACAGTACATTTCAATTCAGCGTCGTGGTTTAACCAAACGAAAGAAGATGTATTGAAGTAGTATAAAAAGTCCCCTACTTTTTCAATATTGATTTTCAATCCGCGAAGGGATTATACGTGGCGGTATCTTGGTTGGTATCACGCGCTTTGACTTCTGCCTTATAATTAGCATGCTCGGTATATTTTGCGGGCTCATTCGTATCACCTCCAAAATAGTACTATTAGATGTCACGTAATAAACAGCCACATCAATACCTATTATAATACGAAGCCTTAAGGATATTTGTTATGACTTAACCGTACATTAAATGGGTCATAAAAATCACTAAACAATAAAGCCTCATTACCCAAAATCATTTTATCTACTTATATTCATAACCCCTTCTTTATCCCAAACTTTTAATTAAACATATAAAATAGGGGCTTAATCATGACAACATGGAATAAAGGTAAACGTGTTGGTTAGAAATTGAAAACAAACTAGAACAATTGGCTTTATTCAATTTAACCATAGATAGTAAGCTTAGATCTTATGATTTAATAAGCTTAAAAGTCCGCGATATATCATCAGCCTCACTAATTCAACAATGCCTGAGCAAGTGGATTTGTATAAATAAACTATCTCCTTCTGATTTTTTATTTCCCAGCCCAAGGTAAGCTGGCCATCATATTTGTTATCACTACTATGCCAATATAGTTAAAACTGGGTATCGAAATTAGGCCTAGATATAACTCAGTATGGAACACACTCCCTCAGGCGTACTAAAGCATCACTAATTTACGCAAAAAAAATTTAAGAGCTATACAACTACTGCTTGTCTATCCAAAACTCCAGAGCACGATTGAATACCTAAGGGTTGAGATTGAGGATGCTCTATCAATTTCAGAAGAAACAGAAGCATAAAGTGACTGAAGCACCATAGAAAGTTTTGGCAAAAACCTTTTATTTAGATTAAATCTTTAAGGCACTATCGCCCCTGAGCAAGATAGATGTATGGATTTATGTCAGCTATATGAGTGGAAAGTTGCTCTTTATAACAGAGGAACTTCATACCTACTACACATGGGTAGGCCATTTGATGTTACAGTTTATATATAGCTTTAATGGTTGTTTTTATTAACTTCATGTAAAACTTGCTTCGCAAGCACCTTAAACGTACTAAATGCATTTTGCCAGGTTACTATAATATCGCCATAAACCATCGGTATAACATACTGGTTAAACCGTTCTTCATATAGCTCATTTTCTTCCAGTATTTTCAAGCCATACAAAAGCTCAGCAATAGGGTTTTGAACAAACTCCTCATGCTGATTTCCATACCGAGCAACACCCTCAGCTATTACTTTAGCAACCAGTGGAACTAGAGTTTTAATATTCGCTAGTTTGGCTTGTTGAATGTAGTAAGTATCATAAATGTGGCGGATTAACGCAGGATCGTCGTCTCTTTGATTATCGCGAGTAAAGCTAGCTGTTCTTCTGAGCATTGAAACTAGCTTTTCAGCCTGCGTACTAATAATGCTAGTAAAGTCCATTGTTTCGACTTCGGGTGTTTCTTGCATTGCTTCATTTGTTAATGAAGAAATCTGTCGTTGATTTACTTCGTCATAAAGTAAAGTCTCTATCACCTCAAGTTTAATAAAGGGCCTTAAACATGGAACGATTGAGTGAGCTTGAGGATAGCGAATGTCAAATTGTTGATAACGGTATTCATCAAAAATTACAGACTTACTCTCAATGGTGAACAAATCACTCGAATTAATCATATCGAGAATTTGGTGGTGTAACTCTTTTCTCGCTTTTCTTTTCTGAGTTTTTGATATTTCTGTCAACAAGTCTTTAGGAATAATTTTAATATCAACATCTTCAGACATTCTATGGGTTTTAATGCCTGATTTAGCTAATGCCGTTCCACCAGAAAACACCAACAAATGTGTATCAGATGACAACTCTGACAGTAGCTTTAATAGCGCAACAACATAGTAATCCTTTTCAACAATGGCAGGGTTCCCCATCCCTAAAGCATCGGAAACATCTAAAAACAAACTACTATCAATTGGCATTAATAGCTCTATTACTTACGACAATTTTACGTTTAAAACGGTTATTAGTTATGATTTGAAATGAAGCTGGGATTTGAAGACTATCACCATCAATACTTCGCTGTGAGAATTCGTCAAACTTGTAATCAATACCGAGTTTTTCGATAGCTTCTAATATAACACCATCAGCCCCCGCAGGAGAGCTTGGCATCAAGTTACCTGTGATACGGTTTTCTCTTGCTTTGGTATAAAGTCCATAACCAATACGTAATAAATCACCCGCATCAACGAGCTTTTTTAGAACACGCCCCACTTGGTCATACCCAGCAATATCAGTAAAATCAGCACGTGCAAAGACATATCGCTTTGAGCGATTTATTCTCGTTTTTACTTTACTGGTTATCGTCATGGTAGAACTCCAATTTACACAGCCTAAATATAGCAAACATACGACATTTAAACAACGCAAACATACGACACTAAAATTAGAAAGTCATTTGAAAACTCATTTAAATAGAGCATCCTTGTTCAATTTTGTCATTTGATATTATGACTAAAGGAATCCGTATAGATTTGCTTCTAACACTTTTAGTAATTACTAAAAATAATAGTAATTGGTAGTAAACTTCAATCTTCATAAATCTCCACCTTTACCCTCAACTTTTAGTTAAACATTTAAAATAGGACCTTAATCATGACAGCTTGGAATAAAGGTAAACGTGTTGGTCAGAAAAAAGCATTTAAACTTGAAGACTATATTTTAAACAATAAGTGGCGCATCAGAATACGGTTAGAAATTGAAAACAAACTAGAACAATTGGCTTTATTCAATTTAGCCATAGATAGCAAGCTTAGATCTTGTGATTTGATAAGCTTAAGAGTACGCGATATATCATTAGCATCGCATGTTCAATCTCGTACAATGATAGAACAAAAAAAACTCACAAAGAAGTTCAGTTTAAAATAACACCCAAGACCCAACAATGTTTGAGTCAATGGATTTGTACAAATAAGCTATCTTCGTCTGATTATTTATTTCCTAGCTCAAGGAAAGTAGGCCATCATATTTGCTATCACTACTATGCCAATATAGTTAAAAATTGGGTATCGAAGCTAGGTCTAGACATAACTCAATATGGTACACATTCACTTCGGCGTACTAAGGCATCACTCATTTACGCCAAGACAAAGAACTTAAGAGCGATACAACTACTCCTTGGCCATTCAAAACTACAAAGTACAATTGAATACCTAGGTGTTGAAATTGAAGATGCCCTATCAATTTAAGAAGAAACAGAAACATAAAGTAACGGAAGCGTCACTCGAGTTATTGGCTGAAACGGCTTATTTAGGTTAAATACTCTATGGCGCAATCGCCCCTGAGCGAGATAGAGTTACAATGACTTTAGTCGCACTTCAAAGTTGATACTAAGAATTGCTTACTCAAAGTCAATTTTGTTTTCTTTACACCAAAACTCAACAAACTCTCGCAACTTTTGACCTCGATATTTATACCATTCATCTACCAATCCAAGTTTTTCTAGCACAGTTTTAAACCGTCGGAATGCACCTTTACCATGTATCGATTGGGATAATATTTCTGACTGATTAGGAATAACAACTCGTGCGATAAATTTCTCTATGATGCGGTACTCATTAAAATCGTACTTTTCAGGCAAAGACAAATAGTCATCCTGATTATCTAAATAATGTTTGGCACTAGCAACCGCTTCACAATACCACTCAGCAGAATCAGATAAATCTACATCGTTTTCTGCTGCTCGGAGCTCCTCATCAGTAAACATACAGACTTGTTCCGTCTTGGTGTTTAAAAATGACTCGCTCATATCACTATCAAAATCTACGGCGTCAATAATATCGTCTATTTTTACTTTCATGCAGGTTACTCACCGATTCGCGGTAAATTATAACGCCCTGTTAACAGGCAATAAAATAGTTGGTTAAAATAAGTGACGAATGGGCAAAAACCAACTGTTTTTTGTCCTTGTATAACAGCTTATAGCATTCAACTACGCGTAAATTGAAATCTCTGGGATCATTTCTTTTAAAGTTGAAGCCAAATATTTGTAGTCAACACTATCAATTCCAAAATTTATTTCAACCTCATGAACCTGATTTTCACCATAGGAAAGGATCAACTTATTTGTTTTGAGAAGCGCTGATTTAACTTTGCTATGTTTACATAGTTTTTCATAGTGGCTTTCAAAGTGGCAGACCCCGGCCTCTGGAAATTCAAATTGTCTTTGAATCATAAAGTATGGTTCATCATCGACATCTAAATCATCATGAAACAACACTTGATAGTAATCACCACTGATTGACACCGAAACAGTTTTAAGTTGTAACTCCATGACTCCTCCTTGAATGCTAACGCCCATTTAATGACTTATTCAAAATAAACATACCAAAACACAATCAATAAATTACAAAGAAAAACACAAAGCCGCAAACTTAATTTGTAGCATATATGTAGCAACTTGGTTGCACATTAATTACTTAAACAATATCACTTAAACGTCGCTAAATGCCACTTTGAAGACCCAAGCTATTAGCTGAAATTACTCACAATAAGGTGTGCTATCGATATGTAAGCGGACATAGATATTTGAAAGGGTATCTGCACACGTTCGCAGACCTGACATAGGTAAATTTTTTCTCGGAACTATCATTAAAAGTTATTCTATACTTTTACTTATGAATTGTTGGGTTACGGCGCATTTCAAGAATTAAAAACTGATTTAGATAACTGTAACTAATTTAAAAATTATGAAAAAAATAAACCAGCACGCTTGTCGTCACTGTTTTACTTATCTGGACAATATGGATTACCGTCTGAGGGTTATGGAAAAATGATTAGATATTTCATCTTTTTTGGCGTTCTATTGATTTCATCTTTGTCAGTAAAATCTGCACCAGTGAAAATAGTTTGCAGTACCGATAATCCAAATGGCTCAATACATGTAGTTGCCTTAGAAAAATTCGGAGAGTTAATTGCAAAATATTCAAACGGTAGGTTAATTGCTGAAATTCACTTCCGTGGCAATGAAGAGTTTCCAGCGATTATGGGGGAAGAGGTCAACATGAATATGATGATGACCAGTCATAGTGGCGTACATAATCGAGTGCATGTTACCGCTATTGCCTCAGGGAATGCCTCTATTAAAGCTAGTATTTTAGAATTCTTAATGTTGCCATATATTTTCGAAGACAAAAAATCGGCAATGAAGCTTTTTCGAAGTAAATTTATGATGGAAGAGATTAACGAAGTCTTGGCGAGAAAACACAATATTAGAGCTATTGGATGGCTTATAGGTGGATTCAGGCATATGACAAACTCTAAAAAGCCAGTTCAACGACTAGAAGATATTCAAGGATTAGTTATTCGGACTCCCCGCAATCGCCTAATGAGGGATACCTATATGACTCTGGGCGCAGAGGTAATCCCATTGAATTGGGAGCTTACATTTGAGGCACTTAAGAAAGGTGAGATAGATGGGCAAGAAAACCCATATTCAGTCATTGCTGATTCAAAATTTTGGGATGCCAACCAAAAGTATGTAACGAATAATGGCCCTTTTTTATGGGTAGGGCCTATTTTGATGAACGAAGAATTTTATCAAAGTTTGCCTGATGATTTAAAAAATGTCGTTAGAAAAGCTGGTCGGGAAGCTTCAGAATATGAGTGGGTGTGGGAAAATAATAAAAGCAACGAATTCAAATCTATCTTATTGAATAATAATATGAAAATTTCAGACTTGGAAGATAAACAAAGGTGGGTTGACGCAACAAAACCACTCTGGGGAAAATACTATAAATTTATAGGATATGGGGATGATGCAAAGGGAAAAAAAATAGTTGAACATGTTTTGATAATAACAAATCAGTAAATTTATAAAGCCGAGTTTTCATGCTGTGTTTTTAACTATAAAGGGTAGTCAATACAATTTGCATCTGTTTCATAATTTACGCTAGCTTTATTCATAACTTATCTAAACTTTAACCATATAAAACTTAATCAAAATGTAGCAATACAATTCGATTACCTAATGACTAATGTGGCAGAGGTTAGTCTTACGAATTCAACAGTAATGGCTGCTATCGAGCCATTTGCAGAAGTTAAAATTTAGTGCTACCCACTTCCGCAATGCGCACTTTCAAGACAAGCTACAAAGCAGAAATTGGGGGGGGTCAATCAACATCCTTGTTGATCTACGTTTCATGAAATCTAGTTAACTATAGACAAGAATCGATGTTTATCAATTTATCTGGAACTAGATCTGTTTACGCATATATTTTATAACTTTTAACTATCAGCATTAGAAAATGTATTGCTTTAGTTGTTGTGGCTAGCTTCCGCTTTGCGCACTTTTTTGACGTTAGCTTTTGGTGAGGGAAAACTTACAAAAACTCATTGTTCTAAGGTCATTAGCTACAACTTTGCTGACCCTTTTATTAATAAAAAACCTACCTCAAAACTGTCAGTAAAGATACGTTAGCGGACGTTTCACTATTTCGTTTTTATGACTCGTCTGTGGTATTTATTGTCGTTTACTTATCTTCTTCAAAGTGCGCATTAGAGACGTTAGTGGTGATATTAACAGTACTT
>Ga0209396_1005644_pt1 | contig 11756 bp, 11 predicted proteins | sample GOMGulsemesocosm_6_FD_184638 | JGI IMG/M metagenome (GOLD analysis project Ga0209396, IMG submission 184638) | Methane-oxidizing microbial communities from mesocosms in the Gulf of Mexico - GOM8C Gulf of Mexico (SPAdes) (version 2) | ecosystem: Environmental > Aquatic > Marine > Cold seeps... | reverse complement strand
AATGAAGTAAAAGATCGCCTACACGAAAGCGCATTGGGTATGTCCGGTGGCCAGCAGCAGCGATTGGTGATTGCCCGTACCATCGCCGTGAAGCCGGAAGTATTATTGCTGGATGAACCGGCCTCGGCCCTGGACCCAATTTCCACCCTAAAAATTGAAGAGCTGATTCACGAACTTAAAAACGATTTCACCATCGCCATCGTGACTCACAACATGCAGCAGGCGGCGCGGGTAAGCGACTACACCGCCTTTATGTACATGGGTGACATGATAGAATTTGGTGACACCGACCAGGTATTTACCAATCCAACCAAAAAACAAACTGAAGATTACATTACTGGCCGTTACGGCTAGGGGGTAATTTTATTAGGCTGCGATGAACAACGACTCTAATTATTTTTCAGTCGCGTCGTGCATACATCCTTGTAGCCTTGCGCTGGCATCCATGCCAGCAACATACTGAAAAACAATTAGAGCCATTGTCTTATTACTCTTTTGATGATCGCCCAATAAAATTTAGCAAATTAGAGGCAAACATGGATTTAACCAAAGACGCACACAGTCACCACATTAGTCAGCAGTTCAATTCAGAGTTAGAGCAGCTTAAGAATCACCTGTTGGAAATGGGCGGCCTGGTTGAACGTCAGGTGGGAGATGCCATCAACGCCCTGGTCAATGCCGACAGTGAGCTGGCAGTGAATGTGCGCGCCACCGACAAAAAAATTAACCAGATGGAAATGGACATAGACGAAGAGTGCACCCGTATTATTGCTCGCCGTCAGCCTGCGGCTTCGGATTTACGTTTAGTGATTACCGCCAGTAAAGTGATCAGTGACCTGGAGCGAATAGGCGATGAGAGTGCCAAGATTGCTCGCCAGGCCATTAAGCTGTGTGAAGAAGGGGAGTCTCCCAGAGGGTATGTGGAAATTCGCCATATAGGTGGACGTGTGCAGGCCATGACCCAGAAGGCCCTCACCGCCTTTGCGCGTTTGGATGCGGATGCTGCCTTGGCCGTGGCCCGGGAAGATAAAGACGTGGACATGGAATACGAGAGCGCCATGCGTGAGATGGTGACCTACATGATGGAAGACCCACGCTCCATCAAGCGAGTGATGAATGTCATATGGTCGTTGCGTGCCTTAGAGCGCATTGGCGATCACGCCCGTAACATTGCCGAAGGGGTGATTTACCTGGTGAAGGGCAAGGATGTACGTCATCTAAGCCTGGATGAGATGCAGCGTGAGGTACAAGGTAGCTAGAACCTAGGTTCTTGGGAGGAAAATGCTAAGCCCTTGATAAGATTTACAAAAAAGTAATATTTGGGCTTGACCCCAAGGCTATGTTTCCATAAGATGCGCCCCATTAGTGCCGACATAGCTCAGTTGGTAGAGCAACTGACTTGTAATCAGTAGGTCCCGAGTTCGACTCTTGGTGTCGGCACCACTAATACCAAAGCCTCCGCAGTTAGCGGGGGCTTTTTAGTTTCTGGCGTATGGGAAATTGTTTACATTAGTGTTTACAGTTATGGATTAGACATCAAGGAACGAAAATGAAACTTCTCCAAAACCTAATTACCTCTTTAAGTTCAGATGACTGTTCATTGAGCGGAGTTCTTTTGAAGGTAAAGGTCCTCCTTCATAATATCGGAGACCCTAAAATAAAGGCTTGGATCGATAGTGAGTTGAAAGGTTACGATAAGGAAGACACCTTACCTGAATACCGCCTCTTACCGAGCCAGCCGTTTGCTTATATTTCCAACGGCTATCATTACAAGGAAAGGCAAGCTCTCCCGACATCACACCTCTCCTCTGATTTAGAAAAATCTTTTATTCTTCAAAATGTGGCTAACTCTATAAATGTCCTCGAAAGCTTGTTAAAAAGTGAGGGAAATACATTAACCAAGACCTATGGGCCAGAATATTACGGGTTATTTGATGATCAACTTGGGCATAATTGGTCAGTTGGCGGTCTCTGGATAGAAACGTCTAAAGATTTAATGAAGGATGTTTTATTTCAAGTAAAGTCTAGGCTGTTGGACTTTCTCTTAGATATGTCGAGTCAGGTCTCTGGCGACGAAATACAAGAGTCTGAACATCCACAAATATCAGAGTTATTTAGAAATACAGTGCTAGGAGGAAAAGGCGATATGGAAAACAAAACCACTATAGGCGATAACAATACAATTATTATTGGAAGCGATAATAAGACTGATATTTCAATCAATGTAACTAAGAACGACTTTGAATCCTTAAAGAAAGAGCTATTGAAGCATAATGTTTTAACTGAGGATCTTGAAAGCTTAAAGTCTGCAATTGACAGCGACGGCCAGGAGCTCAGTGTAGAGCAAGGTGTTGGTAGTAACGTAAGCTCATGGATAGGCAATATGGTGAGTAAAGCTGCCTCCAAGGTGTGGGATATTGAATTGACACTGGCCGCGGGTGTTTTAGATAAGTCCATACGTAACTACTATGGAATGTAGCTTTTCTAATTTCGCGGGTAAATAAATTTTATAGAGGTTACTTTTATGCTTTCCAAGGTAGCTACAAACTGAGTATTAAGCTTGTAGCTCGGTGACAAGGTTACATTGGTTACCCTCGTACCTATGGTATCTACAGGCCTAGTATCCGTAACCGGGGTTTGATTTTAGTGGGTTACACGGTTACTTATATCCAAAGTTTTCGGGTGCCAGTCCGTATTTGTCGTAGTACGTATTTACAATGCTCTCTTCCTTGCCGAAAGATTCCTGAATCATATCTGTTATATGCTTTCTAAGCAGTTTTTCAGGCTTGCTTTGCCCTAATATGAATCCTTCTTCATAGAAAAATTTGTGATTTGAGATTTTATCTTTTTGGTCTATTTGTTTTAGAACTCTAGCGGGCCTACCTTCAACTCTTAATTTATATGGTTGACCAGTTTCTTGTCCTGCTAGAAACCCAGATACAAATTGTCCAAGAAGAAAGCGTAGTGTGACTTTCAAATCAACGTTATCTAAAGGTTTTTTTCCATTAATCCCAAACTCCTTAATTAGATGCGCTGGATCAGACGTTTTACCATTGTTATCAAGCTGGTCGAAATACCGCTCAAAAGCACAGAGCAAGTGTTTAGATAGTTCTTGTGGAACCTTCAAACCTTCTTTAGACCTTTGAATTGACTCACGTAGCAGCGCTTCAGACGCAAGGCGAGCACTTTCGGGGTTCTCCTGAATTAACTGCAATGTATCAACAACCCATTGATTAAAGCTCTCCTGCTTACTCCCCACTTCTACACCTCATTAGCCACAAATTGAAAAAGTATATTCTGCTCCAGAGCAGACTGTAAGCCAAGACTAATCACTCCATGGGAATATCCACTCCGAGTTCAATAACGAGCTCATCAGCACTAAAGGAGTGTGTTATGAAAAGTATGAATGTAACCCCAGTAACCAATGAGAATATAGATAGGGTTACAGGTGAAGTAACGATAAACCCTGATGTAGTCTCGGCTAACGACGATAGCAACCATGTAACCGATGTAGCCACCGAGAATGCTCGTAGGGAAGTTGACCTGACAGGTAGCATGATTTTATGCGGTGTTATGCAGGAAGGTGCAGTATTAGGTGAGGCGTCGAGTGATGGAATTAGACGATTTCCAGATAGGGATGACCCTCAAGGTAAAAAGACGGGGTGGGTTTGCGAATTTCATGATGAAGAAGGCCTTTTAGTCGCGGCTAATTATGGTACGTGGCGTGACGAAGGGAATAACCGAATGTGGCGTGAAACAGGCTACACAGCATTGCCAGAGGTTGAGCAGAGGGCAATAGATGCTGGGATACGTCGTGCTGGATTAGAGCGCCAGGAACTGATAGTACGAAGCCAAAAGGAAGCTCGTATTAAATTGAAAGGCGAGTTAAATAACTTGGCTAAAATCAAGGATCACCCGTATTTTCAGCGTAAGGGTATTAAGGTTCAAAGTACAGTTTATGCTCAGGGAAGTAAGGCGGTAATCCCAATGTACAACACTAAGGGGGAGTTAATAACAGCCCAAAGAATTGATGAAGACGGTACAAAGCGTCTTGCATCGGGTTGCGGCAAAAGAGGAGGGTTTCATCTTATAAAGGGCGATGATTCAGTTCTTATACTTACGGAAGGGTTCGCTACAGCTACGTCTTTGCATGAGGCTACTGGATATGCCTGTGCGATGGTTATTGACTGCGGCAATCTTCAAGCTGTTGCTGAGGACATTGCAGCGAGTCCACGCTACAAGAACTCCGTTATCGTGATCTGTGCGGATAATGACCAATTTGGTGAAAAGAATGCGGGGATAGAAAAAGGGACTGTCGCGTCAAAATCTATTCGCTCTTTGATGGTGGCCCCTGAGTTCAAGGACCTATCCACCAAGCCTACAGATTTTAATGACCTACATCAGTTAGAAGGGCTTGAGGCTGTGGCTGAGCAGGTATCACAGGTTGCTAAGATAGCTCTCCTAGGTTTACCCGAAGGTTTTGCCATAAAGAATGATGGCGTGTATTCACAGCAAAAGAACGCTGATGGAAAGATAATTGAGTCCATTGTTTGCTCGCCATTAACAGTAGAGTCTATGACTCGAAATGATCAAAGTGGGAACTGGGGTCTGCAACTAAAACTGGATGATCCTGATGGTAAGGTTCATTTCGTGACACTTCCAGCCGAAATGTTGCTAACAGAAAATGAGTATTTGAGCGTGTTGGTAAGGGAGGGTTTGAAGTTCGATTCTAGTAAGAGGAAGATTCTGCATAACTATTTATCTAGCTGCAAGCCTAGAAAGCGTGCCATGAATACGAGTAAGGTTGGCTGGATAGGAGCTAATTTCGTATTGCCCGACCGTTTAATCGGTAATACCAATGAAGAAATAGTGCTTCAATCTTCCAGTTTCGAGAAAAATGGCTTTGAGCAGAAGGGTACGCTGGAGGATTGGCAGGAAAACCTGTCCAAGTTATGTATTGGCAATTCTAGAATGATCTTTGCCGTAAGCATTGCCTTTGCTTCTGTGTTACTGCCATTAGTAGGCGAGGAATCTGCTGGCTTTCACTTTAGATGTGGGAGTAGTAGGGGTAAGACAACTATGCTGCGATTGGCAAAATCTGTTTGGGGAAATCCAGCACAATTGCCTAAGTGGAGAGCTACCGGCAATGGTATCGAGGGCTTGGCTACCAAACATAATCATTGTTTGTTGTGCCTTGATGAGCTTGGCCAGGCTGACCCAAAGCATATTGGTGATAGTGTTTACATGTTGGGCAATGGTGAAGGTAAACAAAGAGCAGGGCGCAGTGGTGCTGCCCGTGAAAGACAAAGCTGGAATTTATTGTTCCTATCTACTGGTGAGATCTCGCTAGCGGCCACTCTGGCTAAGGTTGGCCAGAAGACCATGGCAGGACAGGAGGTTCGATTTATCGACCTACCTGCTGACGCTGGTGCAGGACTAGGGGCTTTCGACACTGTGCATGACTATGGGGGCGGGAGTCAGTTTGCCATAGCTATTAACGAAAGCTCGTACAAATATCATGGGACTGCTGCTCAGGCGTTCATCGAGCATATTGCCGAAGACAAAGCGGGATATAGCCAGATAGCTGAGGAGCATATTAATGATTTTCTTGGTGAATTGAACATCGAGGGCGCTGATCCTCAAGTTCAGCGTGTGGCTCGAAAGATCGCGTTAGTTTATGCCGGTGGGATGCTGGCTACAGATTTTGAAATAACGCAGTGGCCTTACACTGATGTACTGGAGGCTTGTATAACTTGTTTTGACGCATGGCTTGAAGAGCGAGGTGGCGATGTTTCTCACGAAGAAACCCAGATACTGGAGGCTATTAAGTCACTCTTAGAAACAGAGGGTGATGCAAGGTTTAAGGATCAAAGTGACTATATTAGAACTAATACCAGTTGCTGGGGGATTAAAGCTGAAGGCCATTTCTGGGTCTCTACTAGCGCCTTTAAAGATGCACTATGTCGTGGTTTCGATACCAAAAAAGTAATCGAAGTATTGACCGAGAAAGGCTATCTAGTACGCGGTAGTGATAGGCCTACAGTTACTAAACGTAGTAGCAGTGGTTCTAGTCGATACTATAAGATCAAAGAATCCATTGTGTCTTATGGCTTTGATGATGTTGATGCTAGTGCTGTAGAGGCTTCTGAAGAAGAGGTTGAAGTCCCTGGTGATGTCTCGAACCTATGTGAGTTGGCACTTGGTTACAGTGTTTAAAATGGTTGCATCTAAATACTTCAACTAGGCGTTCAATTTATTTAAGCCTATCTTGTAACCGGTCTGATACATGGCCGGTTACTAGGGTTACAGCAACCAAACAGCATGTTTATTAATGCCTTCGCCATAGCTTTATCATATCCATTTGATGCCTTTGGCATCCCTTTCAACAACCCACCTAAGAGCCGTTATAAGTAAGTTGAACCATAACTAGGAGCTTACTTATGAACCCAATAATCGCACATATTCTAAAGGCAATAGTCATTGCTGCACTGGCATCAGCTCTTGATGCTGTCAGAAACCCTCAAGATAAACCTAAGTATTAGGAGGTTATATGGCAATTGTAGGCTACGCGAGAGTATCGACAGTAGGGCAATGCCTTGAGGCGCAGTTAACAGCCCTTAAGGACTGTGAAAGGGTGTTTCAAGAGAAGGAATCAGGGGCCAAAGCAAAACGTATAGAGCTTGAGCGTATGCTTGAGTTTGTCCGTGACGGTGATGTAGTTGTGATTACAAAACTGTGCCGACTAGCACGTAATACAAGGCACTTACTGGAGGTTGTGGAGTTTCTAGATGGTAAGAATATAGGCCTAAAGGTCTTGAATCTTGGTATTGATACTTCATCTCCGACAGGGAGGCTCATGCTGACGATGATTGGGGCTGTAGCTGCTTTTGAACGGGAGCTACTTCTTGAGCGTCAGGCAGAAGGGATAGAAATAGCTAAGAAAAAAGGAAAGTACTTAGGTAGGAAGCCAACGGCTATGGCTAAAGCTAATGACGTAAGGGAATTATTGGCGGATGGAATAGCAAAGACAATTGTTGCGGAGAAATTAAATATCAGTGTGTCTAGTATTTACAGGGTATTGAAGGAAGGGGGGTAGGTCCCACCCCCTTCGCCCCGAACACCGTTACCCTAATACAACTTTCTTGCTAATAAGTGGGCTTCCATCGTAGTACAAGCCACTTGGCATTAGGTCTTTATAAACTGAATAAGCTAGATCACTAACCTCTTTAGTTAATATTTCAAGTGCTTCAACTTTTTTATCATTATCAAATACTTTACGACTTCTATCTGGAACTATAAGACTATCTCGAGTGAAATATGACTCGAGTGTCACAAGATAAGCCCTAGTCTTTTCGAGTAACCCTAAATCCATGTAAGTTGGATTATCTAATTCAGGCCCCATGTTATATGCAATAGACGCGATATCGTAACTTGAAAGATTTTTCACCATCGCTTTCTTAGCATTAGGCATATCTGCAATAATGTTTTTTAGAAGGCGCGCTATTTTCCTTAGGTTGCCATTGTAGTATCCATCCCTATTTTTAATGAGATGCATATGAAGAAAGGGCTTATTTTCTAGAAGTTGGTAATTCTTTTTATCATATATCTTCACTGCTCTATCATGCTTCTGAAGAGAACGCTGATAGGTATGCGTGTTAAACCAGCAGGAGGGTACGATATCAACTTTTCTTTGGAGGCTTCCACCCTCTAGGGCTATAGACTTTGCACCTGTACAGTCTACAGTGCATTCGTAATATCTACTCTTTAGCTTTTTCTCAGATGTATCTCTTAATTCGTTAAGCAGCTCAATCATTGATCTGGATTCTGGGCTATAACACTCTGTACCATCTAATTTTGGTAATTGAACACTCCAAATATCAGACTTAAGTATTAACATATCGACATCTGAATGACCTTCAATATGAATGTCCAAGGCTACAGAACCCTGCAATTCTTTTGTTGCATAAATCCCTCCAGTTTCCAGCATAGATATTAAAGTATCTGCAACTCGATTCCCTTCATTAATACTAACTTGAGTAGAGGCTGGGTCTACAGCTGCCATCGCTCCAATTACATACTTCACGGCGGCGCTATCATTAATTCTTTCATAGCTTTCACGAAGGTGCTGATCTGCTGAATCCAACGCATAGCTATATGACTCTAGTCCAGCGCGTGCCTTAACACCTTGGCGTCGCTCCTTCAATTTTTTTAAACGATTATCGAAATTGATCATTTTTCATCTACCTTGATGAGTTTCATTGAGCCAAAAGTTCTACGGCCATTATTATTAAAATAAGCAGCTTTTCCGATGCTCATATCGTCGTTGAATTGAATTTCACAGAAGCCTTGGTGCTTATTCAGTTCGAAAGCGTGTTCTACTTCAGGTTCATTCTTATAGCTGTAACTCAGAAGCCAGCCACCGCTTGGCCCTGTTCGTTTAGACATGGTTGCAGTGTAGCTTTCACTTTGGCTTTGCTTCGTCGATAGCCGTATCACTATTTGTTTCCAGTTTTGTTCTATTTCAATTAATGCGGGCCATTCATATTTTGGTTTAGATCCATCTTCGGAGAGTGTCTTGCCTTCAGCCTTCCATTTGCCATTCAAGTTTGGAATTTTATTAAATGGCAACTTCCACACAAACTTTGAGTAAAGCAGATGCAATAGAAAGTAGATTACACCTGTGCCTAAAGAGGCCTCTAGTACACTTCCTAGGCCCGTGAATGGCGAAATTAGAGAGGAAAAGTTTGCAATAGCTCCTGCCCCTGTAATTGATGCAACCCCTAGCCATCGCCCTATCTGGGTTCTGTCATGGTTAAAAACGGCGTAATCGTGCATTTTGCATCCTAGCAGTAAGCGGGTTAGAGCTAAGGGTAATTACTGAGGGCTGTGGGCCATATTTCAAGGGTTAAGTCGTAAATTGGCTATATGTGTCTTATCGCATATATGCGTCAAGCTGAAAGGAAAGGCTCCCAATTAGACTACACTTAAGTAAGGAGTCGTTGATTTATATAATGAGGTGGGTATGAAGCAGAAAATTTCAACTAGTGGGCAAGTAGCTTCATTTATTGTAGTTGGCGCCATGTGTATAGGCTTAGTTCCCGCGGCGATAGCTGGATCGGTTGTTGCTATTAGAGTGTTGGGTGTTGCAGGATTATTTGGTCTAGGTTATCTAACAGAGTCGTTAGATGAGGACTCAGGGCATAAAGTTGTCGATACTGTTAGTAGGCTATAGCCTAGTGACACACTTCGAAACCACCCGCATTGCATTCCAATAGGGTGGTTTCTTAGTTTTGGAAGGCTATTCTCAAAATGCCTAGACCCTATTGATTAGAATGTTTCGTTAAGTCGTCCGCCATAGACAGTATATGCCGCACTTCCTTCGCCTGCTTTTTGTAAAGCTACCTTCAACTCATTTTGGGCTTTATAGAATGCGGCTTCATTACCGCAGCTCTTTGCTGAATCCATCTTGTCGACGATCCTGTAACACTTGCTATCTATGTCTTGAATCATGAATCTACCTTCGCACAAGTTGATTATGTAATCTAATTCAAGCCTACATATTTAACTTTGTACAAGTACAGATGGGTGGTCAGTACGCCAAAGGATAGGTACTACACTAGGTGACTGTTGGTCTTTAGTCGTTTTTTTAAGGTAGTTACTCCATATATCGAGAGCACCTCTTTTTTCAGGTAAGTAGTCATACCGATCATAATGTTTGCTAGATACATCGTTAAGCGCATGGTTGTTTATTCGGTCTCTAATTTCTTTTGATATTCCCAGTTCTCCCATTTTTGTTTTACATGTTCGCCTAAGATCCCTAGGAGTGAACTGGTGAAAGCCTGTGGCCTTACAGAAGCGGTTGGTTGCCTTGCTAATAGAAGCCAATGTAATTGATTTGCTTTGATCCAAGCGATGTGGAAATAGGAAAGAAGTATGGCTAGTGTAGTTCTGGATGTTCTCAACCAACATAACCGCTAGATTGTTTAGTGGTACTAAGTGGGCTTTGCCATTTTTAGTCCTGCTAGCAGGAATTTCCCAAATACCTCTCCCAAGGTCAATCTCTGACCATTTAGCTTGAGATACCTCTGATATACGTTGGCCGCCAGTGGCAAGAACAAGCTTCAGGATATGGTCGATTAGTGAGAAATGTGCACCTTCGTGAAAAGTATTCCATAACTTGTATATCTCAATATGGCTAAGCTCTCTGTCTAAAGGGCGTTCATACTTAAGAGCTTTTGGAACGTCTCTAACAGGATTGTTCATTAGTTGAAACGAGACTAGCGACTCAAGGCTTACTGGGTTGTTATCAAACTCTATCCCATAGGTAAAAGCAGCACTAAGGTACGACCTAAGGCGGTTGGATGATACTAGAGCCCCTCGTTTGATAAGCGCATGTATAACCAGTTTTATATCGTGGCTAGTGATTTGGTTTGCAGGCGTTTCAGCCCCAAGTATCGGTAAGGCATTTTTGGTAAGGGATCTGGCTACCTCTCTGAATGAACGCTTGCCTTCATTTTTTAGGTTTGTGGTGTAGCCTTCGAATAGTTGCTTAACAGAGCCTATGTGCTTACGTCTGCGCTCTTCTTCTTCGCGTTCTCTTTCCAGTAAAGCTAACTGGGTCTTAGGGTCTAATCCATTGATCAGGTATGTAGATAATTTGTCTTTAGCTACGCGAGCTTCTTCAAGGGTTATACCGCCGCCATCTACTTTGTGAGCGTAAGATCCAAGCCCGATGCTGTGGCGCTTTTGCTGGTGGGTGTAAACATAGTAGAACTCCTTTTTACCTGAAGGACGTACCAGTAACCACAAAGCACCTTTACCACGCTCTCTTTGGCGGTCAATTGCGTAGTACTGTTTAGCCTTCGGTTTGAGGCTTTGGATAGTTCTATTGGTAAGCGGCACTTTAAGGCTGTAGATCCAGTTTGTTTACATTAGTGTTTACATTAAGAGCCTAACTCAGGCCTTAATATGGAGCAACCATGTAACCACTTAAACCTGTAACCTATTGTTTTTAAAGGGGTTTCCGACATAGCTCAGTTGGTAGAGCAACTGACTTGTAATCAGTAGGTCCCGAGTTCGACTCTTGGTGTCGGCACCACTAATACCAAAAAGCCCGTTTAGAAATAAACGGGCTTTTTTTGTGCCTGCTCTTTAGCGGCGCTACATTTATAAGACCTCCACCCGCTAAATAAGTTAGAAGCTCAATCCCAGCGTTAGAATCCCCCCGTCTAAATTTAACCAAACTTTCTGAAATAGACAGTAATAGCATCTTTGATCTTTTCTCCAATGAAGCCGTTATCAAGTATTACGATTTAGAGGCATTTGAAAACTCGGGCCAAGCCCGTCAGTTAATTGAGTTCTTTAATAAACGCTTTGAAGAGAATGCAGGCATTCGCTGGGGAATACGGTTACAAGGAACTAACCAATTGATAGGCACCTGCGGCTTTAACTCATGGAATGAAAAAATGAGAAATGCCGCGCTGGGTTATGACCTTCATCCTGACTTTTGGGGCAAGGGTTATGGCCGTGAGGCGGTGCACGCCATAGTCCAGACCGCGTTTTCCGGATTATTACCCTGTGGTGCACTTCACCGCATTCAGGCGGATACCATTCCCGGTAATGAAGCATCTGAGGCTTTGCTGCTCAATGTGGGTTTTAAAGAAGAGGGTTTAAGGCGGGAAAGTGGCTATTGGAATAACCAATATCACGACCTTAAGTGCTTCGGCTTAATTAAAAATGAATACCTCGAAACTGAG
>Ga0209396_1005643_pt1 | contig 11757 bp, 11 predicted proteins | sample GOMGulsemesocosm_6_FD_184638 | JGI IMG/M metagenome (GOLD analysis project Ga0209396, IMG submission 184638) | Methane-oxidizing microbial communities from mesocosms in the Gulf of Mexico - GOM8C Gulf of Mexico (SPAdes) (version 2) | ecosystem: Environmental > Aquatic > Marine > Cold seeps... | reverse complement strand
TTCCTGTTGCCTATTTGGTTTGCAACTTCAGCCCAGCCGTTGATGGCAAGCCTGCTTTATTAACCCACGACGAGCTAACCACCCTATTCCACGAATTTGGCCATGGTCTACATCACATGCTCACTCAGATTAAAACTGCAGCGGTAAGTGGTATAAACGGTGTTGCTTGGGATGCGGTAGAACTGCCAAGTCAGTTTATGGAAAACTGGTGCTGGGAAAAAGAAGCCCTTGCCTTTATTTCTGGTCATTATGAAACGGGTGAACCGCTACCGGATGAACTGCTAGAAAAAATGCTCGCGGCGAAGAATTTCCAAAGCGCGATGGTGATGGTTCGCCAAATCGAGTTTTCATTATTTGATTTCCGCATGCATCGCGAATATCAGCCAGAACAAACAGATGCTGAAAAAGCAGCTTATATTAAAAACATTATCGAAGATGTGCGTAGCCAAGTTGCGGTAGTGCCGATTGTTGAATACAACCGCTTCCAAAATAGCTTCAGCCACATCTTTGCTGGCGGTTATGCTGCGGGTTACTACAGCTATAAATGGGCTGAAGTATTAAGCGCCGATGCTTTCTCTCGCTTTGAAGACGAAGGGATTTTCAATACCACTACAGGGCAAAGTTTCTTAACTGAGGTCTTGCAAAAAGGTGGCAGTGAAGAGCCTGCGGTATTGTTTGAGCGTTTCCGTGGCCGTGCACCGACGACCGATGCGCTATTAAAACATTGTGGTATAAAATCAGTCTAATTGGATAGTCCAAAATACTCTAAAAACCGCTCTGGTTTTTAGAGTATTTTATCAACAATTCTATATAATGCGCCGACAATCTTGCTTTATATGGATATAACATTGATCACAAAACTATTATGCCTTTTGCTCCTGGGTCTTTCTCTTACGGCCTGTGGTGGAAGCGACTCATCAGATAGAAATGCAGCACCCACGGTCAATGCAGGCTCGGACCAGCAAGTACAAGAACTCGCCATTGTTGATTTGGCAGGAGCCGCTGCTGATGAAAGCGGTATTGCTTCTAATGTTTGGTCTCAAGTATCAGGACCTCAAGTTGACTTACTGACTCCAAATAAAATCAGGTCTTCTTTTTCAGCCCCGTTAGTGACCGAAGATACGGTATTAAGTTTTCAACTGACAGTAACTGATATCTTAGCTGCTATTAGTTCGGATATTGTCAATATTACGATTTCCCCCATCGTCGACAAGCCAAACGTCAATGCAGGTATCGATCAAACCGTTAGCGAAAATTCTGCTGTTACATTACAAGCAAGCGCCTCAGATACTCACGGTATTGCCAGCCAAAACTGGTCTCAAATAAGTGGACCAAGTATTACTCTCAATAATCCGAACAACCTAGAATTAAGCTTTACTGCTCCCCTTGTCACGGTAGATACCAGCTACACATTTAAGTTTATTGCCACTGACCAGCGCGGAGATACTTCTGAAGATAGCATTATTATTAATGTAACTAATATCAATGAAGCTCCATCAGTGAATGCCGGCCCCGACCAAACTGCAGATGAGCAAGCGGTAATTAACCTTTCTGCTCAAGCAAGTGATGATGTTGGAATTGTCTCTACACAATGGCTTCAGCTGAGTGGAGCCAGTATTACTTTTTCCGACGCAAACTCACTAACAACGTCTTTCACAGCTCCTTTAAATGCATTAACAAGCGTATTGCGTTTTCAGTTTACGGCTACGGATAACGAAGGTATTAGCAGCTCAGATATTGTAGATATAACGACATCAGCAATTGTTGATAATCCAGTGGTCGATGCGGGTTCCGATCAAACGGTTGCTGCAGCCAGTAACGTTACCATGACTGCAAGCGCTTCAGATATGCACGGTATTGCTAGTCAAAGCTGGTCACAAATCAGTGGTCCAAATATCACACTGGTTACCACTGATACTCTAGTAACTAACTTTACCGCCCCTTCCTTAAATAATTCTGCGACAGCAGTATTTCAAGTAGCCGTAACAGATAATCGAGGATCGATTAGCCAAGACCAAGTAACGATTACGATTCAGCCCATTGCAGGAACTGCAAATATTAGTGGTCTGGTTAAATATGAGAATATTCCTCATACGGTTAATAGCGGACTCGATTACGCCAACTCTACCTTTGATCCTATTCGAGGAGCTGATGTTGAATTATTAGACTCTAATAGCTTAGCGACAACCCCTATTGTTATCGCTGCAACAAAGACTAACTCATCAGGTGAATACAGTTTTAACAATATCAGTTCTGGGCAAAGTGCCATTGTTCGAGTGAAAGCGAGCTATGTGAAAACGCCTGCATCAGGAGAAGCGTCCTGGGATATGCAAGTAGTTGATAATACAAACTCAGGGGCACTTTATGCTCTTGATTCCAGTACCTTTACAACGTCCGCGGAAGATCTAACGAAAAACCTAACAGCCCTTTCTGGCTGGAACTTATCTGATAATGATTACACAGCACCTCGAGCTGCCGCACCTTTTCACATTCTAGATCGTGCTTACGACATGGTCATAAAAATCGTTAATGCGGACTCTGATGTAATAATGCCGGCGACTAAATTGAACTGGAGCATTAAGAATGCGCCAGCAGATGGTGATAAAACAAAAGGCTTAATCAGTACCTCACACTACATTAATGGCAACTTATATATTTTAGGTTTAAAAGACAGTGATACTGATGAATACGATGGCCATGTCATCCTGCACGAATTGGGTCATTACTTTGAAGATAAACTATCACGATCAGATAGTATCGGCGGTGGACACTCTAATGCCGACCGCTTAGATATGCGCGTCGCCTTCGGAGAAGGTTTTGGTAATGCTTGGTCAGGCATCATTAGCGATAACAGTTATTACCGCGACTCTTCAGGTGATAATCAAGGACTAGGCTTCTATATCAATGTTGAGAATAATAGCAATACCAATGCGGGCTGGTACTCGGAAGGTTCCGTACAAAGCATATTGTATGATATCTACGATTCAACCAATGAGTCAGGAGATGCTAGCAGTTTAGGCTTCCAACCTATCTATGATGTTTTAATTGGCGCTCAGAAAAATACTCCAGCGTTTGCCAGTATTTTCTCTTTTATTGAAGCGTTAAAAACTGAAAACCCAGCCAGTGAAGCGGCAATTGATACCTTGCTATCAAATCAAAGCATCATAGGTTCCACTATCGATCTATATGGTTCAACAGAAAATAATAATGCCGGTAATGCGGATCATGTCTTACCCGTTTATACCTTGTTAACAACCGACGGTGTTACTAGTGAAGAACGTTGCAGCATTAATACTTACTCAACGTATAACAAACTTTCTGTCTCACGTTTTTATCGCTTTAGCGCTGCAACTACGGGTAGCTATACCATTACAGCAACGCCTTCCGGAGCGAACGCAACAGTCAGTGATCCTGTTATGATTCTCCTTAAACAAGGAGAGGAAATTGCGTATGAAGACAAGCGGTATGGTGGCACAGCAGAAGTCCTGACCACGACTCTTGTATCTGGTGAATATGTTATTGCCGTTTCTCATTACGATAATACTCGTGATGACGAAAATAAAGGCACGGCTTGCTTTACCCTAACCATTACGCAGAATTAATTTAAGGACAATATTATGAAATTATTAATAGTGACAATGTTAGCCCTTCCTCTTTTAATCACAGCTTGTGGTACTAAAGAAGAAATTCAAGCTGAAATACAAACTGAATTACAAAGCGAAAAGAAAGCCAGTAAAAAGCTTGTAGAAGCTGCTCCGTATCAAAGTCCAGGCAAGCCGTCGGCGCCGATAAAGCTTGAATACAGTTTCAATAACAAACCCGTATTAGGCCAGCCTTTAGATGTAAGTATTGCGTTAACGGGAACCCGTAGTGATGAAGCAATAAAAGCCAAACTCAAATATTCTCCACAGCTGATTCAAAACCAAGCGATTAATGAGATGGGATTTAATCCTGCAACAACCAACGCAAACCAAATAGTCACGGTCACCCCGGTGGAGAATGGTATCTATTTTATCAACATCCAAGCAAGTACTGAGGTTGATGGCCAAGTCATGTATAAGGCATTCTCAATTCCCGTTGAAGTCGGGAATGTCGACTGGGCTGAACATACCAAACCTGAGGGTAGCCTGAGTAACAACTCTAAAGTTGGAAAGGTCATCTCCTTCCCTGCAGCTGAATACTAGCTCGTAATATCAGCAATAATGCCTGCCTCTCTTGGCGGGCCCCCTCCGGATGATGTTTCCTCCTAAACAGCCAGCATTATCTCTGCTAAAATGCCGTCAAAATTCAATCGAGTTGTAACATCATGGCATCTGCAATCATCAAAAAACGTTTTATTGCTGGGGTTGTATGCCCTAAATGTGGCGAAATGGATAAGATACGCATGTACCGCGATGAAGATGATACTGAGCTTCGTGATTGCGTTGCCTGTGGTTTCACCGAAACCTACACACAACATAAAGAAGCCAAAGCCTCCCAAGCCGCGGAAAACGAGCCGCTATTCACCGAGCTCAATACTCGCGTGACCCCTGTGGGGAAAGCACTCTATGACGACGAAGAAAAACCATTAAAGATTATGACGCCGAGTGCTCCGCGTAAAAATCATTAATCGGGTATTAACCAAAGTACTCACTAAGATCGCGCATGTGTTTTCACCTCCGCGGTCTTATATCTAAACAAAACTGAATATAGCACTGCTAAACCACACCACTAATACCCCCGTCACCAGCCAGCGAATAATTGATATTCCAGCGATATCTTCAAGACGCTTTGGTTTTTTCAGTTTAAGCGGTGTCACCGCTAGATACGATTCCAAGCCATTAGTAAACCAAAGCCAATATAGAATAAAAATACGCATTCCAGCCATCACCAACCAAGCGCTGAGCAAATAAGGGTTACTCAAGTCATCAGCAAAAATGTAGAACGGGCTCTCGTAACCCGCCATGAGTTGAATCATTCCCAACAGAGCCGAAGGTATGCCAATCATCAATATCAGCGTGATAGAAACTCGGTTGGCATCAAATTGCAGTAATGGGTTATCAACAATTAATGGGCGCGCACGCCTCTGCACGGCCCAAGCATTCAAGATACCGAACAGAATTATTCCAAACCAAAAGTACTTCAATAATATGGGTATGAGAATGGGCATCGCTGATTTCCTTTTACTCGTTATTATTGTTTTAAATGAGTCAGGTCAAACTACAGCGGTAGGAACAAGTTTTCTGTAAGCTTTCGCGAATTTTACAAACACAATGTTAAAGGTATTGGGGAAACAACAGGCACAAAAAAGCCCAGTTAATGGGGTCTCCAGAAAGTAGGCTTTTAAATTTGAACCAATAGAGATCTCTCGATCATGTTCATTCCACTCTAATTACTTGGCTATTACTTTAGCCTCATCTAAAACGGATCTTAAAAGATTACTTTCTGCCCTGCCGAACCAAGATCCTTCCATATTCTCAGGATTAGACATGAAAAGGTGAAACCAAGATTTAGCGGTTGAAACGCGAAGGTTTTTAGTTACCGTGATATCCTTTTTAGGATCTATATATGTAATTGTAACATCGTCATATCTGATCTTCGGCACAATACCAAGCGTAATAATATTAGCAATATCAGACCCCATTCTCACGAAAAATCCTTCATCTCTCTCTGTAATCGAGATTGATGGCTGCGAAGATTTATCACTAAGAACAGCACGGTAGCCTCTCTCCTTAAACTTATCAGAAATCCTTACAAGTCGGCCTTTGTTAGTGCATTTTGTGTGCGTTATTCTCCCTGACCTGCTTGAATAGCAGTCGTGAGACGATGGGGAAGCTTCTACATTAATGGGGAGTGTTACAAGGGCAGTATCATCAACTTTTGCATCCACCAGCATTGGCTGCAAAAGGCTAGGATTAGAAATTGAATAGGTGGTGCATCCTGTAAACAAAACGGAAAGGAAAAGGACAATTAATTTTTTCATTTAGAGATCTTTTTGTGAGTTTGAAATAATAATCTTGTCACTGCTAAAAGGGGAATGCAAATTTTCTAAATTCAATTGCGTAACTCACCACTATCACTGTGCTGCTACGATCCCTTTCCCAGCACACATAAAAAAGCCCAGTCGAAACTGGGCTTTAATGATGCCAACAATTCTAATGCTAATTACTTACGGATACCTTCAACATAAAGATGAATCTCTACGTTTGCTGAAGCTGGTCCAAGGTTATAAGTAATACCATAATCAGCCAATTTTAAAGTTGTTTTACCTTCGAAGCCAGCGCGGTAGCCACCCCATGGATCTTTACCTTCACCAATTTTCGATACTGGGAAGCTGATGGTTTTCTTCACGCCGTGCAACATGAAGGTACCTGTAACAACGGCATTATTGTCGTCTTTCACTTCAAAGCCTGTGCTCTTAAAAGCGGCTTTAGGGAATTTCTTAACATTTAAGAAATCAGCGCCTTTTAAGTGCTTATCACGCTCTGCATGGTTTGAATCCAAGCTGGCAGTTTCGATAACGATTTCAATTGCTGACTTTTCTGGTGCTGCATCATCGTAAGAGAAGCCACCATCAAACGTATTAAAGCGGCCTAATAACCAACTATAACCCAGATGTTGAATTTTGAACTGAACAAAAGCGTGAGCGCCTTCGGTATCAATTTTATAATCAGCTGCTTGTGCTGATACAGAAAACAAAGAGGCCAGTGTAAGGGCCGAAGTGGTTACTGCGGTTAATAATAGTTTTTTCATAAATCCTCCTAAGGATAATTGATCGAGTTTACTGACTAGCCTTAGGGCGAATCATTTTCATTAAAGTACCGTCTTTATTTATTAGCTGATGTTTAATTGCCGCTAAGGAATGCAAAGCCACCATTAACATCAAGCTCCAAGCAATTGCCCAATGAATATCACCGGCAATATCTTCTTGGTTTTCAAAACTGATCGACATGGCCGGTATTTCGAATAATTCGAATACCACAATACCTCGCCCATCAGCGGTCGAAATTAAGTAGCCCGTCACCATAAGTGCGAACATTAAAAAATATAGAAAAAGATGCACCACATGCGCCGCTTTTTTCTCTACGGGAGTACCGACCATCGCAGGATTGGTATTTGACCAACGCCATACAACTCGGCCAATCCATACCAGCAGCAATACTAAACCCAAACTTTTATGCAGTTCTAGCGAACCTCGATACCACTCATCGTAATAAGTCAGTTCAACCATATATAAGCCCAAGCCAAAGAGGAAAAAGATCCCAATTGCCATGAGCCAATGTAAGACGATTGCCATCCAGCCGTAACTGGTTTTACTGTTCTTTACCATGATGATTCTCATTCTCACAAAGCAATAACAAGCTTCGACGCCCTTAATCACTAAAAATTCAATAAACCTACTCTACCTTGAAAGCTTTTGTTGAAAAATAGACAAAAAAGGGAAACTATTGTGCATATATGCACAAATTAATTTTTAAAGGGTAATTCCATGTCGCAAGCCAGTTGGGATGATTTTCGTATTGCTTATCAAGTTGCCGAATCAGGCACCTTAACCAAGGCCGGTAAGGTATTGAATATGAATCACGCAACGGTATTACGCCATGTGAATCGTTTAGAAGAGGCTCTAGATACCAAGCTTTTCATTCGCCATCAAAGGGGTTATCAACTGACCGATGCGGGTGAACTGGTGGTAAAAGAATTACCCGACATTCATAAAAGCTTTAGTCGATTAGAAAATCTAATGGCCAGTGCCGAGAAGAACATCAGTGGGAATTTACGCATAACTACGCTCAGTGATTTTTCACCGGTATTAAACCCCGCATTAAAAGCCTTTCGCCAGGCTTACCCCAAGTTGCGTATTCAAATAATAGCCACCGACGACATTATTCCTTTAGCCACAGGAGCCGCCCATGTTTCGCTACGTGCAGGTGCGCAGCCGACTGAGCCAGATCTGATTGTTAAGAAACTAACCGCACCCGAGATCCACTATTTTGCTGCCGATAGCTATGTCGAAGAATATGGCCTGCCAAAAGATGAGAGTGAATATAACCAGCATTTATGGGCGTTACCCAGTGATGACAAGCGCCGAATTCCATTTGTGAAACAAGTGCTAAAACATATCGACGAAGAACAAATAATTTATCAGAGCAACCACTTTCCCGATATTCACAGCGCGGTTGCAGAAGGCATGGCGATTGGACCGATGGGAGTTCATCATTCTGTTAAACATGACAATTTGCAGCAGCTGAACATCCAGTTAGATCATGCTATTGAAGGCTTATGGTTTGTTTATCACAAAGATTTAAAGAACAGCGCTCGGATTCAAGCGCTGTATGAGTTCTTAGATAAAAGCTTAAACTAGGCTTATTATGAATTAAGCGAACTGCAAGTGACCATCAAGACCCATTTGCGTCGACATACAAGGCCAGCGCTGTGCGATCTGAATAAGGTTATCGTTATCTTTCTTATTCATAAACTCTAAGAACTTATCATTGCCTTCATAGGCTTTCTCTTCGCCGAAGATACCTTTCGCGGCCACCATAACGACTTGCTCAAGTTCATTGGCAAAGGGCTCGCCAATAAGCGAATGAACAATCACATTCGACATGGTCATATCAAACGGAATCATTGGCTGACCGACACGCATGATATAGGTATCGTTCACTTCTTCGAAAAGACGATGCGCTAAGAAAGCTTCGTCCATCAAGGCCGCTAAGCCTGTTTCCTTCTCCAATTCTTTTGGTGGTGCCATAAAGAAGCCTTCAACCACTTCTAAAATAGGGCTGACATACTTTAATAAACCCGCTTCAACTGCCCCGTGATGTAAATCTTCCATCATTTGTGGCACTTGTTGAATATAGCGTACGACGAATTCGTATAAACGCTCCAAAGCTTCTACTTCGGGTAATTGGACCATACGTTCGACGGTTTCAAGGCGTTGTTGTAAGACTTGATGTAGCTGCCCTGTTTCTTGCTCATGAGTGACAGATTTTTGAATCAATTGCTGTAACATTTCCGTGTTCATCATTTTGAATCTCCAACTACTTTAAAATAAGTAAGCTTTTTTTGTCGCTGATACCTTAAAAGGTGATCAGTAAATAATCAATGGCCTATTACGGCATATTCTCTTCACGGCTAGATGGATTTCTTATAAAAAGACCTGTTGTTATGTAAAACAAAAAACCTAACAAAAACAACAAGTTAGATACACTTTCTAACCGTTATGAAAAAAGTATAGTAAAGTTTGACGCGTACGCTAGTTTTTTTCGGCAATTAATTGATGTTTGTTCAGAATTGTCAAAAATGCAGGCAACATAAAGGCAGATCGTGCCAATAAAAACGCATAGAAGGCCATCCACAATCCATGGTTACCAAAACCCTGTGTCAGAAACCAGACGGGCAGAAAGATGAAAAATGCGGCCAACAACATACTATTACGCATTTGCGCACCCGCCTGCATACCAATAAAGATGCCATCGAGCCAATAACTACTGCAACCAATTAACGGCAACCAAATTAACCAAGGGCTGTATTCCAGCGCCATCGCCAATACGTCAGCTTGATCGGTTAATAGGCCTAATAGATTTTCACTCTGCCAAGCAAACCCAGCCACCATAATAAGAGCAATAATTAGCGCATTGGTTCCCGTCAGCCAGATGCTTCTATTTAACTGCGAATAATTTTTAGCGCCTAAGCTTTGGCCAACTAACGTTTCTGCCGCATGAGCAAAACCATCAAGGGCATTAGAGATGAGTAAGAGTAGGGTGATCATAATCGCGTTCACCGCCAATATAAGATCACCTTGCTGTGCGCCTTGAGAAGTAAAAAAGATAAATACGCTCAATAAACACAAGGTACGTACAAATAACTGATGGTTAATATTAATTAAAGGTTTTAGCTGTAACCAGGTCGGCACAGTCAGTTTCAATTCTGCAGGGCTGCATTCTTTTTTAACCGTTCGGTAAGCCCAATACAGGCCCGCACTGGCGGCAAAATAATCTGCCACTAAAGTTGCCCAAGCCACACCATCACTATTAAGGTCATAGCCATAAACCAAGATCACATCTATTACCGCATTAATGGTATTACTCGCAATCAATAGAAACAGCGGCACCCGAGTTTCCCCACGACCAATAAACCAACCGATCAATACATACTGCAATAACACTGCCGGAGTGGCGTAAAGGCGTATACCCACATATTCAACCGCTAGCTGCTGAACCTCTACGCTACCACCGATCATGGCAATGATGTGCTCGCGGGTTAACAAGGCAAATATCATCAGCGGCAAACTAATAATCAACGCCAGAAATAGCCCATGGTATAAAATACGAAAGCTCTGATTCGTCTTCTTATCGGTATGGGCAGTTAACTGGCTTTCACCAATCGCATGAGCGCTCAGCGCCGTAGTTCCCATGCGCAGAAAACCAAAGCTCCACAATAACAAAGTGACAACTTGACTGCCTAAAGCAACGGCCGCTAAGTAGCTGATTTCCGATAAATGCCCAAGTACCGCCGTATCCACCAGCCCCAATAAAGGGACGGTGATATTACTCAGCATAATCGGCCAAGCCAGTTGTAAGATGCGTTTTTGTAATTGCAGCATGATAAGGTCAGATTCGGTATGATGTGACGAATTAAGATCTTATTTTATTGGGAATGCCTATGTCAGTACCAGAGAAAACTACAGCGTCAGAAAAGAAAGGCTTTATGCCTACTCTGGCAATCATGAGTTTAATATTGGGTTTAGCGACTTTTATCGGCTGGCAGTCATTTTCTAACGATTCAGCTGCACTATCAGCTGTACAAGAACAACTCAACGAACTGGGCGCCTTCAAATTCCCTCAAGCCATCAATGTCACCGACGTACCCTTTATTAATGAAGAAGGCGAAGTCATTGGTAAAGCAGATAACCTAGGAAAATGGTCGTTTTTATTCTTTGGCTATACCTTCTGCCCCGACGTATGCCCAACCACCTTAGCCGTGATGCAGCAAACGTGGATTAAGCTCAGCCCTGCACAACAAGCACAAACTCAAATCGTACTCGTCAGTGTCGATACCGAACGCGATACCCCTAAGCAGTTAAAAAGCTATATGGATTACTTCGACCCTAGCTTCACGGCTTTCTCTGGCAAGCCTGCTTCATTACGTAGCTTTGCAGCGCAGCTGAATGCCGTGTATGCAAAGGTTGAACGCAAGAATAAGCAAGGTGAACTAGACCCAGAGCTTGGCTACCTGATGGATCATAGCGCCAACATCGCCATACTCGACCCAAACGGCAACTATTATGGGTTTATCAAACCACCGTTTAGCCCGAAGAAGATGTTAGCCGTTATGAATGCGATCCAACAATAATAGATTAACGCCCCAGCCACTTTTGCATAACGGTTGTTGCAACCAAATCGCCGGTCACATTCACCGATGTCCGGCACATATCTAAGATACGATCGACACCTAATATTAAAGCGATACCTTCTGCAGGAATTCCAACACTGGTTAAAACCGTTGCCAAAATAACAATGCCTACACCTGGCGTTGAAGGTGAACCAATAGAAGCCCCAACGGTGGTGACGGCTAGCAAAATAATTTCGTTCATTGATATATCAATGGCAAAAACCTGGGCCAAAAATACCGCGGCGATCACTTGGTAAATTGCGGTGCCATCCATATTAACGGTCGCCCCTAACGGAATCACAAAACGCGCAGTTGATTCATCAACTTCTAATTCATGTATCGCAGTTTGTAACGAAAGTGGCATCACCGCAGCTGAACTAGAGG